>Ga0065719_114697_pt1 | contig 14163 bp, 14 predicted proteins | sample GBSCel85sediment_FD_59106 | JGI IMG/M metagenome (GOLD analysis project Ga0065719, IMG submission 59106) | Hot spring sediment microbial communities from Great Boiling Spring, Nevada - Cellulolytic enrichment CS 85C v3 (version 3) | ecosystem: Environmental > Aquatic > Thermal springs > Hot... | reverse complement strand
ATGCCGTTGACCCAAGGCTCTCTAGAGATATAAGCTTATCTGCAAAAACACCTGTACACCGCAAGACCCAGAAGCACAGCGACTTCTCAGAGGAGTATAACGGTTCTGAAGTAACAATAGTTCTACACAGTGGTCAGAGTATTGTTGGTAGAGTTGCTGAGTCTAGGAGGTACTGGTTCAAAATAGTTACACAAGATAACAAGGTTCTCTACATAAACAAGGCTTGGGTTGTTTTTGTAAGCCCAAAGAGGTAGCTTGAAATGCAGTTTATAGGATTCTCAAATATTCTTAAACATCTTAGTAATAGCGGTATCGAGTACAAGCTTAGAGATGCTGATTACAACGAGGTTAGCGATTTAAAGAAAGCATTTTTCTTAGAGATTATACTAGGACCTCAGAAAGATTTGCAGAGCTTCTACACAGCTGCTATAGTTGTTAAAGATTCTGCAGCTTTAGAGAGATGCTCAGTTCTAAAGAGCATAGCTAGCCAAACAGCTACACTTGAGATACCTAGGCTTTGGAACGAGGTTAAGGAGGGTGTTAGGATTGCTTATAGGAGGTATGGCGATAAACTTGTATCTATAGGTGTAGATACGTGGGGTGTCGATTTTGCTCTTCTTGATAGTAATGGGGAGCTCGTAGGTCTACCTTATTGCTATAGAGATCCAAGGCGTAAGGAGGCTTATGAAGAGCTTCTGAAGGTTATACCACCTGAGAGAATATATATGAGAACTGGTATACAGTTTATGCCTATCAATCCGCTGTACCAGCTCTACGCAATGGTTAAAGATAGGTCGTCTCTAATTCAAGCGGCTAGGGTATTCCTTATGATGCCAGATTTATTCAACTACTGGTTAACAGGGATTATAGCATGCGAATACACTGATGCATCAACAACACAGTTCTTAGACCCCTATACAAAGAATTGGGCTTTCGATCTACTAGAGGAGATAGATTTCCAACAAATATATTTCCGAATATAATTGAGCCTGGGACAAAGCTAGGATCGATATCGAGAGATCTTGCTGAAGAACTTGGGGTTCCAAGAACTATAGATGTGATAGAACCTGCAACACATGATACTGGTTCAGCTGTTGCTGCAGCCCCTATAGATGAGGATTCTGCATACATTAGCTGTGGTACATGGAGTCTAGTAGGTGTTGAACTAGATAGACCTCTAATCAATAGAAAAGCTATGGAATACAATTTCACCAACGAAGGAGGGGCATTCAATACTATTAGGTTTCTAAAGAATGTGCAAGGAATGTGGTTCATAGAACAAATAAGAGCTTCGCTTATTAGAAGAGGCTATAACTATTCATATCAAGAGCTAACAGAGATGGCCTCAAAAGCATCTGGTTTTAAGAGTTTTATAGATCCTGATGATCCGAGGTTCTTAGTACCTTTAGATATGATTGAGGAGATTATGAAGTACTTAGATGAGACAAAACAGGAGAAACCAGATGGTATAGGAGGTCTTGTTAGGATTGTTTTAGAGAGCTTAGCTATGAAGTATAGATACGTTATAGAGAGGATGGAGGATTTAACAGGTAAAAAATTAAGAAGATAAACATAGTTGGTGGAGGATCTAGGAACTGGCTACACAACCAATTAACAGCAGACTTCAACAACAGAGTGGTTGTCGCAGGACCTGATGAGGCAACATCTATAGGTAATATGCTTATCCAGCTCGCTGGACTAGGATATGTAAACTCTCTCAGAGATGTTAGAGAGTATGTAAAGAACTCATTCCAACTTAAGGTATTTGAGCCTAACCATACAAAACAACATGAGGATGCTTACGCAAAGTTCCTAGATCTACTAGAAAAAAACAGCTAGATCAAGGTGACCTGATGAACATAGAGGAACAGCGAAAAACATTAGCAAAACAGATTTGCGAAGCTCTAAAACTAATGTATTTAAAAGGATTGATAACACCTTTAACAGGTAACATCAGCGTTAGGATAGGGGATACTATACTTATAACACCTTCATCTTTTATCCCAACAATAAGGTTAAAGTACGAACTTAAACCAGAAGACCTTGTGGAGGTAGATATAAAAGGGAATATTATCAAAGGTGGTAGACCAACAACAGAACTGCCAATGCACCTAGAGATATATAGAAGCTGTGAAAAATGTAACGCTATAGTCCATATACATGGAATATATTCCCCACTGCTAAGTTCGGGGGACGAGCTTTTTCTTGATACAGAACTTAAGTATATTCTAAAGCCTAAGATATGCTTTGTTGATGAGTATACACCTAGAACACATGAGCTTGCAAAAGCTGTTACACAGAAGATTGCTGAAGGATGTGAAATTGTGTACCTCAAGAGACACGGCGTAGTCACGATTTCAGATAACCTTGGCATGGCATTAGAGCTAGCTGAGCTAGCTGAAGTAATCGCGACAAGAACAGTAGTTTCGAAATTAATACGCATAGCCAAGGTATAATATTTACACCTATAGAGATCCTAAGCTTTGTTAAGATCCAACAACATTTTTATACATATTTTTCTAAAAATCTCCAGACAGGTTGGGTGGTTTCCATGGAGAAGATCAGGCTTGGGTTTGTTCCTCTACATAGATATCCATTCGATGAAAATTGGGCTCTAGAACTGAAGAACAGGTTTATAAATGTTGCTGAGGGTAAGTTCGGTAACTTCGTAGAGCTTGTCTATCCGACAGAGAAGCATACTAAGATGGGTTTGGTTACAGATGACGATGATGCTGAAGCTACTATAAAGCTGTTCAAGGAGAGAGGTGTTGAAGGTATTGTTATGACAACGCTTACCTTTGGCGATGAACTTGCTGGAGCTAGAGTTGCAGAGGAATTCAAAGGGTATCCGATACTTATCTTTGCTACAAAAGAGCCACCAACGCTCCCTGGCGGTTTTAGGAGATCTGATTCGTTCTGTGGAACTCTCTCACTAACGTCTGCTCTCTATAGGAGAAAGATACCGTTCCTCTTCGGGGGTATAGTGTTCCCAGAGGATAGCGAGTTCGCTAAAGAGTTCAATTCGTTTATACGTATCACATCGATATACAGATCCTTTATAGGTGCTAGGATAGGTCTTATAGGCCCCAGGCCAGAAAGATTTGAAACTGTTACATTTACCGAAGCTAAAATGGCTGAGAAATTTAAGCAAAGAGTAGTGCATGTAACATTGCTAGAAGTTGTTGAAGAAGCCCGTAGGCTACCCGATGAAGATCCAGAAGTTGTTAGAATTGCTAAAGAAATCGAAAGCAGTGTTGATGTATCTAAAGTACCTAAAGATATTATCTTGAAGATGGCTAAACTTGAAACTGTTCTTAGAAAGATTGTTAAAGAAAAGAAGTTGGTAGGGCTTGGGTTTAGGTGTTGGACAGAGATACAGAGATACTACGGTTTATCTCCTTGTCATGTACTCGGCAGGTTAACACAGAGCGGCATTATGTCCGCATGTGAAGTAGATATCTACGGAGTTTTAACAATGGTTATACAGTACACTGCATCCCTAGGAACATCCCCACCGTTCTTCATCGACTGGACCATAAGGCATCCATCAAAACTAAACGCGTTCTTAGCGTGGCACTGTGGAAACGCACCACCAGGGTTATTCTGTGCCCCTGGCAAACTACTATACCATAGCATAATGTATAGAGATGTAGGTGTCGAAAAATCTTACGGAACTCTAGAAGGAAGACTAAAACCAGATATTGTCACTATATCAAGGCTAGTTGAATACGATGGAGAATTCAAACTATTCGTAACACGCGGTAAAGCTCTAGAAGAAGAAGCTGAGTTTAGAGGAAGCTGGGTATGGGTCGAGGTACCAGATCTAGACAAAGTCTATAGAACCTTGGTAGAAGAAGGCTTTGTACATCACGCAAGCATGGTGTACGGAGACTACGTAGATCCTATAGTTAAAGCAGCAAAGATCCTCGGCATAAAAACAGTTGTTGTATAGGTGTAACATAATAAGCCCATAAGTATTTTAAGTTAAGATTTTTTATACTGAGTGTAATGCTTGTTAACTCCAACTAATTATTGGTACAACTTGTTATAGAATCATATAGACTTTTAAACAAAACCTAGATTATACTATCAATGAGTGAGTGGGATCTATGCCTATAAGTAGATCCCTTTTAATAGCAATAATAGTAATAATTGTTATAGCCGTTGTAGGTGGAGGCCTTGCTTACTATTACTATACTCAGCAACAGAAACCGCGTAAAATTGTCATATACGTTATAGGTAAAGGTGTTCACCCCTACTGGGATGTTGTTGCCGCTGGAGTTGAAATGGCTGAGAAGGAGATTGAACAAAAGTTCGGTGAGGATATTGATGCAGAATTCTGGACACCTACAAAAGAAGAAGCTGCTCTACAGTTCTCACAAGTAGACGCTCTTATAGCTCAAAAGGTAACAGGTCTTGCTCTAGCACCTGTAGATGCGGAAGCCGCGGTAACCTATATCAATAAAGCTATACAACAAGGAATTATAACTATAACGTTTGACACAGATTCCCCAGGCTCCAATAGACCAATCTATATCGGTACAAATAACTATAAAGCTGGTTATCTAGGAGGATTAGCTGCATACGTAATAGCTAAACAGAAGGGCTATGTACAGCCTGGTGGAACACTGAAGGTAGGAATAGTATCAGCAACTCTTGCAGCTCAAAATGCTCGTGATAGAGTTCAAGGATTTATGGATGCTATTAAGAGGTGCGTCGAGATGGATCCAGATATAAGGGGTAATATAAAGGTAGAGTTCATAGGTCCTTACGAAGACAAAGGTGATGTATCGTTAGCTGTAAGCTATGCTCTATCCATACTACAAGCCCATCCAGATCTACACATAGCATTCGGTTCTAATGCATACGAAGGACCTGCATGGACCCAAGCATTAAAACAACTTAACTATCCAGCAGGTAAGGTGGTTCTCGTACAGTTCGATGTGACATCAGATAATGTTCCACCTGCTTGGGAAGGCTATGCGCTTGTTACAATAGGTCAGAGGCAGTACTTCATGGGGTACTACGCGGTATGGCTAATATATAATGCGACTAAGTTAGGAGGTATCGAACAAGCAATTAAACAGTTCTTACCTCAATGGCCACAAGTAAAAGAATATGATACAGGTGTAGATCTTGTAGCGAAAGAACGTCTAGAACTTACAGCACCAACGGGTGAAAAGATTGTTATTAAAGGTTTAAGTGAGTATAAACGAGAGATGCAAGGTCTAGGTGTTGATCCCAAACTCCTAGGACTTGAGAATATACCCTAAACTAAAAAACATTTTTAATTCTTTTCATCTATCTTTGTATAGATTTAGTGAATAGGTGATCACATGTCAGTTCAAAAACCTCTAGAAAAAGATGAATATGTGCTTATTCTAGAGGATATATGGAAGAGGTTCCCCGGTGTTGTTGCTCTTAAGGGTGTTTCCCTTAGTGTTAAGAGAGGAGAGATACTAGGTCTTGTTGGGGAAAACGGCGCTGGAAAATCGACACTTCTAAAGATTGTTTTCGGAATATATAAACCAGATAAAGGAAGGATTATTTGGAAGGGTAGAGAGGTTTCTGTAGAGAACCCTATCCACGCATTAAACATGGGTATTTTCTACGTACCCCAAGAACTTCTCTTGCCTACAAATATGAGTGTTGCAGAAGCAATAGCAATTGGGGTTGAATTCAACAGGAGTTGGCAATTTGTCAAATATAGAGATATTGAGAATAGAGCTAGAGAGATTCTTTCAAAGCTAGGTCTTGGCGATTTAAACCCTAAAACAAAGATTAGAGATCTAACCACGGCAGAGAAACAACTTGTTCTTATAGCAAGAGCCTTAGCTATGAAAGCCGAGCTCCTAATATTCGATGAACCAACTTCATCTCTAAGTATATCTGAAACTCACAAGTTCCTAAATTTAATGTTGGAGTTGAAGAAAAGTTTTATTACACAGATTTTCGTTAGTCATAGAATTGAAGAAGTTTTATCTGTTGCCGATAGAATAATCGTTCTTAGAGATGGATACAAAGTCGCAGAATTTGATAACACCGAGAAGAAGGTGACATTAGATGAAGTTATAAAGGCTATGATTGCTAGAGATATTAAAGAGTTCTACCCCAAGGTAAAGGTGGAGCTAGGTGATATTGTACTCGAGGTTCAAAATCTTGAAACAGAAAATCTACACGATATAAGTTTCACCGTAAGGAGAGGAGAGATTCTCGGTATATTTGGTTTACTTGGCTCGGGTATATACGATTTACCTAAAGCTATAGTCGGTCTCCAGAGAAGAATAAGAGGTAAGATTATATTAGAAGGAAGAGAAATACGTATAGCTAACCCAACAGAAGCTATTAAGAAGTACGGTATACTCTATGTACCCGAAGACCGTAGAAATCTAGGGTTATTCTCAATACTACCTGTTAGACATAATGTAACAATATCATCTCTAGACCTACTCGCAATAGATAAGATACTCAATACCATCAATATGGTTAAAGAAAGTTCTATGGTATCTAAACTTATAAAAGCTTTGAACATAATCCCTCCGGACCCAAGTAGAAAAGTTGCTTATCTTAGTGGTGGAAATCAGCAGAAAGTATTAATTTCGAGAGCTTTTTCAAGACCTTTAAGGGTAGTGCTTCTTAGTGAACCTACGGTAGGAATAGATGTTGGAGCTAAAGTTGAGGTAAGAAGACTTATGGTGAATATGGCTAAGCAAGGATTTGGTGTAGTCCTCATTTCAAGTGATTACAATGAAATTCTAGGTATGAGCGATAGAGTTATAATATTATCGAAAGGAAGAAAAGTTGCTGAATTTCAAAGAGAAGAAGCTACACCAGATCTACTCCTGAAGTATGCATCGAGGTGATATACATGTCTAAGAGTAAAGGAAATAAAGGTAGTTCTGAGAAGAGGGTTGTAGGTATCACCGGGCTAAATATTAAAGAATTACTGCTGAGAAGTCCTGAGATAGGGACGTTGGTAGCAATCATAGGTCTGTATATCGCTATCGGTCTCGTTAATACCAGGTTCTGGGAACCCATGACGTTGCTAACCATAGCTAGGTGGTTTGCAGGAATCGGTACCCTAGCTATCGGAGAGTCTATGGTCTTGATAATCGGTGGTATAGATCTTTCCGTGGGTTCTCTAGCATCTTTATCATCTATGCTATTTGCACACCTAATAGTTAACATTGGTGTAGACACTACCCTAGCTTTCATTGCAACACTGTGTATGGGCGTAGCGGTAGGTCTATACCACGGCTTTATCGTCTCGAGGTTCTCGCCCCCTCTACCAACGGTTGTGCCAGCATTCGTTGCAACACTAGGTTCGCTATTCTTGTTAAGAGGTTTCGCCATAGGTTATTGGAGAGGGTACCCTGTTAAGATACACGATATATTTAAGATATCCTTCCTAGCATCCCCCTATGGCGGTATAGTTATCCTAGTGATAATCATAGTGCTTACACTATTTATACAACGGTACACTGCTATAGGGAGATACCTGTATGCAATAGGGGGCAATCTAGAGGCTGCTAGGGTCGCAGGTATACCTATACACAAAGTAAGGGTTTTCGCCTTTGCATACTCAGGTATGTGTGCAAGTCTTGCAGGGATGATCTACACAGGTCTTGTAGCATCAGGGTACGCAGATATAGCTGCAGGCCAAGAGCTTCTAGCAATAGCTTCAAACGCTTTAGCTGGAGTTAGTTTAGCAGGTGGAGAAGGAAATGCTATTAACGCAATGTTAGGAGGGTTCCTAGTATCAATGGTTAGAACAGGTATTATATTCTTAGGCATATCAGCATATTGGCAAGATGTTGCAGCAGCAATACTCTTAGTCTTAGCAGTGATAGTTGACTTAACAAGAAGAGTCGCTTTTGGGAGAGCTTAAATATATTTTTGCGTTTAGTACACTCTAAACCTTGATACCTAAATACAATACGCTTGTTATTTATTAATGAAAAACACGGGAAGCCAGTTATTTTGATTACAATTAGATTAGGCATAAGCACACTTCAATGAGCTAATTTAAAATCTTTGGCAAAAGATCATTATCTCCATCTACGATATTGATAACATCTATTAATATTACTGATGAACAATACTATTGGTTATAAAAGCTGTGTAATCATATTATACAGAGTTTTAATAATTATGTTGAAGGCGATTAGTACTACATCTTTATGAACTCTAGTAAGTTTTGAAGAACTTGCATGTCAGACATACCATAGTTTTCTTACTAGATCATTTGACGCTTTGTTATAAGGCTTAACAAATAATTGTTTACAGCATTTTACAGGGTTTTTATTAACAACTCGAGTTTCACGGCAATTATATTGTCTTTGATCCTTTTCTAGATAAGAATTCATCGGCTAGTTCTTTAACAGAAGGTCCTTCGATTATTGTTAGTTCCCAGCTAGCTCTTGTAATAGGTTTGTTTATTTTTATCAATTTCTCTATTTTAGCTGGTGTTGCTAGAACAACTGTATCTGCTTCGATATTGTTCAACGTGCTTTCAAGGTCTTTCCAACTGCTTTTCAGTGTATCCAAGGCTTGGCACGATAGGGCCAATGTGAGGATACTTTTCGTAGATTTGTCTAAATATGCCTACAGCATATTTTCTTGGATCTACAACTTCTGCTCCGTACTTCTTAGCAACTATATAGCCAGCTCCAAATGGTATACCTCCATGTGTTACTGTTGGAGCATCTTCAACTACTACAACTTTTTTCCCTATTACTAGGTTTGGATTATCTATTTTAACTTCCATATCTGCTTTAACTATTTTAGCAATTGGATTGACTTTTTTATATTCTCGATAATGGTTTTAATGTACTCGGATTTAGCTATACCTACCTTTGTTATAATTACAACATCTGCCAATCTAAGATTTACCTCCCCAGGGAAGGCATTGACCTCTATACCTGGTCTAATAGCATCTGTTACCACTATCCAGTACCATGGTCTAAAGAAAGGCCAGTCGTTATTACCTCCATCCCATAGAATTACATCCCCTATCCTCTCTGCTTCAATTAGTATCTTTCTATAGTCTACACCTGCTAAAACTACAGCTCCTAACTCTAAATGGGGTTCATACTCCTCCCTTTCTTCAACTGTAAGACTGTATCTATCTAAATCGTCTAGAGATCTAAATATTTGTACAAGGTTATGCTCAATATCTCCGTAAACCATTGGGTGACGGACAACAGCAACCATTAGCTTTCTACTTACAAGCTCTTTAACAAAAGCTCTCGCAACAGTACTTTTACCAGCACCGGTCTTTGTAGCTGTTATAGCGAGAACAGGTTTAATACTATCAAGCGTTGTATCTCTAAGACCTAGTATCCTAAAGCTACAACCTGTTGAAAGAATGTACGATACTAGTCTCCCAAGCTCTTCATAAGTTAAATCGCTTAAACTTAGGATAACTTCGTCAACACCGAAAAATTTAACAATATTTGGCAACATATCTAGAGGGTATATAGGTATTCCATTAGGATACTTTTCGCCTGCAAAGATTGGTGGACATCTTCTAAACTCGACACCAGGTATTTGAGTAAATAGAAAAGCTACAACCTCAATCTCTGGATCGTTTTTAAACACCATGTTAAAGTTGTGAAAGTCACGTCCTCCAGCACCTACGACAATAACCTTTCTCTTAACCATATTTCCACCAGAAATACTCTATCCTATAGACTCCATTTATAAGCTGAAAATGTTGAAAACATATTTCTAGAGATCAGAATACGGCTGTTCTATCACCTAATCAACCTGACGTGCAGTCATCATTTTACTTACTCTTTTAAGTTACTTAAGATACGTTATATGTTTAACTACTTTATCGAATGAAAAGTTGTTAAATAGGCTTAAATACTTTGAGAGACCCTGCATAGTCGGAGATATAGCTGCGAATAGTTGATGGATAGAAAGGTGGGGGCTATGGTTAAGTTTAGATGTCTATGTGATGGTCAATGCTGTAAAAAGTACTGGATTCCAATAACTCATCTAGATTTACTAAGGCTTAAAATTTATGGCGGTATAGAGGTAAATGAGAATATAGTTGAGTTAAAGGATAGAGAGAACTACGAACTAGATATATACCCACCTATCGTCATTGGGGAGAAAGAATATTTTCTAGCTTTAACTTCTAGAGATGATGGAAGATGCATATTTCTTAGAGATGATGGAAGATGCTCTGTTCATGAATATAAACCTCTTGTACGTCGTTTCTACCCCTTTGTTTACTACGTTAAAGAGAATGGAGAGATAGGTATCGATGTAAATGAGAAAGCTATTGGGGAATGCCCTGGCTTAGTTATGGATGGAGAACCTATAGATAGAGAAATAGTTGAGAATCTTAAGAGGGTTACCTATGCTAGAAGAGAAGAGCTTAAACTTTGGAGCGAAACAATAAACGAGTGGAACATTGTCTACAGCAAAAAGGTTAGCGATTTAAAGATTTTCCTGAAGTTCGGTTTAGATAAAGCTGAAAAACATATGAAAGAACTTGTTAAGAAAGGTATCTGGATTAAGTGATCTACTTTTTCTCTGTAGCCTCCTCTCTCAACTTTAGATACTCCTTAAATATCTGGGCAGCTGTCGAAGTTCCGATCCTGTTAGCACCTATAGCTATTGCAAGAAGAGTTTCTATAGCATGTCTAAAACCTCCAGCAGCTTTCACCTTAACCCTACCGCTAGAGATCTTAATTAAGTCGTAAACATCTTTAAGATTAGTCTTCGATAGAATTCCTGTCGATGTTTTGACATAATCAGCTCCAGACTTTATAACTATGTCAACTGCCTTAACTTTTTCTTCATATGTTAATAGAGGAGACTCAATAATAATTTTAGCAATAGCCCCGTAAACTTTAGCTATATCTACAACAGATTTTAAATCCTCTAAAACCTCCTCATACCTCCCGCTTTTGAAACCTTGGATATTCATAACTATATCTATTTCTTTAACACCTTTAACAAGAAGTTCTTCTGCTTCAAATACCTTAACTTTGGTTAAAGTGAAACCCATAGGAAAACCAACAACACTACATATGTTAATGTTTTCCGCAAGTTTATTAGATAGAACGTAGTTAGCGTGATAAGGTGATAACACTAAGCATTTAAATCCGTATACCTCTGTATCCTTAATATAGCTTAAAACAGTTGAAATAGGTACATCAAAATTCAACAAAGTGTTGTCTAAGTATTGAGCAAAATCCTTTGGGTCGAGTCTTTGAATAACTTCTTCTAAACTTTTTAGCACTATATCATCTACACCATATGTAGTACACACTATGTAATCATAGTAATGTTTAAAACCTTGCATGGTCAATCAGCAGCCTATACCACAGCTTTACCTATCTTTTCTCTAATAACTTCTCTAACCTTTGACCCTAAAGGTTTCCCAAAGCTTTTCTCAGTTAATCTACAGAACGAACATATATCCCCGCTCGAAGCTAGTCCACAAACCCTACATTTTCTAAACCCTTCAACCTCTCTACCTATATACATCTTAGCGAACTTCCTTAGAAAAGAAATCTTTATCCCTGGGGATCTTTTCTCTAGATCTTCTATAAACTTTCTAACGCTATCTTCTAAAGATTTCACTTTCTTAAAAGGGCACTCTATATCGATGAACTCTAGCTTGTTACGAACTACATACATAGCAGCTTCATATTCGTATACCTCGTACATAGGCTTAATCTTCTTAGCAACAATGCCTGGAACTCCGATGCTAATAGGTACAAGTTTTCTCATAGCTTCGTAATCCTGTAGAATGAAATCTTTTATAATATATGTTAAAACATCATCAGCATGATGAGCCGTCGCAACAGAGTCTACGTTAAGCTCTAAAGCAACTGCGTTCATTATATACCTCTTGATTATCCCGCATAGAGAGCATATCCTACGAGTTTTCAGCTTTTGAATAAACTCAGGAAGTGTTAAACTTAAGTCGTTTTTCAAATCGAAAACTATGTAATCGATACTCAAGCTTTTACACAGATTCTCAACTATTTCTCTAGACTTCTTAGAGTACTCCCCTATACCAAGATCTATATGCAGGACAATCAACTTAAAATCAAGTTCTCTCAAGATCTTGTACATTATATGAGTTAAAGTGATACTGTCCTTACCCCCAGAAACAGCTAATAAAACTTTATCCTTTGGGTTTATCATCTTATACCGCTCAATACTTCTCCTAACCTTAGATACAATGAATTCATTGAAGTGATCTGAACATAGATTAAGCTTCGCATAAGGTATTCTAACAACTGCATCCTTTTCACAGTATCGACAACGAACTTTCACTTTATTCACCATAGATATTAGTTTGAACACGCTCTCTATACATCCACTATTAAAATAAATCTGACTTAAAAACTATGACAACGTAGATAACTTTGTCTATCTATATCAAAAGCTATTCATAAGGTACATGAGAACTGAGTCCATAATTTGTAAAGTACTATTCCCTTACCCTGCGAATCTTTTGATACCTATTTAATCTAGGTGCCTTACTCCATGCTCGAGGTGTCAGTTGTTTAGGGTAGCAACTTCTCTATGTGGGGTTTAATCTCGTTATATAGAGCTTCGATAATTATCAAAAGAGATACTATTATCATTAATATGTTCAAGATAAGGTTATCATACCTCGTCTGCAGCAAAGATACCTTAGTCTTTTTAAAAGGCCATAGAGGGTATACCCCGTCAGCTGTAAACATATCGAGTAGTACATGTGATAAACCAACAAGAATAGCTAGGGCTAATAGTGATAGTTGTATCTCTTTAGGTATTGACAAAGATAGAGACCTCACTGCTATTATAATGGGTAGCGAAACTAGAATGGATATAATAGCTGATCCTATGATGGAATGTGTATGAGGAGATCTTCTATACCCTCTATGACCTCCAATAGAATCTACAATATAGTTAATCACTATAGAGAAATACATCGATATGATTGATGAATATAGCAACCCCAACCGTAGTACAGTTAAACATATAGCTATAGATATAGCGAATCCGAAAATATTGTGTGTTCTCCTCTTCAAGGTGATCAGCCAAGACTGATAACATCACCAATCAGTGCCGCCTGAGTACATCATATCTACATTTTACACTGTATGAAGAGAATTTAAATACTTATTGATACCCTATGAAAATATGCAAATAATTCTTCTGAACTATGTTCTATAAAGAAATCCTATATTAAACTTTTTATATACCTAGATCTTATTAATTTGCTGGAGATTTAGCTAATTTAATAGTGTTCTTCGGTACTTCTATAATTTCGTCTTTATTAACATCAAAAGTACTATACTTAATCTCAGTGAAAGATATGCAAAATTGTGTTAACATATGCACTATAGTTTCTCAACTCTTTTTTCTCTCTTGAATCTTATTAAGCATAACGTTGTAAGAATATTTTGAAGAATGTTTTTAGAATCTCAAGCTCCCCCTCTTAAAACTTTTATGATATTCTATTTCTAGAAATCGATTTTGACTAATAAACTTAGTGGTTATACTAGATGCTGTATTTAGTAAGTCTTATAAGCTTTGAAAAACTTTTTGAAGATATAGATTGACATCAGAGCAGTAGCATATCTAGCTAGAGTTTATTATGGTAGCATCCTATAATTGAATCATGTTGTGGTGTAGATGAGATTTAGAATTATTGAAGTAGAGGTTAAGCAAGCTTTATCTAAATCAGGGTTGCCTGATCTAGATTATGCTTTGAATCCTTATGTAGGTTGTGTTCATGGTTGCTTGTACTGCTATGCTAAAGCATATACTAGGTATAAAAAGGTTGTCGATAACTGGGGTAGGATTGTTCTTGTTAAGAAGAACCTTATCCCTACGTTGTTGAGAGAGGTTAAGAAGGTTAAGAAGGGTTCTGTAGGTATTGGAACTATTACAGATCCATATCAGCCTGTTGAAGCTATTTACAAACTTTCTCGTAGGAGTATTGAAGCCCTCGCTGAAAATGGTTTTAAAATTAGTATACAGACTAAGAGTTCTTTAATACTTAGAGATATAGATATATTGAGAATGTATAGAGATATTGTTGATGTGGGTATAACAATCACGTCTACATTCAATACTTCGCCTATGATATTACTCGAACCCTATTCATCACCACCTAAAGCTCGTATAGAAACTCTTAGAAAA
>Ga0065719_100164_pt1 | contig 14197 bp, 15 predicted proteins | sample GBSCel85sediment_FD_59106 | JGI IMG/M metagenome (GOLD analysis project Ga0065719, IMG submission 59106) | Hot spring sediment microbial communities from Great Boiling Spring, Nevada - Cellulolytic enrichment CS 85C v3 (version 3) | ecosystem: Environmental > Aquatic > Thermal springs > Hot... | reverse complement strand
ATGCTTTTCAGCTCGAGGCCAAGGGTCTCATTCACGCTGCTCCTCCTCACCCTCCATCTCCTCGTCTTATAGATGGGCGTTGATATGATCCTGTCTGGATACTTAACCTTGACGCGCTCAACCACGCCGCCCATATCAGCCATTGTCGTCGTGAGTATGTTTATCGTGTGAATGACTGCCTTGAAATCAGTGCCTGTCACGTCGATGAATATGTCCGTGGTCTTCTCGCTAAGCTCCGTCAGCCTAGAGTTTATTATCGGCGGGAAGGAGAGGACCCGATTCAAGGAATCCAGTATCAAGGGGTAGAATGGCTTCCCCCTCAGGATGTGGGCGTATCGGATCCCCTTCTCATGCCTCTCTAGTATCTCGTCGAGCGTCATGGGGGAGTATCCGCCCAGAGGTATAAACTTGTATTCGTCACCCCTCGCCGCGACATACTTGAATGGGGGCTTGACCGCGGAATGGTCGTGGAGCCCTATCGCGACCTTTGCCCTATCCCTTCCGAGGATCCAGTGAAGATCCTCCTGCATTGCTATCAGCTCCCCAAGCTCCTCGGTTCCCAGCTTCAGCCCCCTGACTATCGCGGCGGCTACATAGGGTCTTACATCCCTAAGCCTAGGATCAACCTCAATATACGTCCTAGCAGGCCTAGGCCTGTATCTCGGAGCTCCTACCGATATCCCGAGGAGGCCCCTCGCCGCCCTCGCAATACCCACAGGGCTCGAGAAATCCGGCCTATTCGGGTTATACTCGACCCTGAAATACTCGTCTGTAATCTCCTCAACATCAAGGCCGAGGTCGTGGAGGAGGTTTGAAAGCTCCTCATCACTCAGCTCTCTTCCGAGAAGGCTCCAGAAACGCTGTTTCCTCACAGTGAGAGCTGGCATTTTTCACTAAACGCCGCCGAGACCCATTAAATGAACCTTTCGAGGCTAGCCCATATTTATTAGATGGTTACCATGCGGAGACATTGTATGCCGGAAGACTGGGAGCTTGAGAGGTTAAAGTATGAGAAGCTAAAGAGGTTGATGAGCGGGGCCGATAAAACCCAAGCCGAAAAGCTTACAGAATATTCGAAGCCGATCCACTTAGATGAGGAAGAGTTTGACGAGTTCATCAGGTCTCATGATCTCGTCTTAGTGGATTTTTGGGCTGAATGGTGTGGGCCCTGCCGCATGATAGCCCCAATACTGGATGAGATAGCGAGGGATTATGCGGGGAGGCTCGCTGTGGTGAAGGTGGATGTTGATAGAAATAGGGGACTCGCTATGAGATTCGGGATCATGAGCATACCAACGCTCATCATGTTCAAGAGAGGGAGGCCCGTGGAGATGATGATCGGCGCTAGGCCAAGACCCGCGATAGAGGAGATGATCAGGAGGCATCTCTANCCCCTGGAAACCCATTTCTAGAAGACATNCATTTGTAAAGATTCTGACGAGGGCTTGGCTATCCTAGAGGAGCTGCTCACGATCCTAGCGGCTGTAGGGATGTCATGGGCTAGGATGACGGTGGCCCTTATCGTCTCAATAATCTTCTCCCTATGTGTTGGGATCCCCGCCGCCGTTAACAGGGTGGTGGAGAAGATCGTAATTCCAGCCCTTGATATACTCCAGTCAATCCCAATCCTCAGCTTCTTCCCAATAGCATTATACGTGTTCATAATTATTCACCCAGTCATAGGGCCGGAGCTCGCCGCAATCTTCCTAATATTCACGAGCCAGGCATGGAACATAGCATTCGGGGTCTATAAGAGCGTGAGGCTAATACCCCCGGAGCTCTTGGAGGCCTCTAACGCCCTAGATTTAGGCCTATGGAGGAGGCTGTCCAGCCTCTATATCCCGGCGGCTTTCCCCGGCATAGCCAGCAACCTTCCACCATCATGGGCCAATGGGCTATATTTTCTCGTCGCCTGCGAGATAATCACGATAGGGGAGGCCGAGTGGAGCCTCTTCGGGATAGGAACGCTCTCGACGAGCTATATCATGGCTGGGAGGGTGATCGAGTTCATAGCCAGCTTGGTCGTGGTCGTCGCCGCCGTTATTCTCACGAATCTTCTCGTCTTCATTCCCGTGATGAGGCTTAGCGAGAGATACAAGTTCGAGGAGAGGGCGGCTGAGATACCTAGAGTCTGGATCGAGAGGGTCTCAGGGTGGCTATCACGCATGGCAAGGCGGATATCATTCAGCTTAAGCCCCCGAATCACATTATTCGAGCTGAGGATTCCATCCGGGGCCCCGAGGATCCTGCTGATCACCGCGCTAGCTGTCGTGGTCACGCTTCTAGGACATAGTATCTCGGGAAGGGTCTCGGCCGGGGTCACGCTAGCCTGGGCCCAGGATATAGTGGAGGCATTTCAAAGACTGGGCGTGGTGGATCCCCTCGTGATGATCGGGTTTTCGCTAGCCCGCGTCTCCGCCGCCGTGGCCTTCGCCCTCCTCTGGACACTGCCAGTCGCGATCCTAATCTATGAGAAGGGGATGCTTGAGAAGATCCTGATACCGCTATTCCAGATAATAGCATCCTTCCCGGCGACACTCATCCTCCCGCTAATCGCGAAGGCCGTCGTGGATCTAGGGCTCCCACTCGAGCTAGGCGCGCTCCTCATGATACTCCTCGGAACACAATGGTATCTCCTCTTCTTCCTACTGGATGGTCTGAGAGGCATACCGTATGAGGAGGAGGAGGTTTGTAAGGCCCTCGCGATGACTAGGCTGCAGAAGCTCAGACACCTCTATCTCCCCAGGATGCTTCCATCGCTTATCATGGGGCTCATAGTCTGCTTCGGCGGCGGGTGGAACACCTTGGTAATAGCTGAGCGCGCGATCTTGGGAGAATTCACGTGGGACCTTGGGAGCCCCGGCATAGGGAGGATGCTCAGCATAGCCGTGGATGAGGGGGACCTCGCCCTCCTAATCGCCGCGACAATCTGGATGGCGGGCTTCATAGTCCTCCTGAATAGGCTCTTATGGAGGAGGCTATACGAGAAGGCCGTGAAGATGGTTGGTGTTGCGTAATGAATGGACCCAGCATCAAGGAGCCGATACTGGAACTCAGGAACATAGTCTTCGGATATAGGCTGAGGAAGGGCGAGAATATCAGGATCTTTGATGACCTCTCCCTAGACGTGAAATACGCGGAGTTTATTGGGATAGCTGGGCCGAGTGGATGCGGCAAGAGCACGCTAATCAGGATAATGGCGGGCCTCATTAAGCCCGAGAAGGGTGAGGTCCTCTTTAGGGGCAAGCCGCTCAAGAAGCCGACGCCGAGGATTGGGATAATGTTTCAGAGCCCAGCCCTCTTCCCATGGTATACCGTTCTCGAGAACGTCATGCTGGCATTAATCCATGAGAAGGATCTGAGTGAGAATGATAAGATTGAAAGGGCGAGGGTGTTTCTGGATATGGTTGGCTTAACGGCCTTCGAGTCCGCGTATCCCGCGGAGCTGAGCGGCGGGATGAAGGCTAGAGTCGCGCTAGCCCGCGCCCTAGTCTCTCAGCCGGATCTCCTCCTAATGGATGAGCCATTCAGCAATCTAGACCCGCTGACAGCAATATCGCTGAGGAGGGAGGTGGAGTCCCTCTGGCTGAATCAGAGCATGCCGCCGAGCTCCGTCGTCATGGTGAGCCACGATATAGAGGAGCTCGTGGAGCTATGCGACAGGATAATAGTCCTGACGAAGAGGCCGGCTAAGATCGCCGGGGTAGTCGAGGTCGATCTCGATAGGCCGAGGCAGAGGAGGAGCCCAGAGTTCTACAAGTATGTTGACGAGATNTACACCCTTCTAAGCTAGCTCTTCTTTANCTTGAACGTCTTCTCCTCTCCATTATACTCGACGAGCTCNGTGTATAGTAGCCATTCTAAGAGCATGCGGTGAATCTCNTCCGGGTCCCTGTATTCCTCGCTAAGCCNGCTTATCTCCGAGATCTCCTCGAAGAGCTCCTCGGCNGTGAACTCCTCCCTCTCTTCAACGAGTTTGAATATCGTGGCGAATGGCTCGACATTNCTCAGAGCNNCCCTTAGAATGAGCTTCTTTTGATCCGGCCTTGCCTTCACAAATTTCCTGCCGAGCTCCGTGAGCGCTATGTCTCCATTCTCCACCTTCACGAGGCCTAGGGCTTCTGCCACGTCTATTACTGGGAGGAGCTCATCAACATCGCTCTGGAGATTGATTGCTATCCGGGCTATATCCACCTTGCCCCCGTGATCGAAGATAACATTAACGATCCCAGTAATCATCTCAGGCGTTACGGAGGAGGAGATTTTAGGCCTACTACTCATCTACCACCTTCCTTGTAGAAAGAATAGAGGCCCCATGAGATAAAGGTTTTCCCGCAATATTTTCAAGAAATTCTCGAGCAGATCTGTTCGATCGGATTAAGTCTCATGTGGAGTTTTCGATACTCCTCCGCGCTTTCCCGAAAAGATTCATCCAACAGGATTCTTCTTATCGCTGATTCAAGCGTCTCACGTGAGAGCTTATCCTGCTCGAGGATTATGCCCGCGCCGGACTCGGCGACCGATAATGCATTGCCAAGCTGCTCACCATGCGCTGGTATCGGTATCATTATCACGGGCTTCCCAGATGCGAGGGCCTTGGCCAGCGTCGTCTGCCCAGCCCTGCAGATAACCAGATCCGAGATCGCGAATATCCTCATCGGATCATCCACCCATCGGTAAACCCTCACGCGCTCGGCAGCATACCCGGGCTCATCGCCGCCGAGTGTCGCTATGACCTGATACTCCCTAGCGATCTCATCGAGTATTGGCAGTATCTGCCTCGTCAAAATCCTCCGCTCATAAGCTGGGCCGCTGGCATGATAGAATATTATCGGGCCGCCTCTCGGATCCAAGCCATACATCTCGCAAAGTTCATCTCTCCGCGGATTCTTCTCAAGCCTCTCGATAACTGGGCCTATGAAGCTGGTCTTCTCGAGAAACCTATCCGGGATGACAAGATTCCACTTCGAGATCGTGTATGGCGGGGGATAATCCGCTATTAGGATCTCGTTGCTGAGTCCCCAAATCTCCCCAGGAGCATAGCAAGCCGCCTCGAGAATCTCTATCAGCCTCCGATACCGGGGGTACTCTATCCTTATGTTGAATTGGTTGAGTATCGTGAATGTTGGCTTCCCGAGGATCTTTCCGGCCAGCGTCGTGGATACTCTCGAGTCTGATAAGACTAGGTCCGCATCCTCGGCATAGCCAAGCTCGCAGGATAGCTGCTCCAAAAACCTGATCGGAAGCGTGATGTTTCGGAAAATNGTCATCTTTATGCTGACCTTNCCTTCGGGCAGCACACCATAGGATACCGGCGGCGATGGCAGCGCATTAACTCCAGCAGATATTANATATCTCAGGCCATCGCCGTAGGAGGAGACGGTTATCGTGAAGCCGCGTCTCTCCAGCTCACGTAGTATAATCAGCGATCTCGCGGCATGTCCATAACCTATACCGCATATTCCAAGGTGTATTCTGCGGGGCGGCATTTCACGCTACCTTTCCACATCAACATCTTCCTAAACTTCTCTCGATAACCCTGCCCTTAGGAGACTCCTCCTCGAATACTTGCGCAGAGAACCTGTATAGCCTCATCTTGCCGGTAAGCCAGTATGTGGGCGCGAGGCCGGCCTTAATGCAGAGATGCATGAGATACTCCTCGGGCGACCAGCCATATTCTACTGGAACCTGCGGGAGTAGGAGGCCGCTATAGATNCCCGCTTCAATTATCAGGCCATCCTCTCCTATCCTTATCATGTTCGGGAGCTCTTTTGGATCCGTGAACTTTATCTCCTCGGGNGGCGTTAGCACGCTAACCTCCACGATTATGCTCGACATCTCCTCGAGGGAGACCGACGGGAACCTGGGATCCTCGGTCGCTGATGCTATCGCAGCCCTCATGGTTGCCTCTATCAGCGGGTATTCGGGCAGCGGGATCCCTATACAGCCCCTCAACTCCCTCTCCGGATAGGTGTAGAGGGTTACGAAGACGCCCTGCTTCCTCCTAATCTTCTCGGGAGCATCATCGGGTGGAGCCGGCATCTTCCCGGAGAGATAAACCTCTATCGTCTTTCTAGCAAGCTTCACAAGATATGTGCCCTCACTTAGGCTGAGCCTCTCCATACCATCGAGATAAGCCTCATCCTAGATATTTAAAATTCCGCGAGCGTCATGTTGTTGAAGAATTTGAAAGCCTTCTCCTAGCCTCCTCAAGCGTCCGGCTTATGTTCCTCCAGTGAGACCCACGCCAATACTTCTTGCCGCATCCGGGGCAAACCCACTCCTCCCTGCCAGACNTATGCTCCAAGTTTAGCGGGTGATTACAGACTGGGCATCTTGTGTGTCTCGGGTCGAAGCTCAGGCTTAGGCCAAGCTCACGCGCAATTCTCGCGAGGATCCCGGGTATATCGTTCTCCTGGAATAAGAATGCTCTTAGCCCCCTTCTCGCGGCAATCGCCGCTAGGCCCCTATCCATGGTGAGTATAACCCGGCCCTCAGCCTCAGCTATGCCTAGAACCTCCCTATCACCCCCACCCCAGTAAATCGTATCGTATCCGAGTATCCTTAGCCATGAGACTATGTTCTTGAGCATGGCATCCGCGACGAATCTACAGCTCCTCGACCCCTCTACGCCCACGCCTACAATAATGTAAGGATGTGATGCTATCTTTTATGTTTCAGCGCGCTGCTGAAGCATCATCAGGACATATCCTAGATCTGAGAGTCTGGGTATAATCGCGAGGCCCAGCTCCCCGATTATCAAGGGCTTCTCAGCATTTCGTCTTATGAGAATCGCCTTCATCCCGGATGAGATGGCCCCTCCAATATCCTCCATGAGCTCGTCCCCGGCATGCGCCGCCTCCTCGCTCGAGACCCCCATCGAATCGCATAGTTTCATGAATATCCTTCTATCCGGCTTGCCTATGCCGACCTCGTCCGCGTATAGCTGCGCTTCGAGGAATCGCGAGAGCCCTGCGCCCTCTATGACCCTCTTCGTCAGCCTTCCAGGCCAGTAGAAGACGTTGCTGACTATCGCGAGCCTAAACTCCCTTGATAAATCCTCTAAGGTGCTCCATGCATCAGGGTAGACCAGCTCGCACGGATCCATTATGCTAAAGGCGTCCTCCACGGCCCTTGAGACCACGTCCCGCGGAATGCGGAGCTTCTCGGCGAGCGCCTGCTGAGCGGCATCCACAATCACCGAGTCGCTGATCATCCCGGAAGCCCACTTGGGCTTGAGCCCCCTGTAAACGCTTATCATAACCCTGAGCATGGATTCCCCATCCATGCCGATCCGCTCGCCCAGCCTCTCAGCAATAGCCCTCGTTATCAGATCAAGCCTAAGTAGAGTATTCCACGCATCAAGCGAGATAAGCCTGATCATTAAGGTTCGTAGATCTCGGGCGACTCAAATACCTTGATTACTCCTCACTCTCCCCTTCTCTTCTTCTCAGGAGATCAAGCCTACAGTCCTCGCATAAATATTGGCCCTCGACGTTTAGTAGCATGTCCGACCATTCTCCGCAGCTATCGCAATATCCCTCGAGGTATCCTTCACCGCTTCTCCTGAGAAGGCGGAGACCCATTATCTTCATGTTCTCCTTCACTATCTCAAGTATCTCCGGCGTTACTTGTAATATGTCCTTGAGGCTTACTATGCCCGCGAGCTTATTCTTATAGACCACGGCCAGCCTGCTGACGCCGAGCTTGCTCATCTTCCTGACAGCATCCTCGATCTTGGCCTCGGGATCTATCGTGTGGAGTGGCGTAGACATTATATCCCTCGCCCTTACATCGCTGGGCCTCGCATTCTTGGCGATAACCTTCTCAACTAAGTCCGTCTTGGTTATGATCCCGAGCGGCGAGCCATCATCAGAAGTAACGATGACGGCTCCAACCTTATACTTCATCATCTTCTCAGCAATCTCCTGAGCGCTCTCATCCAAGCTACACTCTATCACTGGACTTGACATGACCTCGCGGACAAGCACTTCATCAGTAATCCTCAAGCCCTACTCCACTGCCACATAACCATATAGCCGGATACTCTTAAATGTTTAAAGCATCTAGGATACAGAGCCCCCACACATACTCAGAACGCCATATTTCGCAAGTAGCTCAACAATATTGCTCTCAGAATGAGCGTATGGAAGATGTTCGAGGCTAGTTTACGTTTCCTCGCAAGAGTATACAGGTGCTGACCATTGATTCATCAGCTTATAAGGGAATTTATACATTATCGTGTAAATTGTATGTCTAAATGCTCAGAATTTTTATATTTTCGTGTAAAGGATCATTCGCCATGAGCAGTGAAGCGATAAGATATTCTCGGCCTGATGCCCTGACAGCCATAGCCTATACTGTTATGGCTGCAGCGGTGACTGGTGTGGGCTTCCTCCTAACAGCACCAATACCTCTAATCCCAGGCGCTATTCACTGGAGGGTCTTGGCATTCCTCCCATGCGTCTTTGGAGTTCTCTTCGGCCCTGTGATAGGATTCCTCGCGGGCGCGCTGGGCAACACGTTATGGGCCGTCCTAGGCGGATACTTTAACCCAGCCACACCAATATTCGACTTAATTGGCGTCGGTTTGACTGGGCTAATCCCAGGGCTCTTCTGCAAGCCCGAAGATTCTCTAAGCTCGAAAGGTCTCCTCAAGATCATGATCATCTCATTTATCTCGGGCATAATCATGGTGCCGATAGTCGCCATAGGCTTTGACTGGGTTGGGGTAGCGCCCTTCGGGCCAGCTATAATGTTCCTAGCATTAAGCGATCTACCGCCGATCCTTATTGGAACACCAATAGTCGTAAAAGCTGTAGTCCCGCCGCTGCTTAGGAGGAGGCTTCTAAAATGGAGGCTATAGGCAAAGACGGGCTTAGAGTTGAGAATCTCGGATGCAGATATGATAAGGACTGGATCTTCAGGAACTTAAGCTTTGAGGTAAAGCCTAGAGAGGCCGTCGCGATCGTTGGCCCAAGCGGTTCAGGCAAAACGACGCTGGCATACTGCCTAGTCGGCATAATACCAAACAGGATAAAAGCTGAGGTTGAGGGAAGAGTCATAGTTGATGATAAGAATGTACTCGCATCAAAGATTCAAGAGAACGTGANGCTGATAAACATCGTTATGCAAAACTATGAGATGCAGATCTTCGGCCTCACGGTGGAGGAGGACTTGGCCTTCAGTCTAGAAAACCTCGGTCTAGATGATCACGAGATAGAGGCGAAAGTTAGGTGGGCGCTGGAGAAGTTCAGCCTAATGAATTATAGGACATATTATGTCCATGAGCTATCAGGCGGACTCAAGCAGAGGCTTGCAATAGCATCCGCGATAATCACGGCCCCGAAATACTTGGTAATGGATGAACCGACTGCTAATCTAGACTGGGGAGGAATCATGGAGCTCGCTAAAACGATTAACATGTTGAAGATGGATGGCAAGGGCCTAATCGTGATGACTAGAAGGCTCAAGGGGCTGGAAAACTCCATTGACAGGATAATATCCCTAAGTGGAGAAAGCATGCCGATAAAGCCTGAAGTGNAACTACGCGAGAATGTTCCATCCCCATCACCCTNCTATGGAAGCGATCCCGTAATAACGTTTGAGAATGTTTGGTTCAGATACTCTAAGGAGAAGAATTACACGCTGAGAGAAATTGATTTGGAGATTTTCAGGGGCCAGTGTGTGGCTTTAATGGGGCCAAATGGCTCCGGTAANACAACTCTGGTCAAGCATATTAATGGTCTGCTCAAGCCGGTTAAGGGGAGGGTTATCATTCTAGGCAAAGATACTAGGAGGTATAGCACCGCGCAGCTATCGAGNTCTGTGGGCATGGTTTTTCAGGATCCGGACAAGCATATAACATGCGAGACTGTTTGGGATGAGGTTGTATTCGGGGCGAGGAACCTAGGCTTAAGCGAGAAATATGCGGAGGACGCGCTTAGGGATCTCGGCCTTATTGATCGCAAGGATGATCCACCATATCTCCTCAGCATGGGCGAGAAGATTAGGCTATCAATAGCGGGAGCTCTCGCGATGGATCCTGAGATCCTGATACTCGATGAGCCCACAACGGGACAGGATGAAAGAACGCTGGCGATAATCTCATCAATGATAAACCGCCTAAAGTCTATGGGCAAAACAATAATCGTGGTAACACATGATAGCGACTTCGCGTTAAGTGTAAGCGACAGAGTAATAGTGATGAAAGATGGCACCATAGCGGCTGATGGATCCCCTCGGGAGATCCTCTTAAATCGGCTTATTGTCGAGGAGCTAGGGCTGGAACCTCCGGCTGAGCTCTTAGAGCTCGCGGAGGTGGTGACGTGATGGTCGACCTCGATCTCGATCCGAGAACAAAGATTATCGCCTTTTCCTCGGTTATTGCACTGGCCTTTATAAGCAAGGATCTTCTCGTGATCGCCGCCTTAGCAGCGGCTATTATGGCTGCGCTGCTCCTCAGCGATAGACGAGGTTTCATAATGAGGGGCTTAAAGGGCATGACCCCCCTCCTCATAATCGCGTTTCTATTATGGTCATTCATGCATGAATGGTCTCTATTCCAGCGCCATGAGAGCGGCATCAACCTACAGCTCGGCGTATTCATGAGCCTGAGGCTGTTTCTGATACTATTGACCTCACTGGGATTTGTCGCGACAATTGGTATGAGGGATCTCGTTAATGCACTGAACTCCTTCAGGCTTCCATATAAGGCGGTCTTCGTGCTGGGCCTTACGATGAGGCACCTACACACCATAGCTGAGGACTATAAAGCCATCAAGGAGGCACAGTCATCAAGAGGGCTTGAGCTGGACAAGGGCTCGCTATTTAGGAGAATTAAGAACTATGTTCCTGTTTTGATCCCCCTATTCGTCAGAAGTATTGAGAATGCGGAGAGGCTTACCCTAGCGATGGAGCTNAGAGCATTTTCGCTCAATAGAAAGAGGTCNCTGGGTCGAGAACTCAAGATCTTGGACCTCGTCGTAATTGTGGGCTTCATATCGGCCTTGACCCTAGCAATTCTCCATTACTTGTTTGCGGTGATCTAAGATGCTTGAGCGCGTTGAGCTATACAGGGGCCAGGAATCTCATAGGGTTTGTGTGGCTGGCGTCGTCAGGCATCTGCCCCTAGTTCAGGTTGATGAGGGCTTATGGATAGCCTCTAACGGTGGGATAATTTTCGGCGATATAGAGTTCATCTCGGCGGCGGCGAGGGCTATTGCGGAGAGGCTAAAGCCGTTGGGGCCCGACATCATAGTTACCCCGGAGGCTAAGGCCATAGCCTTCGCATATGAGGTCGCGAAGTTGCTAGCCCATAAGAGGCTTGTCGTGGCTAGGAAAAGCATCAAAGCATACATGATGGATTATCTCATTGAGGAGGTTAAGTCTATAACCACGAGGGAGAGGCAGATAATGGTNTTAACCAAGGAAGATGTCAAGGAGGTCTCTGGCAAGAGGGTCTGTATACTCGATGATGTCGTCTCAACGGGTGGAACAATAAACGCGCTGGAAAAGCTTGTTAAGAGAGCTGGGGGAAGACCGATATGCAAGGCGGCAATATGGGTAGAGGGNCCATGGTATCGAGATGACCTAATCTACCTAGGAGAGCTGCCGGTATTTGTCACAGAAGATAAATTGAGGGAGCTTGAGGAAGCTCTAGCCCATCCCTGAGACTTCATGCGCTCTGTGAACATTATNTCTTAATTCCCAGCTCTTCGATGGCNTCAACTAGATTTCCTCTTCCATATGGTATTATCTCCTTTATCTGCTCCTTTAGATCCCTTANTGTTTTTAAGTCCAGCTCNACGCNTGNGAGGAGTTTTTTGAGGATCATGTCCGCGAGCTCGTCTGCNTGTTTACTCCCCGGCTCGAGCTTCACATATGATTTGGCTCTCTCGGCCACGGCTGTTGGCGGGCCATATACTAGCTCGAGATCCTCCGTGATCCCTATTGCCAGCTCAAGCCTTGTTTGAATATAATGNCTCTCGCCCTTTATGATGAAGCCTCCTCTCGGGAGGTAATGGCCCGACGGCGGCTCAAAGGATATCTGGCCCGGCTCGACATAATAGACCGTCATCGTTCTCAAACCCTCTTTCCATGCCCTGCTATAGACCGCGGCGAACTGCGCTGCCTCTATCCTCGACTGCTCGCTGGATGATCTTCCATTCTTCAGGATGACCGCCGCGGCCCCCCTAACCTCCGCGTGAAAAACCAGGTCATCGGGCTCCAAGTGCTTCTTCAGGAGGGCTATGTTGCTTGATGCATCCTTACCAGCCACTGCAAGGAAGCCCTCGGACGTGATGAACCACCTATACCTCTCATACCACTTGGCCCTGCTAGGCTTAATCCTCGCAGACACCCTAAGCAGCAGCTCCTCAGCAGACTTCCTCATTAACTCCCTAAGCTTTTCAACGCGCTTCTCAAGCTCATCGGCCTCCGCCCTCAGCTTCTCCGCCGCGCTCATCACCTTCTTGGCCTCATCGAATATCCGTGAGACCTGCCTCATAATCGGCTCATCTGGACTCAGNTCGACCTCGACGCCATCATCNGAGACAAGCATCTTCCTGCTCCTTTCATCAACGCTTATCCTCATCCCATCAATATCATGTTTCCCCGGCACATGCTTTAGGGATTCGATTTGGCCCGATGCTTGAAAGAGCTTCTCAGCAATCCTCCTTAACCCTATTGCCCGAGCCGAGAGCTCATCAGCCTTAGCTCGCCTCTCCTCAATCCTCTTCTCGAGATCCCTAAGCTTCTCCTCCAAAACCCTCCTCTTTTCCTGCTCGAGCATGCTGGCCAGGTAATGCTCATATGCGATCCTGAAGGCGTCATTCAGGCTTTCAACCCTTTCAAATCTCCAGCCTCTAGACTCATAGATCTTCATGGGGTATGGTAGCGGCTGGACCACGCCATCGGGGGAGAAGGCTACAACTGGCTGGCCATTATCAATCATCGCGAAGACCTCTCGTGCTACCTCCAATATCCTAGAGACCTCCTCCGCGCTAAGCTCGCTAATCTTTCTCGAGCGACTGATCCCAGCGAGCTGTAATATCTCCTCGGCATATCTTCCACCAAGCCCGGCCTCCGAGGCGAGGATGGATACGATCTTCTTCTCTGGCGCATGCCGCCTCTCCAAAACCTCTTTCAAGGTCTCGAGCGAGGGCGCCGGCTTGAGTGGTGGGAGAATATACCGCTCCCCGGGAGCTATCCGCCTATCCCGCATCTCCAGCCTCTGAAGGCATGCAAGTATCCTGCCAGCCTCATCCGAGACCACGATAGTCCCCTTTGGGAGGAACTCGCAGATCATATTGAGCCTCTGCCTGCCCTCCAGCTCCATTATCAGAATTCTCTCACCCTCGACCAAGCTAGCTCCACTTATCCTCATGCCCTCAATCAGGCTCCTCATCATCTTACCAACCTGCGAAAGCTCAATGGGCTTCTCATAGCCACCATGAACAAAGTAGAAGAATAGGCCCGGCACTATCCTAAGTTCCCCAGAAAAACTCTCAGACCTAAGCTTGAGAATAATCGATCCATCATCCATGTGATAGAGCTTGAGAATCCTAGCTCCAACTATTAGGCCCGAGATCTCCCTAAGAGCCCTCCTGAGCTCAAAATATGATGCAGGCTCCAATCCTCTCACCAACTCTCCAGCCCCATCATTCTAGACGAATCCTTTTATTAACAAGTGTTGCCCGCAAATATTAAGAGATCTTGGCTTTCCGGATTCAAGGTGACACGGTCTTGAAGCTCGAGGACAAGCTTTACTGGGCTAGGTTCATTGGCGGTGTGATGATGGGCTCATTAACAGCTCTCCTGAGGTTGTATGAGCCGACCATATTCCTCGGGATAACGCTCGCCATCGCCGTCTACATACTTTCAGCGATAATACTTAGGATAATATTGCCCCAAGAGCAGAGGATGATGCTCGGGAGGAGACTATACTTGAGCGGGGCAACCGCCTACGGGGCTATGTGGATCATCAGCCTGATAATCGTCTTCAACATACTTTGATCAGCATCAATAACTGGGCTTAAATTTAATAGGAAGACTCTCATCGTCACGTGAAGATGAGTGAAAGATCCCTTGACGAGGTTATCATAAATACCATCAGGTTTCTCAGCCTTGATCAGATTGAACGCGCAAAATCTGGTCATCCCGGAATGCCCCTAGGAGCAGCACATATAGCGCATCT
>Ga0065719_106807_pt1 | contig 14205 bp, 14 predicted proteins | sample GBSCel85sediment_FD_59106 | JGI IMG/M metagenome (GOLD analysis project Ga0065719, IMG submission 59106) | Hot spring sediment microbial communities from Great Boiling Spring, Nevada - Cellulolytic enrichment CS 85C v3 (version 3) | ecosystem: Environmental > Aquatic > Thermal springs > Hot... | reverse complement strand
AATCAAAATTGAAAAATAATCGTTGTAAAGGTATTCGCTAGCAACTAAAGCTTTTTTGTTTGTATCTAAATATCCTCTCGAAAACATTAAAGAAGCTAAACTTTCGTTTTCTGGCAATCTTCCGATTGCAAAATCTAAATAAGTATCTTCGTTTATATCTGCATAAGGAATGTCCGAAATAAATTTATTGCCATCTCTTTCATCAGAAACTTGAATTATTCCTAAAAATTTTAACTTTTCTACAGGGTCTTCAACTTCGAAGTTTGGTACCCCAATTAAAAGCAAATAATTTCCTCTTAAAATGTTTTCAGAGTTGTTGAAAAGAAATCCAAAAGAATTTAGCTTGGAAACTTTTTGTTTTAAAATTTCTTTTATTTCGCTTGAATTTGATGAGTTCGTTAGAATGATGAAGCCGTTTCTTAATGAAGAGATTATTGAAGAGTAGGCAAATGGTTTTGAGAGAATAACATAGTTTATGTTCACTCCTTTCTCTTTTGCCAATTTTAGGTAAAACTCTTCTATTTCTTCTGTCGAATTTTGAGAGAAATCGATTATTGAATTCTCTTTTTCAAAAACTATTGGCAAGCTTAATAATGATGCAATTTGAGAAGCATATATTGATTTTTCAAAAGAATCAACGTAAATTCCTTTTTTGTTTTCGAAAAAATCGAGCAAATCTTCTCTTGAGATTTTTATGGTTGAGTAATTTTCTGTGTTTAAACTAATGTTTCCTAAGAGGAAAATTTGTTGAGGTTTGAAAAGCTCGATAAAATGTTTTATTTGCTTTTCATTATTATCGAAAATTAAAACTGGTTGCTTCAATGGTGCTAAAGATATGATGTTTTTCCAGTTACTGTCTGCTATGAATAGAGGATTTTCTAATATTCTAACTATTGAATAGCAAACTGTTTTGTTTTCAACGTTTGAAGCATTAGTATATATTGAAATGCAGTGAGAACCAATTGATTGGTTTAGCTCTTCGTTGATTATTGCTTGTTCATAAAATGTTTGGTTTAGGAAAAGATTCCCGTCGATGAAAATTTGTAGGTAGAATGTTTCGTTGAAGGAATGAATTGAAAGGTTTAGAGGGATTGTTGCATAGAAGGAGGTAGTAAAATATGTTTTGTTGGATGGTGAAGAGAAGTGAAGACCTTTAATGAGAAAATGAACTCTATCGTACTCTGTCTCACTGCACCAAGCTGAGTTAACTCCTATTCCTCTTACAATTTCCTGGGGAAACGAGATATTGAAGATAAGTAGATCGTCGAAGAATCCTAATATCTCTTTACCATCTCTTATAAGTTTGAAATAATGCCATTCATTTTTTGATGGTAAATACCCTTCTTTTTTAAAGATTTCCTTTCCGTTAATGGAGAATATGAACATATTGGAATATCCGTCTCCCCACCACGTGTATTCTCCATTAGATGTGAGTACCACAATATGCAAGCTACCATAACTTCCACTTGTCCATCTTCCTTTTGACTCAGCGATCCAATAAGGAGAGCTGAAGTTAGTTCTAAAATTATATCTAGGCCAAGTTGTCTTAGAACAGTCGTTTCTAAGAATTATAGAAGAACCAGTGAGAGCTATGTAATTTTCGTCAGAAATNTACCATCCGGAGTTTTTCATTTCTTCTATGCTGTAGTAGTTAAATTCATCAATAATAGAGAACGCATACACAAATTGAAAGGAGATGGTATTGCAAAAGATGAAGAGGAGTAGGACTGCTACACTAACTCTTGATATCATTAATTTAGTACTAAAATGAAAAAGAGTTCAATTGCTATAAGATTAGTATAACTTTCTTTTNCTCTAGCAGGTTTGGAAAAGTTTATTTTCCAATGCCTACATACTACTATGCAAGTTGTGGTAATAAGCAGTTTTAGAAAAGATTGCGGGATTGGAATATATACTTTTCAATTTCTGCTNCAGCTTCTAAAAGCACAAAGTGTAGAAAAGGTACATCTACTAACTCATACCGATTCCGATATCAACTTACTTTCACCCAAANTAAAAATTCAGAGAGTTATAAATGAAAAGTACCCATTTTACACTTCTACATTATCCTACTATTTAAAAAAAATAGAGGCTGATGTTATCGATATAGAGTGGGATCACTCTTTGTACTCTCCCATGTGGTTTCTTGGTATTTACATCTTTCCTCTACTCTTCAACTTCAAAGATAAAATCTTCCTTTCACTCCACTCTCTCTATAACTCAGAGGATGTTGAAAGATATCTAAGTGTAAGTATAGGAAATAAACTTGTAAAGAAATTAGGAAGTAAGTATTACTCTTTAACAAAAAGATTTTTACTAAAAAATTTTGCTGTTGGGAGAGTATTCACACTTTACGAATACGAGCAAGTGAAAGGAATAAAACGAAATTTTGTTCTTATACCACAAGGTATCGAAGGGATAAGGAGAATAAGGAGAAAAAAGAAAGATAAAACTACTCTAACCATTTTTGGGTTTATTAGAAAAACAAAAGACTATAAACTAGCGATAGAATCTCTTTCTCTTCTTCCAAAGAACTTTAGACTAATAATAGCGGGACAACCGAAAGAGATTGAGCTGGTGAGAAGAATTAGGTTGTGGACGAGGGAGTATGATGTGAAGGATAGAGTACTAATAATTCCAAAACTTTTATCATCAAAAGGAAAAAGAGTTTATTATGAGAAAAACTGATATACTTCTTTTGCCATATTTACTTATCTCGAATTCAGGAGTTTTGTTGGATGGAATAAAATATTGTAGGCCTGTAGTTTCTACTGTCTTACCACAAGACATTGCTGAATTCAAAATTGGAGTATATACTACACCAGAAGGCAAATCTTTTGCAGAAGCAATAATAACTGTGAACAACAGTTACGAGGACTTTCAGGAGAATATAAAACTAGTACAACCAAGATTTTTATGGAAAAACGTTATCTTACAAATATTGGAAAATTATCGGAAAATAGCAGAGGAATGAAGAATGAAAAAGAGAATTTTGAATGTTGGTTGCGAGAAGATACCTATGGTACTCATTTTATAGACTTATATCCAACTAGGGAAAACGTTATAAAATGCGATGTAAATAGAGATAAATTCCCGTTTAAAGATAACTATTTTGATGAAATAGTTGCAATAGAACTTTTTGAACATTTAACCAATCCTTTGAATTTTTTGAAGGAATGTTATAGAACTTTGAAAAGAAACTGAAAGTTAATAATAATAACTGATAATGCTGGCCTATTTTGAATTTTCAGCAAAGTTCATCATGGTGATTATGAAAGAATTCGTAATACTAAAGGCTTTGTTGAAGATAGGCATTATGCACTATTCACACCTAACCACTTAAAAAATTGGTTAAGGTACGTAGGATTCAGAAGTATAAAAGTAAATTATTGCATTTACAAAAAGCACATACTTAAGCAACATCTTCCATTCATAAAATTATTGACAATATTCTCAAAGAGATTTTTCCCACATATTAGGGCTGAGGCGATAAAGTAAGAAATTAAAGAATTTTAGAATACCTATGTTTTTGCTCTCTTAAGGTTATAAAGCTTTTTTTCAGATAGCATTTTGGTACTCAAATCTCTATTCATCTAGTAGTTAATAGCTTCCTCATAAATTCTTTTCAAACTTTCATTTCTCTTTTTAATAGAAAATTTACCTTTTTCAACCAACATCCTTCCGTACCTACCCATTTTTCTTCTTAGAGAAGAAGATTGGATTAGTATTGACGTCTTTTCAACAATCTTTTTTACAACTTCTTTTTCTTTTTTCCCAATTTTATATATGCTTATATTTTTGTCATAACTTATCACAAAACCATTCTTCCAGTCTTTAACAATTTCTTTCCTACTAAAGGCATCTAAAGTTATTATCGGAAGATTGAATGACATAGCTTCTAACAAAGAAAATCCGAAAGTATCTGAAATTCCTGGATACACATAGATATCTGATGAAGGATAAATTTTATTGAAGAGAGTATACTCGGAAACAGACCTATGAATTTCTACATAACTTTCATACTTTTTCTTTATGTGTTCTGGAATCGTTAGCGATATCAATATGCATTTAATATCATAACGCTTCTTCAATTCTCTAAAAGCTTCTAGTGCAAGAAGACCTCCCTTTGAGTAAAAGTACCTACCAATAAACAATAAAGTTAATTTTCTTGATTTTTTCTTTTTTTCGTTTTTTGGTACAGGTATGGCAGGATATACAACTTCCATCTTTTTATCTATCTCTCCATCTCTCAGTGCTTCGCTTATCGTTTCTTTTGCAGCGTAAGTCCACGGTAAAATTTTTTTACAAAAACTTTTCCTTAAAACTTTTCTTATTATAGATTTTCCAACTGCTGAGTATGATATTTTTGAGGAAGCAGAAAAACTCCAGTAGTGCTCTAAATCAATTACCCATGGTAATTTGTTTAATAGTAGGCAATGAGCGCAGTGGATTAAGTCAGCGTTATGATCTAGTGTAAAAGTTAAGTTTGGTACCTTTACCACTTCTGCAACTTTCCTGACAAAACTTTTCACTTTGTTAGTATAAGTGAAAACGTTAGGGTTATCTATAACCTTGATAAAATTTTTCTTGACGTTAATAAATTCTACATTTTCTGGAGGATAGTTTACTAAGCTTTTGTAGTATGGCGAATCTATAAACTTCCAAGGAAACATAAGCTTAACTCTCATAAATATTTTTAGTAAAAAATAGTTAATATGATAGCGTTAGTTATAGGAACAAAGGCAGAGTTAATCAAGTGTATTCCTGTGATAAAAGAGTTAGAGAAAAGAAAGATGGAATATACAATCATACATACAGGCCAACACTCCCTGTCTACTTTGATACTAGACTTCAATATTAGAAAGCCGGATATTGTTCTTCACAGGCCACCAAAACTTTCTTCAAGATTTATGACGAAAACTCAGGAGGCAATTTTTTGGGGACTCAATCTTATAAGAAGAATGAGAAAAATATTTGATAAATTACAACCCAACTACATACTATTTCATGGTGATACACTCACTACAGCATCTGCAGCAATAGCATCATCAAATTTTTTTGGAAGAAAAAAATGGAAAAGTGCTCACTTGGAGGCTGGTCTTCGTTCTTTTAATCTGTTTGAACCATTTCCAGAGGAAATATCTAGAAGAATTGCTGATAGGTTTTCTGATGTACTTTTTGCACCCTCAGATTTTTGTGTGGAAAATTTAAAAAAAGAGAAAGTTAGAGGAGAAATTATTAAAACGGGAAACACAATTGTTGATGTCGTCTTTCTCTCTCTAAAAATTGCGAAAAAAAGAAATTTGAAAAGACCAAAAGAAAGGAAGTATGTTGTAGTTAATATTCATAGACATGAAAATATTAAATCAAGAGAAAGAATGAAAAAAATAGTAGAAATAATAAAAAGTATTTCATTCCCAATGTATTGGCCTATCCATGATAATACAAAACAACAACTAGTGAAATTTAATCTTTTGAACGAGTTGAAAGGTAGAGATATACACTTTCTTCCTTTGCTAGGATATATAAATTTTCTTTGGCTAATGAAAAATGCATATTACTTAGTTACTGATGGTGGATCGATTCAAGAGGAAAGTTTAGTTTTGAGGAAACCATGTATACTTCTTAGAAAAGAAACTGAGAGGCAAGAAGGGCTCAAAACTGGCATTAATTTTTTGACTAAATTAGATGTAGAATATTCAAAAGGAATAATAAAAATGCTGGAAAGCTCTAGTTTTAAGGTACCTAAATTTAAAAACCCATACGGAGATGGAAAATCCTCCAAGAGAATAGTAGAGTATTTAACAGAAAATTAGTGGTCTAGTAACGTTACTTTAATATCGATAGAAGCCCTTTCCGCATTTATGTTCAAATTTTATTAATTGTAATAAAAAATTTGTATGAAAGTGTCTCTGGTTACTACAGTCCTGAATGAAAGGGACAACATAGAAGAATTTATGAGATCTGTTATAAGTCAAAAGAAAAAGCCGGATGAGTTTATTATAGTAGATGGAGGATCAACAGACGGAACATATGAAATTCTTAAAAGATATTCGAAAAAATACAAATGGATAAAAGTAATTCAGGTTAAAGGAGCTAGTATCGGAAGAGGTAGAAATATAGCAATCGAAAGTTCTAAAAATGAAATAATAGCTTGTACTGACGCAGGTTGCATTCTTGATAAAAATTGGCTAGATGAAATAACTAAACCATTTAAGATAAAAAATGTTGATGTAGTTGTTGGGATTTACAGACCATACTGTAGAAATGATTTTGAATATTTTCAAGGTTTACTTGTTGTAAAAGATCCAGAAAAAATTTTTGGTGTACCTTCAAGGATGTCAATACGTAGTATTGCTTTTAAAAAAGAATGTTGGAAAAAGGTAGGAAAGCTTCCAGAAAGCTATGGCGGTGATGACACCTTATTTAATATAAAATTAAAAGATTTGGGTTGCAGATTCTACTTTGCTAGGAGGGCGGTTGTCTACTGGAGAATGAGAAAAAATTTATGTAGCTTTGCAAAACAATTTTACAGATATGCAAAGGGTGATGCGCATCATGGGAATATATTAAGAATTAAAAGGATATTATGCTCTTTTATTTTAGTAAATATTTTTATCTTATTATTGTGTATTTTAGTAATTTTTAAAAAGTTGTATGCTCTTTATACAATTATTTCTATGAGTTTTATATTTATACTCTTATATGGAGTTTATTTTTTTATAAAGACAAGAAAAATATTTGCTATTATTTGGGTACCAATGCTATTTTTGGTTAAAAATATTTCCTATTTCTTGGGATTATGGAGAGGTTTAATTGGTATGATTTCAAAAAATAAAAGAAAAATTAGGTGTGTTTTATGAAGAATAAGAGAATACTAATAACCGGGGTATGCGGTTTTATAGGTAAAAATCTTGCTAGAAGGCTTATGAATAAAAATAAAATAATAGGGGTTGATAATTTTGAGTACTCAAAGAGAGATGAAGCAAAAGATTTGATAAGAGAAATAGAATTCATAGAGGCAGATGTTTCTAACAGAGAAATATTCAACAAATTGCCCAAAGATATTGACTATATATTCCATTTTGGTGCACCATCTTCTGTAATTTTGTTTAATAGAAATCCGATGCATTGTTACACGGAAACTGTAGTTGGTATGTGGAATATATTGGAGTTTGCGAAATCAATTAATATTAGAAAGCTAATATATCCTAGCTCAGGAAGCGTTTATGCAGGAAATAAAATGCCACACACAGAAAATATTTTACCTAGACCAAGGAATCTGTATGCTGCAGCTAAAGTAGCCTGCGAAGGACTTGCCTTTTCTTATATAGATTTCGTAGATAGCGTAGGTTTAAGAATATTTGCAGGTTATGGTCCAGGGGAGGAAAGTAAGGGAGAATATGCAAGTGTCGTTTACCTTTTTATAAAGGATATTCTTAACAACAGGTCACCAAAAATATTTGGAGATGGTAACCAAAGTAGAGACTTTATTTACATTGATGATGTTATAAATGCTATACTAAAATCTGCAGAAATAGATTATACTGGAATAATAAATGTGGGTAGCGGCGTTTCTACCTCCTTTAATAGATTAGTAGAGATAATAAATAGTTTGGTTGGAAAGAATATAAAACCTGTATATATTCCTAGAGAGAAAAATTACGTCGAAGTATTAAGGGCCGACATAAAACTTATGAGTAGGCTATTAAAAATTAAAGTTACACCATTAGTGGAAGGTGTTAAGAAATTCGTAGATTATTTAGTCAAGGAGGATTTATTGTGAATATTTTAATGTTTCATAAGAAAAGAGAAGGTGGAGTATCGATTCATGTTAAAGAGGTGTCGAGAGAATTGAAGAAAATGGGTTTTAGGGTAGATGAAATTACTAGAAATGAAGACCTAAGATTGACTTCTTTCTTTACATCTTATCATCGAATGAAATTATTATTTAAAAAACTCAGTAGAAAATATGATGTCATCCATTGTCACGATTGGTCAATTGCATACCCGGCATTAAAAGCGAGTATTAAAAATTTAGTGGCGACTTTTCATGCCTTTCCTACTAACCCGGTTGCAAAAATTTTTGAAGATTATTGTATTAATCAGCTCTCTTTCAGAGCTATAGTAATTTCACCAAGGATGAAGAGAATTTATAATAATGCCACTTTAATACCTAACGGCGTAAATTTGTCCATCTTTCGAAAATTAGAAAGTATAAGAAGGGTAAAGAATCTAGTTGGGTTAGCTCAAAAATACAATCTGAGAAAAATAATTTCTGTTCTCAAAAAAAAGCACTTTGACTTTGTATTTACTGACAACAAGTTAAAATACGAGGATTTGGGCAAATTTTACTCAAGAATAGAAATATTTATCTCCGTACCTTATGAAGCAGCAGGCTTCAATATGGTATGGCTTGAAGCTATGGCGTGTGAAGTTCCGTATATAATTGGTACAAAGGCTGGTATTGGGGAAATGCTACCAATAATAAAAATTTCTGGAATAAGAGAGCTACCAGATTTATTGAATAGGATAAGAGAAGGTAAGATAACTCCTCTGAAAGACCAAAGAAAGTGGATATTAATGAATAATTTAACATGGAAAAACCATGCAAAAAAACTAGTGAAATTATATGAGGAGATTTAAAAATTTTAATACATTACTAAATGACTTGAAGTGGTTCATTGAGAAAGGTTTGTATCTTTTTTTATTGATTGAGGTTATAAGGCTCTCTCTTCTTTTGTTTGGGAGGAAGGCGAGGAATAGGATAGTAAAACTATGTAAGTTAGAAGAGTCTATCGGAATTATTAGATATGGTTCATTTAAGGTAATTCTTCGATTTATGGATGTTGGAATATTTAAAGAGATATTCGAGTGGAATATTTATAGGGTCTCAAATAAGCAAAAAGGAGTAATTATAGATGTCGGAGCAAATATAGGGACTTTTTTTCGATCAAAAATTCTATAATCGCTAGGAAGATCATCGCTATAGAGTCACATCCAAAAAACTTTGATCTGTTGGCTAAGAATCTTATAATTAATAATATAAAAAATGTGAAACCATTTAAGTTTGCATTGACTGATAGAGACGGATCTTTAGTTCTTTATGGGAGTGGTGGGTCTGCTTCTATTAAAGAAGATTTTAATAATGAAGAGAAACATCTGGTGAATACAACTACATTGGACAATATTTGCAGAAAGTTTAAAAAGATAGATTTGATTAAAATAGATGTCGAGGGCGCAGAAGATCTGGTTCTTAAAGGCGGGGAAACCATATTGGATAGAACACGAGAAATAATCTTAGAAGTTCACAATCGCTATGTTATGAAGGAGAATATAGTTAAATTTTTAATAAAAAAAGGTTTTGATATAAGAGAGATGTCTTCCAGAATTGAGGAGACAAGTATTCTGTTTTGTAGAAAAAACAAAGCAAGCATTAGAGAAAAGAAGCAGTAGATACAAAACTTAGGATGAACACATTTAAAATTTTATAGAATAATTTTTTGAGTTCATCAAAACTTTAAAGCCGAGTCAAAGAGGAGAATTAGAAATTACTGATGTTAACAATTGGTATTTGAAGCAAGGAAGGCTAAAGGCTATAAAGCTAAACGGATACTGGAGCGACGCTGGGACATTTTCCTCTTGGTTAAAAGCGAATATTTTGAGAGCTGCTTTAGTAGATCAAAAAATTTTAAACCATGTGAATTTGAAAGAATTGATAGAAGATTTATTCTAGGAATTATAATACTGAAATCCGAAGAATTAATCTACGTCTAACTACAAATTCAAACTTTTGAGTATGCACTATATAAGCTAAGACCATCATTAAGTGTTTTGTATTGTGAATAGGAAGGAAATTTAAAATGAAACATTTCTTTAATCCCTCTATTCAAATCAAGAATGATTAATCTACCTTCTGTAACATCATATATATAAGAATATAAGACTAATTGAAAAAGTCCCCTNACCATTTGATATATTTTATTTTTACTATTTTTGTATGTCTTCAACTCTTCTACTATTGAATAATCTTCATAAAATTTGTCGGGAGACCCTATTATGTTGTATGTTTTGCCATAAAATTCATACGGTCTACATCTTGTAGTGTTCATATTTTCGTATCCTAATAGTCTGTGTATGCTTTTTCCATCAAGATTTTTAAGTTTTTCTTTATCTACAAATGTCTTATCATGTTCTAGCTCTGATATTTCATAAAGTTCGAGTAGGTATTCGTACAATTTTGATTTTGAAATTGATTCTACCTCTTTGATGTAGATATTTGTGTGACGTTCAGAAAGAATGTGGGATAATTTTCCAGCAGAAACTTCTTTAGCGTACCCTTTCGAGTACAACTTCTGCATTTAAAATTTAGATCGAAATCTTTAAAAATCATTTGTTAATCTTAAATCTATGTTTATAAGAAAAGAAATTACCAAGTTATATTTACCCTAAAAATAGCTTGCCCATAACATCCTTGCAAGCATTGTTCTATTGGCTGCCCATTCTCATAAACTTTTATGAAATGCTGAGGATTTTCAACTAAAATTCTAATGAAACTACTTGGATAATTTCCGGCATATCCTCTATCTAATGCGTCTATGCTGCTTTTCTGAATCCAAAGATAATCTATCTTATTTTCTTCTAAAACTTTCAAAATATGAGTTAAATTATAACTNAATAACAAATCTGCAAAAGCNGGTGCCATATTTCTATCGCTGCACCAAGCTCCATTGTGTCCCCAAATTGTTGAAATACTTTCATTTTGCAAAACATTTTCTTTTACCCATTTACAAGCCTCAAAAAAGCTTGGATCCCAAACTTTCACCTTATATAAAGTGTCTAATCTTGCATTAACAACTGAAAATGAAAATACTAATATGGCAAAAACAAAAATGTAAGCTAAGTATTTGTAATACCTTGCAATAAAATCAAAAACCTCTTTGTAAAAATACGAAGAAATTAATGCGATCAAGGAGGCAAATCCTAAGGTATATCTTGCAACGTCCTCAGCTCTAGCTCTTCCTAGTGCAGCCAATAGAAGAACAAAAATCAAAAAATTTATGAATATCAATAAGGATAACTTGTCTTTTTTCATGTAAAGCAAAATCAAACCAGCTATAAATGGTAATATTGTGAAGTAAGTATTTGCATAAGCAAACTCAAAATAATTCATTAAACCAATAGAAAGCGTAGATGCTTCAGTTCCAATGGGAATTGCTTGGCCAACGAAATTGTAATTTTCTTCAAACAAATCAAGTTTACAACCAGAATTATCGAATATTTTTCCGATGTAGGGAATTGAGAAGCATATAGGAGTATCATACATCAAAAAGTTTCTGAGTAAATAGCCAGAGGGAATTATCAGAAGAAATAGGAAGAACGGTAAGTAAATCTTTATTGTAGTTTTGAAATTTTTTGTGTAGAAAATCTCATACAAAAAGTAAAGGAAATATGTTGCATATAATGTAAGAGCAAATTGATTTGTTAATAAAGCAAGAGAAGCAAAAACTGCCGATAAAATAAGGAATTTTTTGTTTTCTTCTTTAACAAAAACTAAGAAACTCAGGAGAGATGCGGTAACAAGAAATAAAAGCAAATCTGCATAGTAAAATAAAACAGTATATGTTAACACACTTTGAAAACTTATTAATAGCAAGGAAGCAAAAAATGCTGTAATCTCATCGCTAATTCTTTTTACTAAAGCAAATGTTAATAGTCCAAGAAAGAAAGTTATGATTAAAGTTATTAGCTTTGCAACAATTTCATTAATTCCAAATATAAAGAAAAAGCTTGCCATTAGGAAATTCCAGAGAGGAGGTCTATAGAAGCCATCTCTAACTAAAACTGTTCCTTCAAAAGGAATGTATTTTGGATATTCCAATTCTCTTGCTATATGCCTTGCTAGGCTTGCATGAAATCCTTCATCCCCAAAAGAAATTTGTGTCGGTAAAACAACTTTTAACTCAATGTAAAAGTATACTAAAGATATCAAGATTAACAAGAGTAACAGCGGTGATTTTATCGTTATCTCAATTTCTTTTTCTCCCATTATTTCTTATTTCAAGCTTTAAATTAAAAATGCACGCTAACTAAAAATAATGGAGGAAAAAAGAACAAACTATGGATTATCTGTTGTACAAAAAAGTGAGAAATTGGGAGATAATATAAAACGTCTTCTGAAAATCTTCATTACGAACCAGCTTTGGTTCCTTAAAAAGAGACTCTTTATTTTTTCCTTAATTTATCCTCTCACAGCACCTCTCTCTTTGATAAAAAATAAAAGGAGAAATGATTCTTTTGATTACTTCAGTATAGATAAAAAGAGGATGTTGTTAAGATACAGAAAAATTAAATTAGTTCTTTTTTACAGAGATTTAGAAACATATAAGGAAATTTTTGAAAACTATGTTTACAATCACTTTAATTTGAAAAGAAGTTGGATAGTTATAGATTGTGGCGCTAATATTGGTTTTTACACACTAAGAGTTGCACCTAGAGTAAAAAAAGTTATCTCCATAGAACCCAATCCATATAATTATGAAATGCTGCTACTGAATTTGAAAATTAATAGGATTAGAAATGTAGTACCATTAAATTTAGCAATTTATGATAAAAGATGTTCAATAAGAATATATGGAGAAGGCCCCACCTCAACCATTTTTAAACCAAAATATTCAGAGAAATACGTGAACGTGAGAGCAATACCTCTGGACGATATTACCAAAAGATTGAAAAGTATAGATTTATTGAAAATCGACGTTGAAGGTGCTGAAGTTGAGGTTTTAAAGGGCGCCACTTCTACATTGAGAAAAACAAGAAATATAATTTTAGAGGTTCATACTCATTTGATTGACGATAAAAAGATTTGGAGAATATTAGAAAGATACGGGTTTAACCTGCAAAGATATTCACATCCAGATCCGCTTATTTCAGAAAGAACTTACATTATAATAGGTAAGAAATCTGGTGATTGCTAGTCGTTATATCTCAGAGCTTCTTTAAAAATTGAAACTTCATTAAAAATTTATGAGAAATAAAGTTTGTGTTGTTATAGTTTCTCACAAAGGCGGGAATCTTTTGTTGGAGTGTGTAAGCTCTGTGTTAAGATTGACAAAATACCAAAATTATAGAGTGATTGTAGTTGACGACTACCCTAATGACGAAAACTTAAAAGTTGCCTATAGAAGAAAACCAAAAAAATTGAAAATCATTTTTTTAGAAAGACATGAAAGCGCCTCTTATGCCAGGAATTTGGGCATAGAATACTCTATTTTAAGGGAGAACGCAAAATATATAATCTTTCTTGACAGTGATGTTAAGGTTTTAGACAGCAATTGGATGAACAATCTAGTCAAAATTATGGAGAATTATAAGGAAATAGGGATTTTAGCGCCAATAATATACACTCCTGTAGGTAACCAAACGTTCACTAAAAGAAGAGTACAATTTGTTGATTATGTTCCATCAGCATGCATGATAGTCAGAAGGAGCGTCATAGAGAAAATAGGCGGCTTCGACCCAGATTTTTGGCCTCTTGGTAATGAAGATCCAGATTTCTGCAACAGAGTGAAACTGTCTGGATATAAAATAGCAATAACTGGAGTAACAAAGGTTTTTCACCAAACAAACATAAAGAGGCGAATATCAACTTATTGGTCTTTTATTCATACGAAAAACTACGTTAGGTATATCCTCTTAAACTTGAGAAAAGGAAATTTTTATGAAATTTTCTCCTTAATAGCGATTAGAAGAAATTTTTCTGACTCTTTTAGACCTTCAAATTTAATCTTTGTGCCAGATTGGTATAGAAGATTAGTTTTCTTACCTCTGGCCCTGTTGGTAAATTTACTTAATATTAGGAAGATTCTAAAACTTAGAAGAAATAGAAGCAGCTTCCACTTTTTAAATCCAATGATAAAAATATCTGATGAAAGAAAACGTAAAATATGAGTTACTTTCAATTTCAATTTTAATCTTTATAGCTTACATTGGTTACTATATAAGGGCAATCTATGTTCCAGACATTGTAGCTGATTACGATCCATGGTGGTATTATCGTCATTCTGAAGCAGTTCTAAAATATTGGTTTAACATGCCAAAATGGGATATTCTTGGTTACTATCCGCCTGGCTCTCCATACGAAATTCATTTAGGAGTAGAATATACTCTAGCAATCTTCTACAAAATAGTTAGCAAGTTTATAGA
>Ga0065719_106735_pt1 | contig 14226 bp, 14 predicted proteins | sample GBSCel85sediment_FD_59106 | JGI IMG/M metagenome (GOLD analysis project Ga0065719, IMG submission 59106) | Hot spring sediment microbial communities from Great Boiling Spring, Nevada - Cellulolytic enrichment CS 85C v3 (version 3) | ecosystem: Environmental > Aquatic > Thermal springs > Hot... | reverse complement strand
CACTTAATGCCCCCTGGGGGATTTGAACCCCCGTCCCAGCCTTTCTTCTCATTCTTCCGTCAAACCTTTCTTCTCGAAAGGGCTGTATCCTTGACCGGGCTAGACGAAGGGGGCCCTAAATTCATTTATGAAAATCAAACTATTAAACAATACTTTTTTAATTCTTTCCATTTTTAAAACGTTTTAACTCAACACTCAAAATTAGTTAATGAAGATTGTAGTTATTGGTTGTATACATAATGAAATTGAGAGATTACCAATATTGTTTGAAAAAATCGCGTCTTATAATCCAGAAGTTTTAATTTCTGTTGGAGATATAGTAGATGCTTCCTTCCCAAAAGGTTTTGAACCAATCGATATTGGAAAAATTTTTCTGGAAGAATTAAAGGAATACTTTAAAAAAATTTTGGTTGTTCCGGGGACTTGGGATAAAGATTTGATGTCATTCTTCCAGAAACAAAATGTTTTACTCCATGGAAGAGGGGAAGGTATTAGAGATGTTGGAATTTATGGGTTTGGTGGAGCTCAAACTCCTTTCAACACTCCTTATGAGCCTTCTGAAAAAGAGATTGAAGATGGTTTGAGAAAAGCTTTTGAAGATGTTAAAGATAAAAAAATAAAAATTCAAGCAACTCATGCTCCTCCTTTCAATTCAACTTTAGATTTAGTGGGAAACCGACATGTTGGTTCTAACGCTGTTAGAAAGTTGATTGAAGAGTATTCTCCACACATTGCTGTTTGTGCCCATATTCATGAAAGTATGGGAAAGGATTTCATTAGAAACACTATTACACTAAATGTTGGTAAATTTATTGAAGGACATTTTGGATTGATTGAAATAAGTGAAGATAAAATTAGTGCAGAGATTATAAATCTGACATAGAGGTTTGAGAAGAGAAAATTATTTATATTCAAATAAAAAATCTTCAATCATGAAGGATAACAGTACACTCAATTCTTTAGAGATAAAATCTGTTGATAAGATTGATTTTACTATTTTATCAAAATTCGATGTTATTAACGTAAAAATACTTCAAAAGTTTTATGGTAAAACCATAGATCCACTTTCTAGTGACATAAACTCTTATGATATTGAAACTTTACATGAGTTGTTAAAAATTGAAGGAATAAAGATAAATAAAGAGACGTTGAGAAAAAGACTTGAAAATCTTGTTTCTCTAAATTTTTTGGAGAAGATTGATACATACCCAAGAATTTATACAGCTGTAAGAGATATAGAGAAAATTAGGTCTATTCAATCAAAAATTTCTCTCCTTCGATCTATTTTTGAACCAAAAACTGATAAAGAGTAGAAAGTTTGTTCTTTGTTTTCGAAACTTTACTCTTCAAAAATATTAAAAAATTCCCAAATTCTCGACTATTTTATCTTATGTTTTTATGAGGAATTTTAGTTTTTTCAAACTGATTAACTAACTATAAATTGAGTAACTTAATAGTAAGATTTTGATTAATTCTTTATTTTATGACCTTTCAAATGATAATAAATTTGTTTTAATTTTTTGAACCCGTTCGAGTTGAAAATTATTTTATCTTCCACTCATTTTTATAACCAGTATACTTATAAACATTTCTTAATCCTCATTTTTTGTTTTTAAATGTTTCACTAAATTCCGAATGTTTTCAAAAAGATTTAAATTATCATAATTAATTCTGAAAGTTCATAAAAATTTTCAACTCTTCATAGAAAAAGTTTAAAATATCTTAAATATTCCAATCTCTACATAAAAATAATGGGAAGAACATCATACCGCCATTTTTTTCATCCATTACTTTTAAATGTTCTAGATCCGCATATTCCACTTAACATTGAAGCTATCAGAAGAGTTGTATCAATAAAATTAGGTAAGGATGTTAGTTGGAACACAGTTAGGAAATATTTAGAAGAACTTGTAAAGGAGGGGAAGGTTGAAAAAGTCTATGCTGGGAAAATTTTAATGTATAAGAAGAAAATTCATTAACTATGGATAAACTTAAAATTGTGAGATTATTTTTAGAAAATGGAATTCAACTAACCCCTCAAGCCTTAGAGCTAGTTTATCAAAATCAAGATAAGATAAACAATATAATCTCTTATGTAAAAGAAAAAGGACTATGGATAATTAATGAAAAAAATTTGGAAGAATTTCTAAAAGAAAAAAGTTGTGAAGTTTTATCTAATATTGAAATTATATATCCAGAAGAAGTACAAGAGTTTTCAATAGAAGATCTTAAGAAGATGTTGAAAGAAAGGTTTGATTTTCTCTCTAAAATTCTTATAGAGAATAATAGGTTTTCAAACATTACCTCTTTATCTAAAGTTAAGAAGTTGAAAAAAGGAGAAGAAACTATAGTAATTGGAATGGTTAGGGATAAAACAACATACAGCATTACACTTGAAGATTTTACTTCACATGAGACTATCCAAATGGATGCTAAGCTTGTAGAAAAATTGTTTTATGATGATGTTATAGCTGTTAGAGTTAAAAGGGGAGAGGGAAAACTAATCGGAGATAAAATCTTCTTTCCATCACTCTCCTTTTTTAGAAAACCAGCTACGTTAACAGAAGAAGTTATAATCTCTATACCAGAAATAAAAGTTGGAAATCGTAGCATTCAGCTAGTGGAGAAAGAAATAGTTAGAGTTTATCTTGATGGATTTAAAATTTTCCTTCTAAACTCAGTAATTGTTAAGAGGTACAAACAAAAAGACGAAAAAGAGATAGATACTTTAATTTCTCTCATAGAAAGGAGACACTTAAATCCTTCTTTTTTTATCTCTAAAAAATTATACAAAAAAGATTTGTTTCTAATCGATGAAGTACCAGATATCATTATCATAACAAACACAAATGAACCTTTTTATAAACCTTATAAAAACATAAACATTTTTTTCCTCCCAAGTGGAAGAAAACTTCTACTAAAAGATAAAAAAATAGAATGAGTAGTGGAAAAAATATTTCACACTCTATAAAAGTTTTTTAATAAAACTTCATAAAAAACACATGAGAGTTTCCTTTCAAGTTTTAGATGCTGATTACATCATTTCTAATTCCTATCCCACAATACGGCTTTTTGGAAAGACGAAAGAAGGAGAATCAATCTGCGTTCTTTACGAAAACTACTTACCATATTTCTACTTTATACCAAACAAATCGAAAGAGGAAATTGAGGAGATTTTAAGAAAAGAGTTTGGAGGTCTTATAATCAAGGTTGAGGAAATTGAGAGGTATGAGGCAGTTGGATATAGAGAGACTAAAACAAAAATGATAAGGATTTATCTTACAGATCCTTCTAAAGTACCTAAGGTTAGAGAATTTATAGCTTCAAAAAATCTTACCTCTAAAATTTTTGAGGCAGACATTCTTTTCAAATACAGGTTTATGTCAGATTTTAACATTTTTGGAATGAGATGGTATATTGTAGAAGGAAGAGAAATTAGAACGAATGGTATAAAAACAAAAAAAGTTTTTGTTGCCGATAAAATTGAAGAAGAAGAGTATCATATGAATGCACCATTTAAGGTACTTTCATTAGATATAGAAACAACAGCAAAAGAAGGAAAACCAAATCCTAAGAAAGACAAAATAATAATGATAAGCCTTGCATTCAATCCTCCTTTTAGAGATAAAGATAGTTTAGTTTTGATTTCAAAACCAATAAGAACAAATGGTGGTGCACAAATTTTTATAGACGAGAGAAACATGTTGGAGGAGCTAATTAAAATTATCGATGCTTATGATCCCGACTTTATAGTTGGTTATAACATCAATTCCTTCGACTTACCATTCCTTCACAAAAGGTTTGAAGAAAATAAAATATTCCCCTCGCTAGGAAGAGTGAGCGACAAACCATTGCTTTCTAAAAAAATGAAGGAAGACTCCTATAGAAATCATATACTTGGAAGAGTGATTGTAGATGTGTATGAAATTATAAAAGAAATGGCAGAAAAAGGACTTATAAAACTGAAAAGATATTCTTTAGACGAGGTTGGAAAGCTTTTAGTTGGAGAGGGAAAGGTAGACGTAAAGCATAGCGAGATAGGAAAGATTTGGGAGAGTAGGAACGAAGAAGAGATACTCAAACTTATAGAGTATTCAAGAAGAGACGCAAAGCTAACTTTAAGAATTTTCTTAGAGAAAAGATTAATAGAAAAATATATAGAGCTTTCTAAAGTTTGTGGGCTTTTATTACAAGATGTTTTAGATGAGGGTGAGGCTGTTAGAATAGAAAATTTGTTACTTAGAGAGTTTAATAAAAGAGGCTTCGTTTTACCCAATAAACCAGATAATAAAGAAATGCTAAGAAGAAAGGAAGAAAGGGAAGTAAAAGGGTTTAAAGGAGCAACTGTTCTAGAGCCTAAAGTTGGTCTGTACACAACTCCAATAGTTTACCTCGATTTCAAGTCGATGTACCCAACAATATACATGAATTTTAATATTTGTCCTACAACTTGGGTAATTGATGAGAGGAAAGAGGAAGACGTTATTGTTTCGCCATACGGCGCCAAATTTATTAAACCAGAAATAAGAAGGGGAATAATACCACAAATTGTTGAGTTTTTGATTAATGAGAGAGATAGAGTTAAAAAAGAGATGAAGAAAGAGAAAGATGAAGAAAAAAGATTTTTGTTGGATGCTAAACAAGAAGCGCTAAAAAGAATGGCAAACGCTTTTTATGGGTATACTGGCTATGTGAGAGGAAGGGTTTATGTTTTAGATATAGCCAACTCGATAACAAGTTATGGAAGATATTTCATCGAAACAACAAAAAAGTTAGTTGAGGAAGCGAATAAAAACTGGGAAGTAATATATGGAGATACAGACTCTATAATGGTTAAAGTAAATGTTAACAATCTTGAAGAAGCGTTTGATGTAGGTAAGGAGATAGAAAGGATGATAAATGAATATTATCAAGGGAAAATGATGGTGAAAATAGAAAGTGTATTTAGATCTTTTCTAATAATTACAAAGAAAAGATATGCGGGAGTTGCTGTAGAAATTGATGATGGAAAAATGAAAGAAAAAATTGTAATGAAAGGTATTGAAACTGTTAGAAAAGATTGGTGTGGTTTAACAGAGAAGGTTCTATCAAAGGTTCTTGAATTCCTCTTGAAAGAAGGAAGCATAGAAAATGCTCTAAATTATGTTAGAGAAGTTATTAAAGATTTAGAAGAAGGCAAAGTGAATATAGAGGATTTGATTATAACTAAAAGCCTATCTAGAAATCTCCATGAATATAAAGGATCTCAACCACATATTGAGCTTGTAAAAAAAATGATGAAAAGGTCTCCTGAAAAAGTTCCAATGGTTGGAGACAGAGTAAACTTTGTTATAGTTGCTGGTCCGGAGCTTGTCTCTAAGAGAGCCGAAGATCCGGAATATGTTTTGGAGAAAGGATTAAAAATTGATACTAAATATTACATTGAAAATCAAGTTTTACCTCCTATTGAGAGAATTTTTGAGGCTGTCGGTATTAAAAAAACTGCTATTTTCTCTAATGGTAGGCAAACGAGTTTGTTGTCATTACAGCTTCAGAAAAATAGTGCGCAGATCGTTTCTGAAAAAAAACCTGAGGAACTAGAATTTTCTAAAGAAGAAATGAAGATTAGTGATTTTGACAATTTTGTTTGTCAGAAGTGTGGGAGAATCTATTTCTCTCTCCCTTTTTCTGGAAAGTGTTATGATTGTAACGGGGACATACTTTTTAGCTTGAATGGGTTTTTATCCCAAATAGTGAGGAAAAGTATTTAAATATTAAAATCTAAATAACTAATCATAGTTCTTCTGGTGGTTTTATTGGGAAAAGATGGTATGAAAATCAAAAAAACTGGAACTACTACAGTAGGAATAATATGTAAGGATGCAGTAGTATTAGCTGCAGAAAAGAAATCAACATTAGGGTATCTTGTAGCCAGTAAGGAAAGTGAAAAAATATTACCGTTAGACACGCATATAGCGATGACGATAGCGGGGGCAAGCGGTGATGCGCAGGTTCTGGCGAGATATCTAAGGGCAGAATTCAAACTTTTCGAAATAGAGCATAGAAGAAAGATCACCGTGAAAGGAGCAGCGGTACTATTATCTAACATATTGCAAAGCTCAAAATATTTTCCTTATTACGTCCAGCTAATTATTGGAGGAGTAGACAATACAGGGCCAAAAATTTTCGACCTAGATGCGATAGGTGGGATAGAGGAGGCTAAAAAATTTACTTCTACAGGTTCTGGATCACCAATAGCTCTTGGTGTACTAGAAGATCAATATGAGGAAAATATGAGTATAGAAGAGGCCAAGGAGCTGGCTAAGAGAGCTATTAAGGCAGCAATAGAAAGAGATATAGGCTCTGGTGGGAGAGCGATAGACATAGCAATAATAACAAAGGATGGAGTTAAAATAGAAACTCTACCACTCTGAAGATTTTTTGGTCGTTCGATATGGAAATTGTAGAGAAAATTAAAGAGGTATCGCCTAAAGAGAAGTTAAGTAGAATAGAATTTGAGGGCTCCAAAATTATCATTTATACTAGAGACTTAAACTTTTTCAGGTCAAGCGAAGATGTTGTCAAGAATTTAGTTTCCACTTTAAAGAAAAGAGTTGAAATTAGGGTTGAAAAGGAGCTGTTGATGAAAGAAGATGAAGCAAGGAAAAGAATCTTTGAACTTGCTCCACCAGATGCAGAAATAAAAGATGTTGTGTTTGAAAGAGAGAGGAGTATTGTAAACATCTATGCAAAGAAAATAGGTTATGTTATAGGAAAGGGGGGAGAAGTTATAAGAAAAATTAGAGAGGAAATATTTTGGCAACCAAAAATTGAGAGAGCACCTCTTATAGATTCTAAGGTGGTTGATGGAATAAGAAAAATGATGCATGAAGAGACAGATTTTAGAAGAGAATTTCTAAACAAAATTGGCAGGAAAATATTTGAGCAAAGGGATGTAGATAGGAAGAGAATAAGGTTAACGTTTTTTGGTGGAGCACGAGAAATTGGAAGATCCTGCATGCTTGTAGAAACGCCAAAATCCAAAATATTGGTTGATGCTGGTATAATTGCTGGAAGTACTAATGGCTATCCAATTTTAAGTATACCTGAATTCAACATTAATGAAATAGATGCAATAGTAATATCACATGCACATTTAGACCATGTTGGATTCGTTCCAACAATATATGAGATGGGTTATGATGGTCCTCTCTACATGACCCAACCAACTTTAGATTTAGCAACTTTACTATGGTTGGATTTCATAGATGTTATGCAGAGAAGTTCTTCTAAACCTTTGTTCACCATAAAAGGGGTAAAAGAAGCAGTAAAGAGGGCTATAACTTTGGATTACAATGAAGTTACAGATATCTCTCCAGACGTTAGACTCACTTTTTATAATGCCGGTCACATTCTTGGTTCAGCAATAGTTCACTTACATGTTGGTGATGGTTTGCACAATATAGTTTATGCTTTAGATCAAAAGTTCGGTAGAACTAATCTTTTAGATCCAGCCTATACAAATTTCCAAAGAGTAGAGACTTTAATAATAGAATCGACATATGGAGCTAAGAATGATATAATGCCATCTAGAAAAGAGGTAGAAGAACAATTCATGCAAGTTGTTAATAAAACGATGGAAAGGGGAGGAATTGTTTTAATTCCAAGCTTTTCTGTAGAGAGAGCACAAGAGGTAATGGTAGTTTTAGTTAAACACAACTTTCTGTATCCAATTTACTTAGATGGAATGATTTGGGATGCTAACGGTATTTTCACAGCGTATCCTGAATATTATGGAAGAAGGATGATGAAGGAAGCAATAAGCGGGAAAGATCCGTTTTTATCACCAATCTTCAAAAGAATTTCCTCTCAATCTGAAAGAGAGAAAGCATGGAATGATAAACCATGCGTAATTATTTCAACAAGCGGAATGTTAAACGGCGGGCCAGTATTAGAGCATTTAAAGTATTTGGCAGAAGACGAAAAGAATACCTTAATATTCGTTGGTTATCAGGCAGAGGGTACTCTAGGTAGAAAGATACAAAAAGGATGGAGAGAAGTTCCGTTAGAAGAAAATGGAAAGATGATACCTCTGAAAATAAAAATGGAAGTGTATACTGCAGATGGTCTAAGCGCACATTCTGACAGAAGGCAGCTTTTAGCATATATCGGCAATTTAGTGGCAAAACCAAAGAGAGTTTTTGTCGTACATGGAGAGGAAGAGAAGGCAATTTCTTTATCAAAAGCGATAGAAAGGATATTTAAGATTGAGGCCTATGCTCCAAGGCTTTTGGAAACTTTGCGTGTTGCCTAAAAAACAATATTATAGAGTTATAGAGTTATAAGTAACTTATAAGCATCTTATGGCAACGCTCAAATATAAGTTGATGTAAATTAAATTAATGGGTAGCGTGAGTGATGTAACAAGATACGCTGAGGATTTGGGATATTTGATTGCTTCTTCGATTTCAAGAAAAGTATTACATGCACTAAGGATGGGATACGAAACGCCTACGAGTCTCTCAAAATTTTTAAAGATATCTCTTTCAAACATCTCGACAAAGTTGGGAGAGTTAAAAAAGAGAGGTTTAGTTATCTGCATAAATCCGGAGAGGAAGAAAGGAAGAATATATGTGATTACAGAGAAAGGAAAGTTTCTTTTAGAGAATTTGCCTAACGGTTATAAAATAGAATTTAACTTAAACTATGAGAGCAAAATCTAAGGGTTATAGGGTAGAGAGAAAAATAAGATTAAAGTTGGAAAAAGAAGGTTGGGTTGTCATAAGGTCTGGTGGAAGTTTTGGTGATGTAGATTTAGTTTGTATAAAAGAAGGAAAATGTATATTCTTTCAAATAAAGTCAACAAAGAAAGACAAGTTTTATTACTATGGATATATGCAGAAGAAGTTAAGCGGATTTCCTTTTTTTGTTATTGTAGATTTTGGATATGGTGATATTGAAGTTTTTAAACCGGCAGAGGTTCTGGAAAAAGGGAAAGGAATTCCACTCGAAGAATTCATTCGTCAAGTAGGTTGATCCTGCGTTTGAGTAAACATTTATATTTAAGGATGTGAATAATTTCAATGCCTCTGCTGGTAAAGGATCTGATGTCCAAAAAAGTCAATACAATAGAAGATAATAAAACTGTTTATCATGCAGCTAAAAGAATGGCAAAAGAAAGAAGAGGCTACGTTATAGTAGTAAAGAAAGGCAGACCAGTTGGAATTCTTACAGATAGCGATGTTTTAGAGAAAGTAATTTCTAAGGGGAAGGATCCGAAAAAAGTGAAAGTACGAGAAGTAATGAGCTCACCCATAATAACTATTTCACCAAACGAAGAGGTAGTTGAAGCTTCGAGGTTGATGAGAAAGAATTTAATAAAAAGAATACCAGTAGTAAAAAATGGTAAATTAGTTGGAATAATAACTGATGGTGATATAGCAAGAGTAAGTCCAGAATTTATTAACATAATAGAGGAAAGGCTTAAGGCAAAGGAAGAAGGGTTTGAGCCAGAAAGAAGAGAAGGAAAAATTAGTGGTTTTTGTGAAGAATGTAGTAACTATTCTGACACACTCTTCTATGTTAACGGAAAATGGGTTTGTGAAGGTTGTAAAGACTTAGAAGAAAAAGATTAGTTTTTAGAACTCTAAAAAATCTTTATGGAAGTCGAATTGGAAAAGGTTGGTATAAACAGAAAAAATAAGATAATAACAATATCTTCTCTCAATCCTCTTGTTGCTCATGTTGAAGAAAGATTGTTTGAAGTATGTAAGAAACTGTCTGAAAGTGGACATAGGAGCTTGCCGGTTGTTGATAAGAAGATGCAGCTGAAAGGAATAGTCACAATAACCGATATTTTTAGTCTGTTCCTTAGTGGAGGAGATATGAACTCATTTGTAGAGACAATAATGTCAAGGGAGGTTGTAGGATGTGATGCTGACGAAACTATAGATTATGTTTTGCAAAAAATGAAAATCTCAAAAAGAGGAAGACTACCAGTTACATCGAATAGGAAGGTTGTTGGTATTGTTTCGGAGACAGACTTCATTTTGATTACCAAAGAGTTATCTGTATTTGATAATATTGTGATAGATGAAGTAATGACGCGAAAGCCTTTTTTCGTTCTTCCATCCTTTAGTGTAAGAGATGTTATAAGAACAATGGTGAACGGAAAATATAGAAGATTGCCAGTAGTTGAAAATGGTAATTTGGTCGGCTATATAACATCAACACTCCTTTTTAGAAAGTTTGTTGAGAATTTGTTTTCGGAGGAATTTTTGAGCAAAAAAATATCTGAGGTTATGACAAAAAATCCAATAACAGTGAAAACATCTGAAAGTTTATCAAACGTGCTAAAGAAAATAAAAGAGAAAAAAATCAGCTCCATGCTAATTGTCGACGAAAAAGGTAAATTAGAGGGAATATTCACAGAAAGAGACTACATAAATTTATTGGTATGAAGTTCAAAAATTCGTTTGATGTTCTATGTGATTTTCAGCTATTAAGGACTCTTAATTAGAGAATAAGCTACGAGATGAGTTTGTCTAATAGTCTAAACTACAAGATAGCTTGGGAGGATGTGTGAAATAACATGTTTAAATTTTTCACGCTTCTCTAATTTTTTAAGCTTATTTATATAATTTTCCAAGAGAAAAAATTTTAATATTTTTTCATGAGTTGATTCAACCACCAATTCAAAAAGATATATTCAAACTAAGGGGTTAATTCAAAAACATCTAAGACTTCATATATTGGTCCTTTTGGAGTCAATGTACTTTTCATAAGACATATTTTATCAACTAAAATTTCCTCGTTTATCTTACTCTTTGTCAATTCAAGTATCTTTGTTTTTTCTCTTACACTCCTAACTCTAAATAAAGTTATATGTGGCGGCTTCGTATCTCCACCTATTTTTCTCTTTACCATTTCACTCAAATCATCCAATCCAATAACCTCAATCGCTATAACTCTAAAAAAGTTTTCATTCGGAATAAGTTTGACACTTGTTAAGGTTGCTACTCTTTTATGATACACCTTTGATATTTCATTCAACCTTTTTCTAATATCTGTTAGCTCATTTTCGTTTCTTTCTCCAAGAAACGAAAGTGTTATATGCATGTTCTCCTTTTCCACTCCTTTTCCGTTAATAAACTTACCAATCTCTTCTTGTATTTTGTAAACTTTCTCTGATTTTATAGGATAAATAGCTATAAAGCATCTAACCATAATCTTTATTTACTTAAGTTCCAAATAAAATAAAGGTGGAAAGATGTCGCTAAGAAACGTTAGAGTTTCTGAAGTGATTGGAAAGTCAATAATAAGTGCAGAGACAGGCAAAAAACTCGGTGTTGTAGCAAATATAGAATTTATTGCAGAAACAGGAGAACTTTTGAATATAGTGGTTGAAGACGCAACAAGAAGCTTGCTAGATTTGAATGTAAAAACAGATTCAAAAGGAAGACCTTTGATACCGTTTTCAGCAGTTAAGTCGGTTGGAGATTTTGTTGTTGTGACTGAAAGTGAGTTAATTTAAAGTAAGGAGGTTTGTCTTTCTTTGGTTTCTTTCTTACCTTCTAGTTGGCTCTTAATTTTTATTGCTATTTTTTCTCCAACTATCCTTGCTATGCTTTCAACTGGAGCTTCTCTCAAATCTTCAAGCAACCTAAACCCAGCATTATAAAGCTTTCTAGCCCTTACTCTTCCTATCCCTTCTAAAGTAACTAGTGGTAACAATTCTTCTCTAACACCCTTTTCAATTCTTACTCTTAATTTCTTTAAAGGAGTCAAAATTCCTTTTTTCCTTATAACTAAAGCAATCTCATGCAAAGAATATAGCAACCAATCCGCTATTTGTAGGCGCGAATGCAACTCTCCAGGAGTTAAAGAATACTTCTGCATTATTTCTTCTTCAGTTTTCTCATTAATCCAATCTTCCAAAATCTTCGCCATTTTTACACTTTTTTCAAATTCCTCATATTCATAATCATCGAATGGAATTTCTAACAAAATTTCATCCTTTCTAGATTCTATGGTTGATTCTATTTCATCCAACTCACTCATTCTAACTGACAACAAAGGTTTCATTTCTATAGAAGATGAAATTAATTGTAGGAAAGAAAACTCAGTAAAATTGTCTTTGTTTTTTAAAGCATCGGCAAAAATTTTCCCGGTTAAAGGGTCAATATATAACTCTGAAATTCTCTTCCCCAATCTGGTAGCCTCCAATCTCTCTTTATCGATTACAATAAAAGACCATTCGCTTAAGTACTGCAAAATTTCTTCTACTTTTTCTTCAATAATGGAAATATCTCCATATTTGAATGCGAAAAATGTAGAGGAGAAAAAATCTAAAATAGATCTTTTCCTTTTACAAAAGTCGCTAGCTATTAGAGCCAATACATGCATTCTTAAAGCTGGTTCAGATGCGAGCTTGGATGTTATTGGTTCTGGCTCACCAAAGATAAACCTTTCTGTTAGTTCTTCTGCATCATCTTCACTCTTTGCAACTATTATAGACTCTCCATAGTTATCAAATCTCGGCCTTCCTGCTCTGCCAATCATTTGATAATACTCTAGGGTTGGAATGTAAATCGAACCATAAAGAGGATGGTACCTTTTTGCATCTTTTATCAAAACTCTAAAAGCTGGTAAATCAACGCCAGCTGCCAAAGTTGTTGTAGCTACTAAAACCTTAATTAAACCATTCCTGAAATTTTCTTCAATCAATCTTCTCTGCCTTCCAACTAGGCCAGAATGATGAAAGGCAACCCCATTTCTAACACATCTAGCCAACCTTCTACATTGTTCTGTAGGAACCTCTAAAATGTTTTCAACCTCTTCAGAAAGCTTTTTAAGAAGCGCGGCATCGCTTTTTCCTAGCTTGCTGCTAACAATTTTTGTTAATTTTTCAGCTAAGGCTTCTGTTGATTTTCTGGTTGAACAAAATATTAGAATCTGCTTTCCCTTATTCAAAGTATCAACTACTATCGCTTCTTCCAAATCTAGACCCTTACTTAGTTCAACAGTCTTATATCCTGGAAATTTTATTTTTGAGTCGTAAGCTACACCTTGATAAAGTTTTACTGGCCTAAAATCGCTTTTTAAAAGTTCTGCACCAAACCACTCAGCCAATTCCTCAGCATTTCTAATTGTTGCAGACAATCCAAGTACTTGAAGATTCTTTACAAGCTTTCTCATTTTTGTTATTAATATTTCTAACGTAGGACCTCTTGAAGCGTCTGTTAATAAATGTATTTCATCTAATATTAGCAGGCCAACATCTCTAATCCATTCAGCACCATGCCTAATTAAAGATTCTACTTTTTCGTTTGTTGCAACAATTATATCATAATTTTGGAGCCATGGATCGCTTGAATCAAAGTCCGAAACAGAAATGGTAACTCTATATTCATTAAAAAATTTTGAAAATTCCTCATATTTTTCAAACGCTAAGGCAACTAAAGGAGAGGTATACAGAACTTTCTTCTTTTTCTCCAACATTTTTATAATCGCTAGCATCGCCATCAAAGTTTTTCCAGAAGCTGTTGGAGTTGATATTACGCAACTTTTTTCAAAAAGCTTCCTCTCTACAAACTCTTTTTGCGGAGGATAAAATTCTTCGATTTTTCTGCTTTTTATTTTCTCAATCCATTTTTCCTCAAACCCAAAATTTCTTAATTCATCAACTTTCATATTTCATATTTTCTTGTTGCTAATATGTTTATGGGATTTAAATGGAAGAAGGAAAATTAATTTCACTTGGAATAGAAGGAACCGCCCATACATTGGGAATAGGTATTGTTTCTGAAGATGGTAAAATTTTAGCGGATGAAAGAGAAATCTACAAGCCCCCCGAAGGAAAGGGAATAATTCCGGTAGATGCAAAGAAACATCATGAGAATGTGTCAAAAGAAGTTTTAGATAGAGCAATAAAAACTTCTGGAATTTCTTTAGAGGAGATAGACATCGTTTGTTATTCTGCCGGACCCGGTTTGCCGCCACCTCTTCTCTTTACTGCGAAGTTTGCAAAAGAATTGTCAGAAAAGCTATCAAAACCTTTAGTTAAACTTCATCATGGAATTGCCCACATTGAAATTGGAAGGCTTTTAACTGGCTGCAAAGATGCTGTTATTGTTTATTTGTCAGGAGGCCATAATGCGATTCTCGCTTTTGTTGATGATTCATACAAAGTTTTTGGAGAGACACAAGACATAACCATAGGAAACCTTTTCGATACTATTGCTAGAG
>Ga0065719_100923_pt1 | contig 14232 bp, 12 predicted proteins | sample GBSCel85sediment_FD_59106 | JGI IMG/M metagenome (GOLD analysis project Ga0065719, IMG submission 59106) | Hot spring sediment microbial communities from Great Boiling Spring, Nevada - Cellulolytic enrichment CS 85C v3 (version 3) | ecosystem: Environmental > Aquatic > Thermal springs > Hot... | reverse complement strand
CCCTAGCGCAGCAAAGCCCGCCCGCCCAGGGGGCGGGGCACGGCTCCAGCACCTGCCCCGGGTGCGGGAGGCTGTGAGGCCGCTGCGAGGCGGCTGAGAGCGCTACTGGGGGCGCCGCGCCGCCGCTACTCCGCCTGCGCGGGGCTGTGCCAGAGTGCGTAGCAGCTGATGTGTAGTGCTGCTCTGCTGCGCTCTTCCACCTCCTCCCACCTCGGGGCTTCCCCGCGTGTCGCTCCTTGGGTGGGGCCCGGGCTTGTGGAGGCCCGGCTGCCGGTGAAGGCGCCCGGTGACGGGCAGGGGATGGCTGCCGGGGCCCCCGAGGGAGGAGGTGGTGAGGCGTGGCGGGCAAGCAAAAGTCAGGGGCTAAGGGGGCTGGGCGCGCCAAGGACGGTGTGGTGCCTCTTAACGCCTGGGCGGAGAAGCCTGATGCGGTGGAGGTGTGGAGAACCGACGTGGTGAGGCTCTTCGTGGACCAGAGGCAGGAGGAGAAACTGCTGGAGGTGGCTGGGGCCGTCGAGCAGCTGGTGGAGCTGGAGAACGAGAGGAGGAGAAGGGTGTACGAGGAGACTGGGCGGATCGACACGAGCGTTATACAAGCCTACAGGAACCCTGAGTACGCCGAGATAAAGCGCGTCCTGGGTTCGGTGAACTTCGACGAGACCCTCAGGTACGTCTCGGAGGCATGGCGCTCCTTCGGAGCGCTGCTGCACGCGGGAGAGCGTGGTGAGCTGCCTGCGTGGCTGGAGCCGCGGCCTCCCAGGCGGCTGGGGAGGCTGCTCGTCTTCGTGCGCTTCGACAACTACCGGGTGGATGCTCAGAGCGGAACGATAGAGCTTGGGTACTATAACTTGAGGCTCAAGTTTAGAGGGGGGCTTCGCTGGTGGAGGCAGCGCGTTCAACAGGGGAGGCTCGTGATGGCTTTCGACGACGTCAAGCGTGCGTGGTATGGCCACATTGCGAGCAGGGTGGTGCTGAAGAGGAGTACTGCTAGCGGGCTTAAATGCGGCATTGATATGGGTCAGATCCACTTAGTTGCTGCAGTATTGGAGAGCGGTGCTGCGCTACTCTACAGGGGCTCGGTGCTGAAGAGCGACTACCACTACCTGAGGAAGAGGGTCTCTGAGCTCGACAAGGTTGGGTTGCTGGACGAGTTCGACCGCGCTGTCTGGCTGGAGAAGCGGCGCGCGCTGCACCACCACCTCAAGCAGCGCAGGGTGAAGCTAATCCAAGGAGTGGCTGCGCACCTCGCTACATTGCTCTCGAGGCTCGGTGTCGCCGAGGTCTACATCGGCTACCCCCGCTACATTGCGCAGGAGAAGCCCTGCGAAAGGAACAGCGCGTGGCCCTACTGGAGGGTCGCGAGGGAGGTTGCGCGCGCATGCGAGAACGCCGGGGTAGCAGTGTTCCTCGTCCCGGAGGAGCGTACATCAAGCTTCTGCGCTTACCACGGCTGCGGGGTGGTGAGAGGGCCGAGGGGCTTGGTGAGGTGCCCTCTTGGCCACACGCTGCACTCGGATCTCAACGCCGCGCTGAACATCCTCAAACAGGCGGGAGGCAGGCTGCCTGAGCGTGTCAGAGTGCTCAGCTTCACACCAACACCCAGCGGAGTCACCGAGCGGAGGAGGAAAGCTTATAGCCCCGCGCAGAAGGCGGGGTAACGGCAGCGCGCGGCGCACGCGCGCATCATTTCGGCGCCTTTCTGCCGAAGAAGGACTCCAGGATCCTGGTGAACTTCGCCTTTAAATCCTCGTAGTCGCTATAGCCCTCGACGCCCTCACTCGCTCCTACCCTATCCTTTACGATCTTGGGGATTAATACCTCATGAGAACCCACGGCATCCCCCTGCTTCGCGATGCTCGATAGGGACTCTGTGGCCTCGGTGGGGGACCGCACGATAATGTCGAGTGACAGCGCTTTCTTGCCGTCCGTGACCACCATGTCCACGGGGTGGGTGAGACCGCTCTTCCCCTCAACGCTCGCAAAGGTTCTCACCGCGAGACCCATGCTCTCGGCGGTTTCTCTGAGCTCTTCGACCACNAGCTTCTTGGACGCTGCTGGGACGCGCTCCTCTCTGACCTCGTAAACGTACAAGATGAGGAGGGCTGCGTCCTTGTGGTCGAAGACTGCGCCGCAGGAAGCGCACCTGAACATAGGGTGCGGTGTCTCGAAGCGGCTACCACAGCTGGTGCACGTGTACAAGACTCCCACGGGGACGGTGTTGCTATCGGTTAGAAGTTCGCCGCACTTCCTGCAGGTTGCCTCCCCTAGCCTCTCGACCTCGTTGACTGCACCGCACTTCACGTGGGATACGAGCGATACTTTCCTTAATTTCTCGGAGCCGCAGAAGGGGCACTTCAGCTTGGGGACGATGTCGTGAGAACCGCACCTCGGGCACAGGACTATGGACTCGTGGTACTTCTTGTCGAGCACGCCTTGCTCCGCNAGCTCCTCGAGGAGGTCTGTTTCTCGGACCTTGTACCTGGCAGCNATCTTGAAGACCTCTGGGTAGTAGTAGCCGAGCTCCCGCGAGAAAGCAGGGCTAAAAACCTTCACTTTACTCTCGTAGATCAGAGAGAGTAAGGCGAGNAGAGCTGCTCTCGGCACTCGCCCTGCCCTGCTGGCTGGCCGCGAGGCGCTCGTGCTGAAGACCTTGCTCATGCTGTCCACCGGCGGCAGCGCACCTAAACGCACCTGCTCTTTCGAGAATTAACCTATACATTTGGCTGCTTAATAACCCAGCGCTTAGGAACTCACTGCAATGCGCATTAAAGTATTAAGCTGGCCCGGGAAAGAGTACGTTTGAGAGGTGGAGTTCGTGGAGAAAAAAATCCCTATGGCTCCTCCCATCCCGCCCGGTGAAACTATTCTGGACCTCTACGAGGTGGTGCCGCCTTTCGCGTATGCGGCGATCACGCGGGAGGCTCGAAGCGGGAGAATCATGTACAGGGTTATTGAGCCTGTGATCACGCCTGAGGACGAGAAAGCGGTCGCGGCGATCAAAAGGATACTTCTCGAAGAGCAGAGACCGGGCCTCGACGAGCTTAGAAAGCGCAAAGCCGAGGAGGTGCTCCGCGAGAGGGTTGAGAGGATAATCAAGAAGTACGGGCTCCGCGTCCCGAGGGAGGCTTTCGACAAGGTGTTCTACTACGTCCGCAGGGACATGCTGGGGTACGGGAAGCTTGACGTGCCGATGAGGGACCCCAACATAGAGGACATTTCGTGCGACGGCGTCGGGCTCCCGGTGTTCGTGTGGCATAGCCGCTTCGAGTCGCTGCCGACCAACATCGTGTTCGAGACGCTGGAGGAGCTTGAGAGCTTCCTCGTTAAGCTCGCGCTCAAGGCTGGGAAGCACATCTCCGTAGCCCAGCCCATCGTTGAGGGAGCGCTGCCGGAGGGGTACAGGCTCCACGCAGCCCTCTCGGAGGTCTCGCGCAGGGGCGGCACGTTCACGGTGAGGAAGTTTAGGGAGGTTCCCTTCTCGATAGTCGACCTGGTCGGGATGGGCACGCTGTCAGCAGAGCTCGCCGCCTACCTCTGGCTGCTGGTAGAGCGCAAGAAGAGCCTGATGGTCGTGGGCGCGACAGCTAGCGGTAAGACCACGCTCCTCAACGCTGTGGCGACCTTCATACGCCCCGAGGCCAGGATCGTGACGATAGAGGAGACTCCCGAGCTCAACCTGCCCCACGAGAACTGGGTTCCGCTTGTCGCTAGGCCCGCCTCGGATCCCTGGGCCAGGGATGTGACGCTGTTCGACCTCCTGAAGTCCGCGCTGAGGATGCGCCCGGACTACGTGATCGTCGGCGAGGTCAGGGGTGAGGAGGCTTTCACCCTCTTCCAGGCCATAGCGACAGGGCACGCGGGTATGTGCACTATGCACGCGGAGAACGCGGAGTACGCGGTGAAGAGGTTGACCTCCGAGCCTATGAACGTCCCCGAGCCGCTCATCCCGCTGATGAACGTGTTCATTACGGTGAAGAGGTTCTTCCAGGAGGAGAGGGTCTTCAGGAGGGTTGTCGAGGTGAGGGAGGCGATCGCCGGGGAGAGGCTAGCCTGGAACACCGTCTACAGGTACGACCAGGTCAGGGACAGCGTGGCGCCCGTCAACGAGAGCGTGATCCTCCGCAGGATCGCCGAGGAGGAGGGGCTCCCGATGGACGTCCTGAGAGAGGAGCTGGAGAGGAGGAAGACCATTATCGACTGGCTGCTGGAGAGGCAGGTGACCGACTTCAAGCGGGTGAGCAAGCTGGTTAGGGACTACGCAGCGAGACCTTCCGCAGTATACGCGGCTGTGGAGAGGGGGGTGTACGAGCTTTGAGCCTGCCCTACCTGCTGGGGAGCAGGATCCTGCGGTTCGCCGGCGAGAGGCTCCGGCCCTTCCGGGAGATCTACTACACGGCAGGCTTCTCGGACTTGTACGAAGCCTACCTGGGCAAGTGGCTGATAGCGTACATTATCGCCACGCCCCCGGTTGCCTCCCTGACGCTGGCTTTCCACCAGTCCCTAGGCTTCCCCCTGCCAGTTTCGGTGCTGCTCACCCTGATAGTCCTGTCCGCGTACTCCCTCGTCTTCCTGGCGGCGTGCCTGTACTACCCCGTCTACAGGAAGCACTCGAGAGGGTGGACGATCACCGCCAGGCTGCCCTACACCCTCGTTTACTTCGCCGTCCTTGCCTCCTCCGGTCTCGGCTTCACAGAGATCCTCCGCATGGTCAGGGATCTCGAGGAGAACAAGGAGGTCAGGAGGGAGGTGGACCTCCTCCTGACGGACATCGAGCTGCTCGGGGTCGACGTGCTGACGGCACTCGAGCGTGCGGTTGCGAGGAGCCCCTCGGCCGCGCTGAGCCTGTTCCTCTCGGGGCTAAGGGACGCCTACCTGACCGGCGGGAACCTCTACAGCTACGCCTCCTTCGTGACGCAGAGGCTGCTCGAGATGAAGAGGAGCGAGCTGCAGAGGGTCGCGAACACCGTGGCCGCGATATCGGAGATGTACGTGACCCTGATGGTCGCCGCGCCGCTCATGTTCATCGTGATGCTCGCCATAATCAGCATGCTCGGCGGCACAGTCGGCGGCCTGCCGGCGAACCTCCTCATAGCGGTGCTCGTGGTGATAGGCACGCCCTCCTTCGCGGCAGCCACCCTCGTGATGCTGGACTCAGCACTCTCCAGGGTGTAGCCGCATGCCGTACATACCCCTCAGGGGGCGGAACCTGGCAGCCCTGGCAGCGCTCTCAGCGATCCTCGGCTCCGCACCCCTTGCGGCACTAGCAGCCCTCTGGACCAGGGTAGCCGTGGAGACAAGCTACGTGGAGCTCGTGAGGGGCCTACAGCTCCCGTGGTCGATCACTCTCTACGCGCTCCTGGGGCTGTCCCCGCCGCTCGCGCTGCTGCCGGTAGCTGTTGTGCTGTGGCTGAACCAGAGGTACGTTGACGCGCTGAACAGGCAGCTGCCCACGTTCTTCAAGGGCGCTGCCGACGGTGTGAGAGCTGGGATGCCTCTCACGAGGGCGCTCGAGGTCTCCGCTAGAGCTGTGGGCAACCCCCTAGGCAGGGAGGTGCTAGAGGCGCTGGCCGTGACAGAGCTCGGGTTGAGCCTGGAGGAGGCGTTCAACCGGTTGGTGCAGAAGATCCCCGAGCCTGTGCTCAGAAGGGCTGCCAGCCTGCTGGTTGCAGCCCAGAGGTCTGGAGGCCGGGTTGCGGACGTGCTGGACTCTGCAGCGGAGATGTACGGGATGCTGAGGAGCTACGAGGAGGAGAGAAAGGCGCACATGGCCCCGTACGTGTGGGTGTCCTACGTTGCGCTAGCGGTCTTCCTGCTCACAGCCGCGATCATAACCTCGGTCTTCGTCGAGCCGCTCCACGCCGTGAGCATACCGGGCCTCCTCTCCCCACCCCCGCCCCAGCTCTTCAAGGCCGTCTTCTTCCTATCCGCGTACATCCAGGCCGCCGTGGGCGGCATGGTGGCCGGGAAGATCTCGAGAGGCACAGTTAAGGCCGGGATCCCCCACTCCACCATCATGATGATGGCCGTTGCCGTGTACTTCACTCTTCAGGAGCTGTACCTGGCGCCGCTCCTAACCCCGAGGCTCTGACACGCGTCAAGGCTGCACCACCAGGTGCGCCTTCTCCGCAATGGACGAGGCCAGCGAGAGCGCCGCCCAGAGCACGAATAGGAAGAGGGCAGCAACCGCGAGAAGCAGCAGAGCCTCAGCAAGCCCCTTGAGAAACTCCAGGTACCTCATCCTCCTCGCGAGCTCCTCGACAACCCTCTCCACGCTACCCACCCAGGGAGATCCTAGCCACGTAGACCCTCAGCCGGGAGACCACCCGGACCACGTACTCGCCTGGCGCCAGGGGGGAGCCCAGGTTGAAGGCGTAGCTCTCGCCTGGTGCCAGGATGACATGCTNGTCCACNCTGAACGCGTGCGTCGAGTTTAAAACGAACACCGAGAAGACCTCGAGCGGCGTGTAGCCAGCGTTCCTCACGATCACCCTCGCCTGGGGGGCCAGGGCGACGCTGTAGCCCTTAAGATCGCTGATGTCCATGCTCAGTGGGGTGTGGCTGTCGAGGTTGTAGACGAGCACACGAGCCTCCCCCGAGAAGCTGAGGTTTACGAGGTTGCGCACGCCGGGGTACAGCTTCGAGACCAGGCGCCAGGCTCCGCCCCCGCCCTTCTCGTAGACCTCCACGAAGGCCGTGCTGTTGACGGAGAGCGTGAAGTTACCGAGGGACCCCAAGTCGCCGCTCGCACTGACACCCACAAGACACACGTAGCCGATCCGGGGCGCCGGGAAGTCAACACTGCCAGGTGCGCTCTCCGAGGAGTTGAGGCAGTGGACCACCAGCGTGTCACCCTCCCATGAGTAACCGCTGGAGACGAGTACTTCAGCTGAGGGGGTTGAGCTCCGGAGCTCGGTGTACTCCACGACTACGCTCGGCTCGCCCTCGAAGAGCTGCTCCGCCTTCCAGGAGGCTATCTCGCTCGTCGAGGCGATGAAGCCGTAGTACGTCCTGAGCATAAGCGCGAGGAGCATCGACGCTATCACGATGAAGAACACAGTGCCGAGCGCTGTCGAGATGCCCTTACGACGCACAGTGTAGAGCCCGCGAGCGGGGTATTTAACTAATCGTTTGTGCGCGTACCATGTATACAGCAGTCAAAGCCAGGTTTGACAAAAATAGGTGCTTGAGGAACCACCAAGAGTAAAGTTTTAGGGCTTGCACTAGCCGTATAGCCTGTAGGCTGATGAGAGGGCAGTCCGAGGTTGTAGCCGCGCTGCTGATGACAGCCATAGTGCTAGTCGGTTTTGCGATCGTCTGGGTCTACCTGTACCCGCGCTACCTGGAGTGGGAGCAGCAGGCCAGCAACACCGCGCTGGAGTCGAGACTAGCTGCCTCCGAGTGGCTTGTCATCGGGAACACGGTTTTCGGGAGCGACAGGCTCGACCTCACCCTCGTCAACACAGGCGGCGTGGAGCTCAAGGTCAGGGCAGTCTACGTGAACGAGAGCCTAGCCTGGCAGGGCTCGCTCAGCCTAGCCCCCGGCGGGAAAGGAGAGGTGAGCGCCCCGCTGCCCAGGGGAGGCAGGGTCTTCTGGATCAAGGTGTGCACCGCCCGGGGGAACTGCTGGACCTTCCTGGAGGTCAACTTGACCGCGCCCGCGGCTCCACCTCCCCCACCTCCCTCGCCCGCGCCGCCCTTCTTCCAGTTCGCCAGCTACGACAGCGTGGTATATGGGCAGCCCGGCAGCCAGGCGAGTTTCAACGCAGAGGTGGAGAACAGAGGGGGTACAGGGGGGTACGCTGTCGTCGGGCTTTACGATGAAACAAGCAGGCTTATAGCGTCGAGAACAGTGTACGTGCCTGCTGGCACCCGAGCTCCGGTGGCACTCAGCTTCAGTATGCCGGCATCACCGGGTGTGTACACTTGGCACGCACAGCTGAATAACAGCTACACTGGCGAGGTGGACCAGGTCGTGCTCGTCACACTCGACGTGACCCATGCACCCCCGCCAGCGTTTAAGATCACGGATTACAATAGCACTGTGAGTGGGGCGCCTGGAACAAGCCTTAAGTTTGTGGTCAGCGTGATAAACACGGGCGGCTCAAGCGGCAGCTTAACCGTGGAGGTCTACAACCACACAGGCGGGCTCGCCGCCAGCGCCTCTGTGGACAGCTTGCAGCCCGGGGCGACAGCCCGCCTTCAGTTCTTGGTAACAGCACCGCAGCAGCCCGGGAACTACACGTGGTCTGTGAGGGTGTACAACAATTACACGGATGCGTACGACGATGAGAAAAACTTCTTCGTCATCGCCGCATCACCCCTTTTCGCTGTGACTGCTTACAACAGCACTGTCTACGGCCTACCCGGTAGCTCCGCGAACCTGGTGGTAGAAGTCACGAACACAGGCAACCTCGACGGGAGCTGCGTGGTCGAGGTGTACAACCACCAGGGCAGCCTCGTGGCAAGCTCCTCTATTCACATACCCGCAGGCTCGTCGGAGAGGCTAGCCTTAACCGTGGCGCTGCCGGGCAGCAAGGGAACTTATAGCTGGTCCATAAAGGCCCTTAACAGCTACACGGGGAAGTACGATGACGTAAAGAATTTCACAGTTATGACCCTCGACCTCTCACCCCCTGACACTAGCGCTGTCCTATTCTACAGCCTCTTCGAGGCGCTGCCCAGCGGCTGGGGAAGCATCGGAGGCGCTTGGAGCATAGTAGGCGGGGTGGGGTGGGAGGGCTCTAACGCGCTGCGAGGAGTAGATAACAATAGAGGTCCGAGAAGCACCTCTGTCTACTACTGGTCTAACAACATCGATGGCTTCTCGACGATCAAGGCGCTCGTGAAACTCGGAGGCGTGAGTCAAGGGGACAACATAGCGAGAGGATTCGCGCTACTCGACAGGAGCAATAGGAACGCCCGCTTCTACCGTGTGATCATCCAGCCGATAGGGGCGAACATCCAGCTGAGCGTGATCGTGTGGGATGGCAGAAACACACGGACTCTCGGCACGGTTACTGTGAGCTACTCCACAAGCTGGTACATCCTCTACCTGGAGTACACGCGCGGCAGCGGATCCTTCTACGCTGTACTCTACGGCGAGAACAGTGCCCAGCTGGCGACACTACAGGCCTCGGACACCTCCGTGGATCCGCGGTACTTCGGCCTCCTGGTGGACGGTGGCGCCGCCGTATTCGACGACCTCGTCGTAGCCACCGGCGACCCAAGGTACGTGACCGTGTCCGGGCTGACCCCCGGGTGGGTCGTGGAGCTCTGGAGAGGCTCCACGCTGGTGGCCAGTGGCGCGGCGGACGCTTCCGGTACTGTCAGGCTGAGCGTGACCCGCTACCCAATAATCCAGAGCGCCATGCTCGTCATCAAGGACCAGCAGGGCGCGGTGGTCATAAGGAAGACACTAGACGTGGTAGTAGGAGGTTATACCTACTACCTAGACCCTTAGAGCCGCGGAGAAACCCTGGAGCGCGGGCAGAGAGGTCAAGCCTTTGGACGAGGACCCCGCTACGTTCAAAAGGAAAGAATTATTTGCTCTAGCTTCCCAAGTTTAAGTGAAGTAATGCTTCCAGCTGTCTCAGATCCGAGCACCGCCAGGAGGGGGGTGAGCCCTGCCGCTGCCGCATTACTGCTCATCGTGATAGCTGTTACGGCCGCACTCCTAGCGTATACTTGGATCGCCTCGCTGGTGGGCGCGGGCCCGGAAACCCCTCCGCTGCACCTTCAGGAGCTCCTCAAGATTGAGGCTTTGGAGCAGAAAAACTCGAAGCTGAGGATAACTGTGAAGAACATCGGCGTGCTCGAGGCCGAGGTACAGCGTGTCTACCTGATTGACGAGAGGGGTCTAGCGGCAGCGAGCTACGCCGTGGACCCTCCCTTGAGGCTGAGACCCGGCAAGGAGAAGACCCTCGAAGTCGAAGCACGGGTGGCAGCTGGAACCTTCACGCTGAAGATCGTCACCACTAGAGGGATTGAAGCCTCCTACAGGCTCCGCGTGCAAGGCGGGCAGCGGCCTCCCGCGCCGATAGCCGGAACCCTAGTCGTAGCAGTTGAACCGCCTCAGGGTGGTGTTACAGACCCTCCCTCCGGAACCTATAGCTACCCGCTTGGCGCGGCAGTGGTTGTGGCGGCTAGGCCTAGCCCTGGTTACAGGTTTGTCGCGTGGCTGCTCAACGGCTCCAGGTATAGCAGCGAGGAGACAACCACGGTTCAGGTAACCGGCTACATCACGCTCACAGCGACCTTTCAGGCAGCACCTCTTTTTCAGGTCGCGAACAAGACGCTAACCGCTAGCGGGCCTCCAAGCTCGCAGGCCGAAATCGCCATCCTCGTGAGAAACGAGGGAGCTGCTTGGGGCGGGTTCTCCGTCGAGGTCTACGACCAGAACCAGCAGCTCGCGGGCAGCACGCAGGGCAGTGCACAGCCAGGAGAAACAGCAACAGTGAAGCTCCAGGTTTTGCTGCCTGGCGCGCCCGGAGCTTACCTGTGGGAGGTGAAGGTACTCAACCTGCTCACAGGGGCATACGACGACTGTAGAGGCATGACGGTCGTGGCTTACTCTGAGACAGGGCAGCCCAGCTTCCAGATAGCCGAGTACAACCCCCAGGTCTACGGAACCTCCTCTGAGAGCACCACGCTCAGCTTCACGCTAGTGAACACCGGCGGGGCTCCCGGTCACGCCGAGCTCCAGCTCTATAATCACAACAACCAGCTCCTGACCTGGCAACAGGTAGCCCTCCAGCCCGGCGAGACCATAACCGTACCGCTGCAAGCCCAGCTGCCTCCATCACCTGGAACATACACGTGGGCCGCTAAGGTCTACAACCTGGACACAGGCAGCTACGACGACGAGAAAACAATCACCGTCACCGTGCTCAGCGAGCTCATCAGGAACGGCGACTTCTCCAAGGGCAGCGCCTACTGGAACCTTGAAAACCCGTGGTATGTGGACACGAGCCTGCAGCTAGCTCGCGCACACACCCGGACAAACGAAGACTTCAGCGCGAGCATCAGCCAGACCTTCGAGGCTCCCGGCGCGGTGACGCTCACCCAGCTGCAGCTCTACTACTACATGTACGCGAGCCCGCCAGGCCAGGTGGACATGCTACAGCTTCGCATCGCCATAGAGAACAGCACCACCACCCTCTGGAGCGATAGTATAAGCTGGAGCCAGAGCACCAACCCGGCGAGCCGCACTTACACCGCCCCTCTCTCCCTGCAGCTAAGCCCAGGAACGTACAGGCTCAGGATCACAGCCATCGTAGATGTGAAGAGAGGAGGGCTGAGCGAGCTGGACGTCCGAGTCGACAACGTCAGCCTGCTGGCAGCACCACCCTGAACCTTAGGCAAGCCCCGAGAGCAGCTCCAGCTACAACTGCCTAGCGTGCAGCTCAGAAATCTTAAGCAGCAGTCATGGCTTGAATCAACAATAGAAATATATGGCAGCGCAAACACCCGTACTCGATGAGGAGGAAAGCCGTAAGCCCGGTAATCGCCACGCTGCTGCTTATAGTCATAGCTGTCGCAGCCGCAGTCCTAACATACCTCTGGGTCACAGGCTACATGGGCACAGTAGCACCCCGCGAAACACCCATGCAACTAGAAGAGAGAATCAAGATCGATGCAGTTAAAACCATAAAAACTGGTGAAGTGTATAATGTGCAAATATATGTCGCTAATATAGGTGAGAACGCCACTAAAATTGTCAGCGCCTACGTGCTCACATCTGATTACACAGTTGTGTGCGGAGGCTCCCTAGATACACCCCAATTCATCGACGTGGGTCAGACCGCTACCGTGGATGTTTCTGACACATGCAACCTTAATCCTGGAGTGTCGTACATTGCGAAGGTTTCAACCATCAGAGGCGTAGAGGCCACCTACACCTTCAGGATCAGAGCATAACCTGCAGTCGTAAGCGTCAAAAGATTTTTCCCTTCTAGTAGTTATTTTTCTATGTAGTTATTTTTGCTATTTTTCTCTTAGGTAAAAGGCTTACACGGGTACGAGAATTGGTGTGCAGGGTAGCGGGAGAACCACCTTCACGCCGAGGTCNTCCAGCACGGGTGGCTCCAGCCTGAAGTGCACGGGCATGAGGTAGTGGGCGCCGGCCNCCCTCGCTACCTCCGCGGCCTGCCTGAAAGTGGAGTGGCCGTCNGCNNNGGCTAGCTCCCGGTGCTCGTCGTCGAACGTTGCCTCGTGTATGAGGAGCTTGCAGCCTCTGGCGAGCTTCNCGACGGAGGGGGTGGGCCTCGTGTCCCCGCTGTACGCGATGGCNGCGCCCCCGACCTCCACCCTGTAGGCGAGCGCTGGGACGGAGTGGTCTGCGGCGGCCGCGTAGACCCTTACGCCCTGCTCCTCCAGCGCGAGGACGGGCTCGGGCGCCGGGTCGATGAGGCGTAGCTCGAGCGCTGAGATGTGGTCGGGGATGCCCGCAGCCCTGAGGAGCAGCTCTGCGTCGAAGTCGCTGGGCGCGACTACTCTGAGCCTGCGGCCGAGCCTCCTCGCGTGGACGGCGAGCGTGGGGAGGCCTAGGGCGTGGTCCCCGTGCTTATGGGTGATGAGCACGTAGTCGAGGTCTGCCACGTCGAAGCCGCACCGCTTCATCGCCGCGTAGACGCCCTCGCCCGCCTCCAGGAGTATCTTCAGGGGTCCCGCCTCCACGANGAAGGACACCGTGCCCAGGAGGGGGTTGGAGACCCAGCCTCCCACACCTAGGGGTGTCACGACGAGCCTCTGCATGCGCTCCTGGAGGTGTACTGCCCGCGATTAACTTGTCGCGCCGCGTGNCCTCATCCCGTGCGCTGGCCCAGCGCCAGCTCACTCAGGGCCAGCACCTTGTGGAGGAGCTCGTACTTCGGTACGACTAGNGTGCCGCGCTCCGTCGCCGCGAGCAGGCGGCCCGCCCAGTAGTCCTTGATGCAGATTCTCAGGTTTGCTAAGCTGTGGAGCCCCGCGGGCTCAGCAAGGAACGCCCAGGGGTCAGCGGACATGGGCAGCACTGTGTATGCCTCGTAGTCGCCGTGCAGGCCCAGGGTGCTCAGCGCCTGCGCAGCCCTGCCAGCGAGCGCTGTGAAGCCGGAGGAGAGAGCTCGGGCGGCGGACTCCAGCCTCCTCTCCACCCTGAGGCCTACACCCTCAGTAGCCTTGCTGCCCAGCCTCCTCTCGAGGAGCCTCATGTCCCGCAGCCTGCCCCGCGCGACGACTGCTGCGGCAGCGTGCGGCTGCTCCGCGACCCTGTGGAGGAGCCTCCACCGCTGAGTGAGACCCACCTTAGGCCTGGGGCCCCCGAAGTCCAGCACGTACACCAGGAACTCCTCGCCCTCGAGCAGCTCTGAGGCGCGGGCGCAGGCCCGCTCGTCCCCCTGGGCGCACCTCTCGTAGAGGGCTCTGGGGCTCTCCGCGTGCGCTCTGCAGTAGCCGCCTGGCTCCGCGGCCTCCGCAGAGCAGTACCTGGCGCTCTCGTACTCNCCCTCGTGGTANCGGCAGAGGGTTCGGCCCGCGCGCACTACTGTGATACAGGGCTCCCAGACAACCTCCACCTCGGGGGCGGGGGGCTTCTGGACGAGTAAGCCCACTCTAGCGACTCTGAGGACGTGGAGGGTCACGCGGGCTGGAGCGCCTCCCAGCCACGCCGCCAGGCCTGCGGCTTCGCCTTCTACCCTTGCCAGCTCCTCCGCCTCGAACACGACGGCCCTGAAGACCAGCTGCAAGCCTAGGCCACCCCCGCGCGCACGCTGAAAGCTTGCTTTATTACGCCGCGCGCCTGAATAAAACCGTGCTGTACGTCGGCTGCTGCGGCTGGTGCATGGGTAGGTCAAGGTACTACGCTGCGTTCAACGTGGTGGAGCTGCAGGACACCTTCTACGACCCGCCTGACCCGGAGAGGCTGAGCAGGCTGGCCTCGGAGGCTCCGGAGGGCTTCGCCTTCGCGATGAAAGCCTGGCAGGCGGTGACGCACCCGCTGGACTCCCCGACGTGGAAGAGGGCCAAGAGGAGGCCCGACAGCAGCCTGGCGGGCAGATACGGCTTCCTGAGGCCCACGAGGGAGGTGCTGGAGGCCTGGGACCTAGTGGCTAGGGCTGCCCGCGCGCTCCGCGCCTCAGTGGTCGTGGTGCAGACGCCGCCGAGCTTCGGCTACAGCGAGGAGAACTTCAGGAACGCGGTCGAGTTCTTCAGGAGCGCGGAGACGAGGGAGTTCTGGGTGGGCTGGGAGCCCCG
>Ga0065719_100415_pt1 | contig 14300 bp, 8 predicted proteins | sample GBSCel85sediment_FD_59106 | JGI IMG/M metagenome (GOLD analysis project Ga0065719, IMG submission 59106) | Hot spring sediment microbial communities from Great Boiling Spring, Nevada - Cellulolytic enrichment CS 85C v3 (version 3) | ecosystem: Environmental > Aquatic > Thermal springs > Hot... | reverse complement strand
GGTGACATTCGCGTGACCGATGCAGATGGAAACTTGCTTCCGATATGGATCGACCCTGACACTAAAAATTTATGGAACACGAAAGTTTATGTCAAAGTCCCATTGATACCTGCAGGTTCTGTTGTCACACTTTACCTGTTTTATGGCAACCCATCTGCAACAGATGTCTCCGATGCCAGTGCAGTTTTTGACTTCTTTGACGATTTTTCAGGAACAACTTTGGACGAAACGAAATGGACTGCAGCGAGATGGTATGGGAGCGGAACTTGGAGTGTCGCCGTTAACGATGGTTATGTAGAAATTTCCACTGGTTCAGGCACACGGGCAGGCATCGTGTCCAATGTTGCATTTCCGCTTCCTTTCATCGTTGAAGGTAAGTATGTGTATGTTAGTGGCGACCATGTTTGGAATTCAATTACACAAACGACCGGAGGCAGTCATAGTGACTTAGTAGAACATGGGTATGACAGTAGTGGCACTTATTACACTTACAGAAAAGCAAGCGGAGGGTCTTATTCCAACTATCAGAGATTTGCCCGCTATGCGCCACGAGGGAGCATTTTCACAAGGTTTGCGATTGAGTGGCTTACGAATGCATCCCGTTACTATGAATGGGACATTCAGGTTAACTCAAACACTAATCAAGACCGCTACACATCTGGAAGTTGTTATCTTCAATTGAGCACTTACAACAACGGAATTTCTCGCTGGGATTGGATTGCAGTTCGCAAATACGCTGCAACGCCGCCTGCAGTTTACTTCTCCAGAGCATTAATGCAAACAGCGCTTAAAGTGAATGCCAATATCGCAGGTTCGGGGGCTTTGGTTGTTGGCTCATCTTCATTCCCGCTACCAAAACTACAAAAAGCCCTCATTCTGTTAAATGGGCAACTTACGGTTGCGACATTGCAGGTCTACGGCGAGGTTGAGGAACGTTATCACGATTTCTTGGCAGAGAATGCAGCGCAATGGTCACAAACTATCAAGTTGCGAGACGGGTTACCGCTCCGCAAAGGTGATTGGATTGCTATTGGCAGGACAGACATTACTTCCAGCGATAGTTCTTCCGAGCCGAATGTGCAAATGTTCATGGTTATGTCTTACGATGCAACCGAAAAGATTGTGACCTTGAATTACCCACTACCGCATGCAAGAACCGCCACAATCGCTGACCTTGATGGACAACTCCTTCACCGTGCTCTTGTCATTAAACTGATGCATAGTCCTGTTGAAATCCTCAAATTTGGTGGCAACAATGTGAGAGTAGTGCCGGGTAGTGGCAGAGACATTCAGGGCGCTTTCTTCAGAGTTCTTCCCGGCGGGTCGTCTTACGGCTTTTTGGATGGAAGCGGGACTTTTACAGGTTGTATTTTCTTTTTCAGCGCTGCATTGCCAGAAAATACCAATTCATGGAAGACTCTAAACAAATGCGTGTTTTACCGAACCTCANCNGGGAGGGATGTGTCAAACTACACGCTGGATAATTGTGTTTCAATTAGCACAAACTTTGGTTATTCCGATGACTCCCATGCTGGCACTTGCACTTATCGTAATTCAATTTTCCAAAACTTTTCAACTCTCTATGCGACAAGTGGTGCTTCACANAGGGCATTCCTTGNGACCGGACGAGGTTTATATGTTCGGTTTGAGGGTTGCACATTTATTCATGGTGGTTGGGTGCTGACTGGTCTTGCAACAGCAGGGTTGATGCGTGACTGCGTGTGCCTTGTTTCTTCCGCTCTAAGCGATGTGAAAAATTTCTTAATTGAAAATGTCAATATTGTATCACCAGTTGCAGCGGACATTTATAACATGGTATTTGCCTTTAACCGCATAGAACACAGTTGGATACGCAATGTCAAGGTAAAAGATGGGTCAATTCTGCATTGGAGCAGTGGTAACATCATAAGAGAAGCAAGAGCCAACAGCCATTTGGCTATTGTCTCATCTGGAAACCACTTCGTTAACTGCTCGTATGAAGGCACAAATTCTGCTCACAACTTGTCTTACTGGGATTGCGGAAAGAATAAATTTGTTGACACTTCCACACTGATTAATTTGACGAACCTTGTAAGCTTCCCGCATATGTCTGACCGTGCAACCTTCCATCCGCATCTCTATGTTGATATTGAGAACATAAATGGCGATCGCCTTCGTAGGAGGTTCCTTCATTACGGTCGTATCGAGGAGACAACGCCGAAAACTTTCTTGTTTCGCCTGACAAATAATAATTTTTCTACTACCTGTCCATTATCAATTCGTTGTTGGCGTAGTTTCACGTGTGCGTGTAAGTGGCGAAATTACTCAAATCGGTAGCGGCGAGAGAATTGTGATTGGCATCGCGCCTGTAACGAAAGACCCACTGCTGACCGGCGAATTCGAATATGTGCAAGAGTTTACGCAAACAGGACAATTTGACATTGATTGGCTATTGTCAGATACTGAAGTCTGGGTAGTCCACATACTTGCCTACCTCAATCAGACAACGAACCCAATTACTATTGCCAACTTAGAAGTTACAGGCGGTGGAACTGGTGGTGGTGGCGGCAGCCAGAATTTCTTCATCAGCGAGCAGATGAATGTGCTTGCAAGTGAAGCTGTTTCTACTCAAGTCCTTGCGCAGGTTGCGGTGGATTCAGCGATAATAAGCAGCGAACGAGTTGAACCGTTAGTTCAAGCTTCGGTTTCAGATTCGATGCAGGCGTCAACTGTCGAAAGTGTAACCACTCAAGTCTTCGCAACGCCGTCAGAATCGGTTCAAATTTCCGCTGTGGAATATACTGTGACTGACCTATCCGTTATCGCTTCCGAATCGGCGCAAGTTCAAGCTGTTGATGCTATCATGCCAGAACTATCCATTGCAGCTTCCGAAACCATGCAAGTCAATGCTTCTGAAGCGACGGCTATTAGCTTGCCTGTCGGCATTTCTGAAATAGTTCAGATCCAGACCGAAGAATCTGTGACTGTTCCGGTGTCCATTGATGCCAACGAGACAACTCAATTACTCTCGACCGACTCGGTTACTACGACCATCGGATTGACAGTAGCTCAGACTGAACAGATTGTCAGCGATGAGAATGTGCAAGTCACTGATTTCCGTGGCGTCCAGATCGAAGTTTCCGATTCAGTTCAAATCNTTGCNACTGAAATCGAATCGACTGACATCGTAATCGACATGACGCAAACAGAGTCCATTGTGGTTGACGAGTCGCCATCAACACAGCTTGGAATATCTGTTTCNGACNCCATGCAATCCACACTTGACGAGACAGTTACTACAGCGATTCAACCACAACTTTCGGAGTCTGTCCGAGTGACGACATTAGAAGAATCAACTACCGACATCCAAATTTCGGCGCAAACTCAAACTGAAGTATCGGCGACTGATGTCGCATCTGCGACGATTGGCGTTGCTGTTGCCGATTCGGAAATAATTTCCGCGACTGAGGCAAGTTCAACCACCGTCGCTCCTTCAGTTAGTGAAGTCGTCAGGGTCACTACAGTTGAGCAGCCAGTAAGCCAAATTCAGCTCAGCGCAGTTGAGTCGGTCACTCAGATTGAAACTGAAACCGGACAGTTCGTTGGGCTTGTTCAGCGGATCATGACGCCTCTCGGTGTTGATTTAGANAATGTTNTCGGGATAGACATTTCAATTCAACCCATCCAGCTTGAAGCAGGAGTAGAGTGACAGAAAGGAGTTGGTGCTCGTGGCTTGGCAACCAGACCTTGAATTCCTTGAATTCCTGAAAGGTTTCAAACTGCCGAAGGGCAGACCGTTTGTGTTCAAACCACACCTTCTCGCCCTTTATGCTTACCCGTTGCGGCAACGAAAATTCTTGGCGATCCAGAAGGCTTCTCAGCTTGGGATTTCGACCTATGCAATCGCCCGTGCTATCTATGAATGCATGCATCGCAAACTCGATGTCATGTATGTTCTGTCGTCGTGGCCAGTCGTCAAAAAGTTCGTGTTGAGCAAGGTTGACCCAATATTGACTGCGATGGGAATTCAACCTCGTCCAGATAGCGTCGATACTAAGGGTGTTGTCAATGGCATAATTCACTTCACTGGTGGTCAGAAAGTCACGCAAGCCATTTCGATTACTGCGGACTTCCTTATTCTGGACGAGTTTTCTTTCCTTGACCCTATGACTCGAGATACTTTCGAAGACCGCTTGTTGGCATCGGAAGAGGGAATGATCCTGCAGCTTTCGATCCCATCTGGAACGGAAAGTGGGATAGAGTCGGTTGTTGCGTCCACGAAGATGTTCGTATGGCATGTCAGATGTCGCACCTGTGGTCGGACAGTCCCGCTTGACCCTCGCGAGTATGAGCGACTCATCACTCTGGACGATTCTGGCAAGCGTTGGATATTCCGTTGTCTAGTTTGCGGTGGACCGCTTGACCCGAATGACCCNGATGCAACTGAAGTNCGGCGTTCTGGTTTCTATGTNGCGCTNAANNCTNCAGCNGAAAGAGANGGGTTCATAATTTCNACGCTCTACGACAGNGANCGTTCAGCTGAATGGTTCAAACAGATGGAACAGAAANGAGATGCNAGCAGGTTCTATCCGNGCGTNATTGGCGTTCCNTACGTNGTATCNATCCGNATCCAGTTCTCCGACTTGGTCAGGATGGTTTTACCTGAGAACGAGTGGCAGGAGCCGAAATCGATCCCNGTGGTTGCCGGAGTGGATTACGGCAAAGTCTTCCACATTGCCTATATTTCGCTAACCGACCCACCACAAGTCGTTCGCCTTTCAGTCCAATCAGACTGGCAGTCAACTTTGGATGAACTCATGGTTTTCAAACCGAGACTTATCCTCATTGACGAACTTCCGCCCGGAGATAACTACATGCTGCGTGACGAGCTGGTCGCTAGAGGCGCTGATGCCCGTCTCGCCTTAGCTCGTGCACCGCACAACATCACTGGCGATATCCAAGTCGACAGGCGTCGTGTAGTTTACAACAACGTCCAAGCCTTCAATCAACTCTTTGGAGCAATACAGAACAACGGCATAAGATTTCTTCGCAGTAGGCGATTGGAAGAATTGTTCGGTCACATACTTCGTGCAAGGAAAGCCTTTGCGTCCTTGCGCGGCAGAATGTATCACACTTGGGTCATAGGCGAAACCGCTCATTTCCTAGATGCTCTCAAGATGGCGTGGCTTGCAAGGACAATAGTTGATATCCATCCTTCCGTCTACGGGTTTTCTGATGGCGACAACGAAAGCGAAAGACGCTCCTTCGAAACGGAAGACGAGTTCCTTGAATTCATAATTTCTCGAGTCGCCGGAATTAACTGGAACGATTAGCGCTTCGGAGTAGTGCGTTATACTTTCATGAAGATAGAACGCATCGGAGAGTGGTGATGCCATGTCTGGCACGTTCAACCTGACTATCGTGACTCACATCTACACAAGCCAACATGCCGAGGCACTAAAGGAAACGCTGCCTGAGTGGGTTAGATTGTCGCCTTCGCAGATTCTTGTAGGCTACTACCAGAAGAANTTTCAGCCGTCTGACTTTCAGTGTCTGGAAACCTACGATGGCGTCGAATTAGTTCCAGTCGACAGTTCATCCTACGGTGCAGCTTACGATGTGCTCCTTGAACGCGTTGTCGGAAAGCCGATACTCATCCTAGCTCCATATGTGATACCAAAGGACTGGTTTGTCGGTTCGGTTTCTAAGTGGTTTGAATCATACGCAATCATAGGTCATTACAAGCAACCGAGGATCCTCGTTGCTGATGCCATACTGATGCCGTTGATCGCTCCAGTCGTGGTTGAACTTGGTCGTTTGCAGATGGATTGCATTGCTGTGAGGGAAGATGTCCCTCGGTCAGTTGGTTACCATGAGTGGTGGTTTGGTTCTATCCTTGTCAGAGCTCGTCCCGGAGCGTTTCTGTTGTATAACGCGTTGGCAGCGGGTTATCCTGTCCTGACATTGCCATATAACTGCAAACCAGTAAGGTATGTCAGGAATCCTGAAAGGCAATCTTCAAAGGCGCACAAGAAGTGAATGNGCGGTGATGAACGTTGCTGATAGCCGACCAGTTTAGCGCAGTCCGACAACCCATACCGGGTTCTCGCGGTTTCAGGCGGTCTGTCAATGCGATAATGCGCAGGCTCGTCCAGTCAGCCATGACTGGACGACCTATAACTTCGGTGTCCACCAAACGCACTTTGTTCACTTTGGTTCCTGAATTTGCTGTCGCTGCGTTGGATGCCGCATCGTTCGCTTCTCAGGCAAAAGTTTTAGTTTCACTTCCCGATGAAACCTTCGTCTTAGANCCGAGTTTGATCCAAATGCTCTATCTTGACATGTTGGTCTTCGGTTATGCGACCTTCGAGGTCTCGGATTCAACCGTCCTTTACTCAGATCCTGCACAGTTTGTAGTCTCCCTTGACGACGATGGGTCACCTAGAATAGTCCTTCAAGATGGTCGTGATGTTGCTGACTTTGTTGGTTGTGTCCCGTTCTGTCCGAACCCGTTATTTTACGGTGCAAGTGTCCCAGAAGTTGTCCCACAGACATTCCTGTTCTTCCTTTCGTTCTACGGTCGCCTTCATTACGAACTTTCGCCGTTTAGAAAGCCAGACCTTTTGATAATCACACACGAGAGTATTGCGACCGAGGAACTGCTCCAGCGGCGAAGACAAATCATCGAACAGGCTGAAGATGATTACGACAGCTTCATAATCTACTCTCATGGGTCCGAAGAAAAACCGATAATCGAAGACCTGTCACGGTCGGAGCGGGCATCAATGGACGTCGCACGGGATTTCTACGAGACACACGTTTCAATCTTGAGGCGAATTTGTGGATGCATTGACAAATCCGAGTCACTTCCTTATGCGTTAGTGTCTTTCTTTGCGAACCTTGAGTCGGAGTTGAGGCGCCTTCTACCGGAAGGAGCGTCAGTTTCCGTTTCCCTTCCAGAGAGAGGTGACCGACCGTGAACTTCGTCGTAGCTCGAGCGTCGTTCCCTATTGAACTTGAAATTTCCGAGCGAACTCTACCGAACAGGCGTCCGTTAAAGGCTGTCCTTTTTAGGTCGAATGTCAGGTCGATATCTCCGCCATGTGGGTCTGACAAACCTGTTGTCATTGACAGGCGTGCAATCGATGCGCTCGAACTCGACAGGCTTATCGGGTTGCCGCTACATGCGACGGAAGACCTTACTGCCCATTGGGAGGTGGATGAACGTGGTGAACGCAAGGTCTACGCGATTGGGACGATAACGTCGGTTATTAAGAAAAACGGAACAGTCATAGGAAGTGGGTATCTTTGGGACTTCGATTTCGCTGACATAGTTGCTGAGATCAGAAAAGCCGCCAACGAAGGTGAACTCGCAGTTTCTTGGGAAATGACAGATGTGGTCCTGCAGGACGAAGGTGACCATTACCGAATTCTGAACTTCCAACCCACAGGTTGGGCGTTGCTTCGGGCACAGTTCGCCGCCTACAAGAACCTGATGCCTGCACTTGCAGCGATAGCAGATAAGCGCACCTACGACCCGAGGGAAGTTGACCTTAAGGTCCTGCTGGACGATCACAGGATAATGCATGCTTACTACGCGACACTCATGCGAGGCGGGACCATAAGCAACTGGACAGTCTCTGAAGTCGTTCAGATGCACGCGAGGATCGCTGACGAAATGCTTGCCAGACATGTGCAGCATAGGCGAGGCGAAGGTTATGCAAAGGCTTTGAACGAAGAGAGTTTGTCAAAGCAAGCTTTCAAGTTTTTTACCGATGAAGTCGTTAACAGTTTCGTCGATGTCTGGGTCAACGATGATGAAGATGAAGTCAAATCGTGGATAAGAAACGCAGAGAAACACAGGCATATTGAACTTTCTGAGTTTCCGAAGGTCCCTGAAGGGCTTCCGGTTGCTCTGCAATGCAAAGGTCGAATAGTCGCGATTGTAGCGGCTGCGAAGGTCGACGGTCGGATCCTACTTTCTGTTCCGAAAATTTTCTCTGAGCCGTTGCCAGCGTCGCTCGCATCTGAATCTAAGTCCAAGTTCACGCTCGCCAATGAAGTCCTAAGCTCCCTTCCAGATGTCATAATCCTGCCCGGCTACATAGCAGTTACAGGCTCATCTTTGCTGACACCGTTCAGTCAAGATTTGGATCTGCTCATTTGTGACAACGGGAAACTGGAGAAAATTGCTCGAGAGGTAAGTTCAGACAAAGAAGTTCACATCACCATCACCGACAAACCCGCTGGGCTTTCCTTCCCGGTCTATGACCTCGTGCTTGTCAAGCGACCTCGACGTCCAATCATACCTCTGAACGAGCCAGAAAAACTGTCACCTCATTCGTCCGTCACGGTCGATGGAGATTTGACTTCGTTCCTATCAGCTCGGATGCGGTCTCTAGGAGACCTTGAAGTCTATCCTGCTTGCCTTTACTGCACGGACATGATACCGCAACGGCGAGGTCTACTTAAGGCAGATGNNNGTTCTGCTGAAATCCTCACTGATGAAGACGAAGTTATCCCAATTGCGTCCGATATCACAACGCGACGCCCATCCTGCCTAAATTTGACGGCTGAAGTTTGGTGGGTTGATGGAACTTGGATGGTCGCTGATTGTTTGTGGTGGAACGCAACGAAAGTTGCAGAGTTGCCGTTTCCGTGGCGCCTGAGCTTTGCCCAGAAGGCTGCCGATGCGCTCGTCATGCCACTTGTCAAGTGGCAAGTTCTCTGGTCACCCAAAGACGCTCCGAAACCGCCGTTTATCTTGCAGGATTCGCAGGCAGTATACGATGCTGGTAGGATTGTAGTTCTCGCAAATAGGACAAAACAAACTGACGACAAAGGAGGCTGATGTCCAATGGAAGCAATTCCCGCGAAGACAGAAAAGGCTAGGACCAGAAGGGAAGACTTGGTTTTCTTTGCGCCTTCTGTCAGGGAAAATCCAGACAAATTGAAGATCATCAAAACATTTCTCGGTTGGCGTTACGGTCTGACTCAGACAACAAACTCTCTTCAACAGGCATCGGTGATTGTCGGGAATGTCGGTGTGGAGACCGATGCGATCGTCCTACCAGACACGAACTTGCGGGAATTGAAAGTAGTCGCTGATGAGAAATTAAAAGTTCGGGCAAACANACCGGTTATTTTCGCGCCACTTTTCGAACGATTCATCAGAAAACAGCTGGAGTCGATTGCCATAGTTGCTGATGACCGCATGATTGAGCTCTATCTTAGCGAACATGCCCGTGCTACTTCAATTCTCCAGAGACGACAGATCGAACGGAACTTGCGTGAAGCCATTCTGTCTTGCATTGAGCCAGCTCATTATGTCGTCGTCGATGAAAATGCCGGTGCATTGCACATCACAGTTGCTGCGTTGGCTTCTGAGAAGAACAAATATGTCGTTGCTGTCTGTCTTACGCCTGTAATGGCTGCCTTCACTGATTACGCAGTTGCTCGGAGAGAAGACATCGTCTCTGCGGTAGCTTCGGTGATTGCCCATGAGTGATGCGTTATGCCAGTCAAACCCGGAAAACCGGTTAAGCCGTTAAAACCTGCAGAAGGCTATGGTCGTTACGAATTCGACGATATTAACCAAGTCATTGACGAATTCATCAAGCCAATCCTTGATGATGGTGGTTCTGTTCTTGTCGAGCCGAAATGGGATGGNATTCGGCTTGTAGTTCACTACGACGGCGAAAGCGTCCATGCTTTCACGGAAGACAGGCAGCGAGACAGAGCTGAGATTTTGCCTGAACTTGTCAATTCAGTCCGTAAATTACTTGGCACCAGACAAGCGATCATTGATGGAGAGTTGTTGCTCGGTCGGATTATCGATGGTCAGTTCAAACCTGTAATGCGTCCAGATATGATGAAGGTTGTGGTTGGCAANGAGCCGATNACCGAGCCGATAAGGTTCTGTGCGTTCGATTTGCTCTTTCTCGACGGAGAAGACCTGACAGACATTCCCTTAAGTGAACGTAGAAAGCNACTCGAGCAACTCCTTTCTTCTAACAATTCGGAGACAATCGTTCTGACGCCACAGAGGGTTGTCATGTCAATAGAAGAGGCGGTTGATGCTATAGAGTGGGCTGCGACCTATCCGGGTTCGGAAGGTGCTATGCTCAAGGATGCTAGTTCGGTCTATGAACTGGATGGTAGATCGACGAGTTGGGCGAANTATAAGCGNTGGAAAGCNATTAANTGCGTCATCATCGGCATAAGCAAAGTTTTCCCACCGAACACAGATCCCAAAAACTGGAAACAGGCTTTCGAAGAGTCACAGACTTACATTTTCCGTTGTGCCGTTCTCGGTCCAGACGGTAAGACTCTCATTCCGATCGAATCCAAGAGAACTCTCACTCCAAGTGACCTTGAGCTAAGGTATGTCAAGGCTGGCGAAGAAGACCCAGTTACTGGGAAGGTAGCATCACGGAGCGAATGGCGTGGTAGAGACGACCATCGTCTCTGGGTAATGGATCCTCGATTTCCAAACAGGGATGTGGGAGAATTCGCATACGGTCAGACATATGCGATAAAGCTCGAAGAAGAGCCGAAACTTGGAGACATTGTCGAAGTCGCTCCGATAAGCCTAAATTGGTTCGCCGATGAAGAAGGTTTCGTGCACCTGACATGGATGCACCCTCGTGCGTTGCGCGCTGGTGTGGATGACCCTTCAGAGGTTTCTACTTGGGACAGGGTCACGGAGCTCATTCTGGCGTCAGGTCAGGAGGTCCCGAAAGTTAGGGTCGTTGACGACAAATTGAAGCTCGTTGAAGGTGAGATTGCAGCATCGGTCTTCATTAGATCTGGAGCTGAAGACGAAGATGATAGCGACGAAGAAGACGTTCCTATCTGGAAAAGGAAGATGCTCCCGAGGCTTTTCGATAATTTCGGGCTCGGATTTGCTCAAGTCATTGTCCGTGCGTGTGTTGCGCTTTTGCCAGACGACTGCGATACGTATGTTGACCTGTTCTCTGGCGTGAATTGTGGGCTTTTGAGATTGAAGGAACGCAGACCGGGTGAGAAAGAAATCTTAATTGACATTGACCCTTATGTCGTCAACTTCCTGAAAGTCGTCAAGAGCGGTGATTGGGTGAAACTGCGGCGATATAGGTGGAATCCGAATAAGGAAAAGTGGAATGAACTCCGTGAAGGGCTGATTTCTGGAGAATTTGACGACGCCGATCCCATCAAGAAAGCCTATGTCTTCGGCTACACGACCTTCTATTGCGGTGCAGGTTATGGCTACCTTCCGAAATACAATTCCACAAAGGAAAGGCGCTATGAGTGGCGAAAAGAGATCGAGCGGTTTTGGGAGCGTTGTGCTCGTTGGGAGCAAAGGCTTAAAGGCGTTTCCATTTACTGCATGGACGCCTTTGATGCAATGCAGAAATTTGACAGCAAAAACACTTTCTTCTTCGCAGACCCGCCTTGGGTTTCTGAAGAGACGGAGAAAGGCAAGGCACTCTACAAATTCAGCTGGACGATGGAAGACTTTGAGCGATTTATTGAAGCCTGCAACCAGCTCAGCGGAAAGATCCTCCTGCTAAATGAAAGTTTCGCGAGAAAGTTTCAATCAATGTCGGACAAGTGGCACTATCGTGAGCTGACCTACGTCATTCACTCAATTCCATGGTTGGTCATGCCGAGGAAGGATATTTATCGTAAAGGTTCNGACATTCCNGTGCACAAACTGAAAATCTATCTCATCGGCAACTATGAACTGCCAGAAATCCCGAAGTCAATACGAGAACAGGCGTTGCAAAAACTGTCTGCGTCGGAAGTTTCAGAAATTTCCGACGAAGACGAACTGACTCATGAAGAGCAACGCCTCGAGGAGGAAAAGAGGCTTGGCGACCCAATGAAGGTCGTCCACGATGTCGAGAAATTCGAGCAAGGTTACGAGTTCGTCTACATGCGTCACTATCGTGGCTTGTGGAGCGACAGCGAACGCAAAGAGATCAGTGCGATGTTGCGTGAATTTAAGCGCGCCGATGAAGAAGAACGGGAGTCTATCTGGAAGGAGTTGGTCAAGACATTCGGAATTTACTGGCTAACCATAGAATTCGACAAGCTTGCCGAACTCGCACAGAAAGCGTCAGATGAACGCAAAGATGTCTCGAAGGTCTTGTCGGATCACCTCAGCCAAGACTTGCCTCCAGAGGACGTCATTGAGGAAATTGATGACCGGATAGTCAACGTCGCGAGCGTTCATGGTGATTTGAGGATAGTGAACCCTGCGGCTCCAACGAGGCAACTCATCGGTTGGACATTGTTCACTCCAGCAGTTGCTCTTCAGTTTCTCAACGGCGTTATTGCTCCAGTTTTGCGAGACAAGTTCATAAACTACGAGGATGGCGACAGGATAGTTGCGACCAAGAAAGCNAGGCAGCCGTATATTTGGTTGACCGTTGTCAACGAAAAGGAACCGCTTTTGTGGGCTCCACCGGGAGCTGCCGGTTCGACGAAAGCGACATGGTCGCTGTTTGAGTGGAAAGCTAACGGTGTCGTCTGGTTCGGAGTTCAGCGTCCAGATTACCACGAGTTCTGGATGAAATTTGAGGTTTGTGATGACGATGTAGAACCTAGGGACGGTAAATGGGTGGTTCGATTGCTTGAGGGCAAAGGACCGAAGATTGGTGGCGAAGGACAGTATTGGCAATTCTGGTATCCAGAAGGAGATGGTCAACTACCCTACGTCTTGACGCACACTCCTTCGCAAGCCANACGGGAATGGAAGAAACGCAAATACGATTACATTGTTCTGAACCTCGATGTCGTTCCAATCGTCNTTGAGCAGTTCGATCACATCGCCGAGCTTGCTGAGAGAAAGCGTAAGGTTCAGGAAAGACTGGAAACACTTGACGAATGGAAGGAATTGGAGNATTATTGACGCCCTAACTCGGCGTTTGCTATAATATTCATGAATACAGCATTTCGACTTNGAACGGGATGCGTTTGAAGTAGAACAGGGAGGTAGCGTCAGGATGGCTGCTTTGCCAGATGAAGTCGTTGCGACGATTGCAGTTTCGCAATCTGTAGATCCAGAACNGGCTGCGCAGNCTAAATCGACCGAAGATGCCCAACGCAATGACACGCTCATCAGGCGTGTTTTCAGCAAGTTAGCGAAATTGCTCGCTCAGGCAACCGAGTCAGAAGCCATCGAAACTATGGACGAAAGAGAGCAAACCGACAGGAACAACCAGACAGCAAGCTGTGGGACGGCTAACTGTCATCCTCTTGCTTACGGCTATCCACCAGCATATGGAGTTCCCGCCAACATCGCCGTTCAACTTTTATCCGAAACTTTCCAACTTTTGGGTAAAGTTCTCGACGAAGTTGATGACAAGGAACTGATTGAAGCGATCAACAATCTCCGAGAACGCATCGGTCAAGCTCTCGGAGTCAATGCACAAGCGAACTCGTTCTATGATAACTACAATGAGCTTCGGCTCGCATTAGTTGTCTCGCTTGGGACCCAGCCAGTTCTTCCGCCTTCAGAAGCTGCGGAGAGGCTTAGAAACGCGTGGAATANGTTCAATGAAGTCGTGCGATCGGACGAGTTCGAAATCACCAGAGGTCAAATGTTTGATGCCGCATTCGCTTTACGGGCAGCTATCGAAGCTGCACTAAAATCTCTTGGTGCAGTTGCGATCCAAACCGAATCGAATGAGAACGCAGAAGCCGTTGAAGCTGGTCAACAAGGAGAGTCAAGCGACGCCCAAACTGAGAACAATGAACCGCAAATTGAAGCTTCTGAACAAGCGTCAAACTTAGGTCAATCCACCGACGAAAGTGTGAGCACGGAAACTGAACAGGGAGACCATGAAGCCCAGATCATGGCATCTGACGCAAGGTTTGATGGAGCGCAAGAAAGCGAAACTAAAACCGATGAAGATCTCGTGAAATTGATCCGAGAGGCTATTGCTCCAATCATCAGCCGAATTGACGAACTTGCGGAACGAATTGAAGCAGTGGAAAACGCGACACGAAACAGGAGACGCGTCTCCTCGTTTGTTGCTTCGAGCAGCAGACAAGCCAAAGATGACATCTGGCAACTGTGGATCAATGCCTCGGAGAAAGAGCGAAAGATGCTGCTAAGAGAAGCCCAGAAGTTGTTAGCAGCTCCGCTTCCGTTGGACAAAGATTGAACAATGCTACCGGGAAGCCAGAACAGTCACGCAGAATCGATCCCGATAAGCTTCTCTGACCTACAAATTCGGAGGTGCAAGACATGAGCGAAAGACTTGAAACCAAAGTCGCTCAGGCTTTTGCAGGCTGCTGGCATCACTTCTACAACGGAATTTATCTGGGACTCC
>Ga0065719_106853_pt1 | contig 14347 bp, 13 predicted proteins | sample GBSCel85sediment_FD_59106 | JGI IMG/M metagenome (GOLD analysis project Ga0065719, IMG submission 59106) | Hot spring sediment microbial communities from Great Boiling Spring, Nevada - Cellulolytic enrichment CS 85C v3 (version 3) | ecosystem: Environmental > Aquatic > Thermal springs > Hot... | reverse complement strand
CACGATGCTGGTTGAGAAAGGACTGTACGGGTTTAAAGCCTTCCGCAGGCAAATAGTGATGCTACACAGAATATTCAACGAACCCTACACGGTGTTGAAAACAGTAAATCTGAAATGGGTAGTGTATAAGAGGAAGCCCGAGCCAACGCTAACAGGCTACGTAAACCTCTACGTGAACAAGCACTATCTTGAAAGATACGCTGAACAGTTAAACGTGAAGGAGTACCTAGCAGAGCTGACAGCACACGCGATCACTCTTGGAGTAGGAGTTGGAAGAGCAACAGGCTTCGGCCACGTATTCGTAGAAGCAGGCGAGGCCGGGCTTGAACCCGCCGCTCAAAAACCCGGCAACCAGCAGTGAGCGAGGCCTCCGGGAGACCCTATATCAAGCGAAAACCCCAAGACGGGGCAAGGATCTCGAGCGTTGAACACTCTGCTACAACACACTCCTGAAACCCGTGGGCAAGGATAGGGGTTCACAACTCCCCACCCGGTTAACCCTGTTTATAAGCCGGTGTAGATAATTCCTTAAGTAGGATCTACTTGAGGAGGCGTTTCCTATGGTTCACGTTAGAATCGAGAAGAAAGGAGATTATGAATGGGTTATCCCTAAAGGAGCCAAGCCGTGCATGCTCACCGACGCTGTCGTCTTCGCCGACGAGTATTTGATCAGTAAGATGCAGGAGGATCTAACCCTGGAGCAGGCTGCGAACGTGGCATGCCTCCCCGGGATAAGGCTGAAATCATACGTAATGCCCGACGGCCACCAGGGCTACGGGTTCCCGATAGGCGGCGTGGCAGGGTTTGACGTTGAGGAGGGCGTGATAAGCCCCGGCGGAGTAGGCTACGACATAAACTGCGGGGTCAGAGTGCTGAGGACTGACATGGATGAGGAGGATGTTAGGCCGAGGCTCAGGGAGATCGTGGAGGCTTTGTTCAGGAACGTGCCAAGCGGTGTGGGCTCTACAGGTCATTTAAGGCTGAGCATTAGCGACCTGGACGAGGTTTTAAACCACGGGGTTAAATGGGCTGTGGAACACGGCTTCGGATGGGAAAGGGATATGGAGCATATCGAGGAGAAGGGGGGCATGAAAGACGCTGACGCCAGCAAGGTCAGCAGGGTTGCTAAGCAGAGAGGGCATGAGCAGCTTGGAACACTGGGGGCTGGAAACCACTTCCTCGAGATACAGGTTGTCGACGAGATATACGACCCCGAGGCTGCTAAAGCCATGGGGATAACGCGTGTTGGCCAGGTAACCCTGATGATCCACACCGGGAGCAGGGGGCTGGGACACCAGGTCGCTAGCGACTACCTTGTCACCATGGAAAGGGCTATGAGGAAGTACGGGATACAGGTTCCCGACAGGGAGCTGGCAGCAGTACCCTTCAACTCTCCCGAGGGGCAGGACTACTTCAAGGCCATGGCCGCTGCCGCAAACTTCGCCTGGACCAACAGGCAGATAATAACCCACTGGGTTAGGGAAAGCTTCAAGCAGGTTTTCAAGAAGCCACCGGAGGAGCTGGGTCTCGAAATAATATACGACGTAGCCCACAACATCGCCAAGATCGAGGAGCACGTGGTCAACGGCGAGAAGTACAGGGTTGTAGTCCACAGGAAAGGAGCCACGAGAGCATTCCCGCCGGGACACCCCGACATACCAGCAGATTACAGGAGCATTGGTCAGCCAGTTCTGATACCGGGCAGCATGGGCACAGCGAGCTACATACTGGTTGGGACAGCGCAGGGTGCGAGAACATGGTTCAGCGCCCCGCACGGAGCGGGCAGGTGGCTGAGCAGGGGGGAGGCGATAAGATCCTACAGTCCTGAGAGAATAACCGAGGAGCTCGCCAGGAAGGGGGTCGTGTTAAAAGCTGCGACGAAAAGAGTCATCAGCGAGGAAGCCCCCGGAGCCTACAAGGATGTTGACAAGGTTGTGCTGACAGCCCACAAGGTGGGAATTGCTAAAATGGTTGTAAGGATGCGCCCAATAGGAGTTGTCAAAGGATAGTCAGGAAGAAGTAGGCGAGCCAGCCCAGGGTTAAAGCCAACCCTGTTTTCTTAACAGAAGAAACCATTAAACCCCCTCCTGAGGCTGAGGCAACGGCTACAGAGCCGATAATGCTCGAGTAGACGAGAGGGGCTGCTGCACCGGGCCGTGCCCCCGGCAGACCCGTGAAGCCTTTCAGCAGGTAGGCCATGAAAGATAGGAGCAGGGCTGTGAAAACCGCGTAGGACAGGTAAAGCCTGGATTTTTCCCCACACCTCTTCCTGGACTGGGCGATATGTCTTGAAAACCTGGAGACCGCGTAAGCAAGAGCTTTCGACAACCCGCTGTACTCTAATGGAGCTGTCAGCAGGGATATGAGCCTCCTAGCCAGCGGCGGAAGAGGCAGCGCGTCAATAACTACTGAAACGTTAAACCCGTTCAACATGGCAAGCCCCAGGAGCCTGTAGGGGAGGCTTCCCGAGGAGTAGAATCCTGATGTAAGTGTTGCGTCAACCGGGACTCCTAGGGAGAGGCCTGTGACAGCCTCCTCGGCTAGAAGAGACGCCTCAGCCTCAACCCCTTGGTAAACCCTAACCCTCTCCCTCAGGAAGAAGTAGAGGATCAGGGCTAGGGCTGTGTGGAGCATGAGGCCTTGAAGCCCTGCGAGGGCGAGGATGGCGGAGCCTATCACAACCAGGTCGGCCGCAGCCATGGCCGGCGGCTCAGGCGACAGGATGGCTTTGGAAACTCTTCTAGCGATCAAGTATCCCGCGGCACCCGTGGAAGCTGTTATCGCAACGGATACTGCAGGGTTGAGGGAGACTCCTGGTAGCAACGTGAAGACTGTGAGTGTTAAGACGATTATGAGGAAGCCCTCGTAGAATGCGTCAAGCTGTGTGAAAAGGCTTGAAACCCTTGCCCAGTGCTTCTCCAACTCCTCTGCAAGATACTTTTCTACAAGGCTCATGGTAACCCCGGTTGAAACTAAAACCTCCCCGTACTCCCTGAGAAACCTTGAAACCGTTGGGGAAGGGGTGAGCTCAGCGAGGCTTTTAAGCGATGTGTAAGGATCTCCTGAAGCCTTCTCCAGGAACACGTAGAGCCTGGCTAGGGCGGCGTATTCCCCTGGAACACGGATTCTTCCACCAGCCGAGTGCTCGAAGAGATCCATGATCCTGAGCCCTGTGGACTCGAACGAGGCTAGGATTGTGAGAAAATCCAGGAAGCCGTCCTCCAAGCCTTTCCCGCTAAGCCCTCCCAACCCTGGCTCCAAGAACCCCATCCTCCTCAAGCCCTGCCTGCAAAATAGTATTCCAGAAGCCTCTCAGAGAGCTTCGAGTGGTGGAAAACCTGCTTTGAGACAGAGTCCTCTAGGAAGGATGCTCTTTCCTCAAGCACTCGTAAAACCCTTTCCCCACCGCCTAATCCCTGGAGCCTGTTGGAAAGGGATGCTAAAACCCTGGGTGTTAAAGACCCGCAGGATCCTGGCGTGGAGCATAGCTCGCGGATCTCGGAGCCTTCTTCAACTTCGCACACGGCTGAAACCCTTCTAACCCCCTGATTGTTCGAAACCATTACTATTGTTGAAATATTCCTCAGCAGGCTTCTCGGAATCGAGATAGGGGGTGCGGCAAGCCTCTCCACAACAGACCTCGGGTTGTCAGCGTGAATGGTTGTTAAAACCCCATGGCCGAGGCGGGATGCCTGGACGAGCAGCCTTGCCTCAACACCTCTCACCTCCCCGACAACTATGTAGTCAGGCCTCCTCCTCAGCGCAAACCTCAGCAGGTCGTAGGAGGTTAGGCTAGCTCCCTGCTTAATGGGCGAGTGCCTCTCGACAAGCGGGTCCCAGAGGCCTGTCGACCCGTTCAGCTCAGGAGTGTCCTCAATGGTGACAACCCTTTTAGAGGGAGGTATGAGGGTTAGCAACGCCTGGAGGAGCGTTGTCTTCCCGGCTCCAACGCTCCCCGCGACGATGACCCAGCCCTTCAACTCGAGGATAAGCCAGAGGTATGCTGCAACAGCCGTGTTTAAAACACCCTCCGCGACAAGCCTCGTGATAGTTACGGGTGTGCCCGGCCTCTTCCTAACAACAATGCTACTACCATTCCTCGATACCTCGCCGCCGAAGGTTAAGCTAACCCTTAAACCCTCCTTGGTAAGCCCTTCTGCTATAGGGTTGTGGAGGGATATGTGCCTGCCAGACCTCCTAGCGAGGGATAGGACGAGCTTGTCTACAAGGCTGCTTTTCACCGTGATGTTGGAGGGGAGCCAGCCGTACCAGCTGTACTTAGAGTGGATTACGTGGATCCTCCCAGTCCTCCCATCAAGGCTGACCTCCTCAATCCCCTCATCCATTGTGAAAGGGTATAGGGGGCCGTAGCCGCTCGCGATCTTCGAGTAATTGTAAACCACCTCCCCGCTGAAAACTCCATGCTCCTTCAAACCGCCGGATTCCACGCTGAGAACAAGCCTCGAGACCTGTTCTACAACAGCAGGGGTTACAGGAGGCTCCTCAACCACGTATTTCAGCAAACTACCGTTTCTAACAATCCTCGCTTTAACGTTAAAAGGGAGCTCATACTCCTCGAGGATTAATCCTTCAACACCCTCGTCTAGAGAGTAGCCTGTTAAATACTCCTCTACAACTGTTTTCACAGCACGTAGGGAGGCGTCGGCGAAGCCTCCGCGCTGAAGAGTCTGGGAAGGTGTTGGGAGGATGGTTTTAAGGTTTTGAAAAAACCTTTGAAACATTTGCAAGCCTGCTCCACCGGGATGCTACTTGAATACTTCGAACAGCTTCGACGGCTGCCCGTCGTAGTATATTCTCAGGTAGAGGGGTTGTGAAGCATTTATGTTGGCGGTTACGTTCACTACAAGGGGTGCTTTACCACCAGCAGGGATGCTGACCCCGTCAACGTTTGCCTGGTAGACGGTGCTACCGTTCTGAATCAGCACTACCTTCTCAACCCTAACAGTCTTCAACCCCGTGTTCAAAACCTCCGCGTACAGCTCCTTCACAGACCCGTAGTCGTAGAGGGTTGCGTACACTATTTCAACCCCTCCGCTTCCACCGCTACTGGTTAGGTAGCCGTATACGTAGTTGTAGAGTAGGACTCCCCCAGCGATCGTTAACGCCAGCAGTAGTCCTGTTGCAACCAGGCTGGACACGGCCTTCAAGACAGTCACCGTTTTTGAAGAAGTGGTTGAAAGATTTCGCCGTGTAAAAACTTAAAAGAATGGAGGGCTCAGGGGAGGGTGAAAGTTTCCCCGGGCTGGCGTGCTCAACACTTGTTTACAACAGTGTCTGGGAGCCTGCCCTGCTTGATGAACCTGGCTACAGATTCAGCGACAAACCTAGCCGTCTCCGAGAGTGCTTCCCATGAGAATCCTCCGAGGTGAGGTGTTAGTATGGTGTTTTCAAGCCTGGGCAACGGGCTGTCAGCTGGAAGAGGCTCGGTTTCGAAAACATCTAGGGCCGCGTATATCTCGCCCTGTGCAAGCCTCTCGGCAAGGGCTTTCTCATCCACTATCGGCCCCCTCGCAATGTTGACGAGCAGGGCTCCCTTCTTCATCCTGAACACTCTATCCCTGCTTATCAACCCCTTAGTCTCAGGGGTCAGCGCAACCGTTACCGCTACTACATCGCTTGTTTCAACAAGCTGGTCTAGATCCATTCTCTGAGCTTCGAGCGCATGCTCTATCTCTGGCTTAACCCTCCTATCCCAGTAGACTATTCTCGCCCCGAAAGGCTTAAGCCTCCTGGCCAGAGAAGCCCCTATCCTCCCCATCCCTATAATCCCAACCTGCTTACCGCTCAGCGTCCTCCCTATCAGGGACTGGGGGATCCCGCCAACCCACTTCCCCTCTCTCACATACCTCTCGCCCCTGACAATGTTCCTGTAGTGTGCTAGTATCAAGGCCATTGCATGGTCTGCAACAGTCTCCGCTATGTAGTCTGGGGCGTTTGCGACGCAAATCCCTCGTTGCGTGGCGGAATCTGTGTCAACCTTGTCAAGCCCTGTGCCTTGAACCATTATCAGCTTCAACCCCTCAGCCTTCTCCATCAAATCCCTGGTCACAGTGTTCCATGGAGCCGCCACCAGGACTGTTGCATCCCGCAACTCCTTCTCAAGCCACTCAGGCGGCGCCTGCCTCCCAGGATAGTATGCGTAAGGGATGCCTTCCCTCTCGAGCAGTTCGAGGCCGTTCCTAGGCGGTTCGAACATGTATACTACCTTCATGATTCAACACTCCAAGAGGAGACTACGTGAATACGTTATTGAGAACGAGGTTTTTAAAACCGTGGCGGCCTACTTCCTGCCAGCCCTGGGAACGGTCAGCTCTTTGACGAGCCTGTCGTGGAAGGCTAGGAACTCGTTGAGAGTGGTCAGGGATAGGTCGTAGGCAACTGAGACTATGTTCTCCCCTGGGTAGGTGGCGATCATTGTTACAGGCAGGTTGGCGCCTGCGACAGCCCCGGCTACTTTATCGTAGAGGGATTCATCACTGTAGAACACTATGTACTCGTAGAAGCCTTTAACCTCTTTCGAAAACATTCTTTCAAGCCTATCCCCCACGTTGCTCCTGAGAATGGTTCTGTCAACCCTGCTGTTCTTCTTAACCAGGTAGACCTCGCCCGTTACAACCCTGTCGCTCGGACTGAATGCTATTTCAAGCCTGTCCTTCCTCCCCGCTATCTTGGCGAACGGGTAGTATAGCAGGGAGTGCCTTGGGACGGTGGTGAGCAACAGGTAGACCCTGTGCTTCCCTGGGAGGATATACCTGGCTTTGAAGCCTACGAGGTAGCCGAGCCACTGGTACTCCTTGCCTGAAGGGTTGAAGTATTTTTCAAGGGTGAGCGTCACATCTCTCAGCATTACTATCAGCTTACGCCTCTGCCTGAAAAACCATAATGCGGAGGCTGAGCCAAGGATCGCTATCAAAACTATTACGCCGTACAGTGAGAGCAGGTCTTCAATGCTCACCCAACCACCTCCACAAGGCTTTCAAGCTTTTTAACATCCTCGAAGCTCTCGGTCGGCTTTCCGAGATAGCGTATGAGGACGAGGGGTTTTTTAACAGTTGAGAGTTTCTCTATGAAATCCTTCTGCTGCTGCTCCAGGCCCATTCGGCGGGCCATTTCAGCTGGGAGAACCTTGTTGAGCACGAGGGTTTTCGCGCTAGCCCCAATCTTCTTCTCCAGGAAGCTAACAGTCTCCTCCATCTCGTAAACCGGCAGGGGCTCCGGGGTTGCAACCACTACGTAGGATGTTCTCTCCGGGTTCTTCAACAACTCCTTAAGCTTCAAGTAGCGTTCCCTCATCTCTAGAAGTATTGACAACGCCTTATCCCTTACCTCAGCCTCCCTCCCCATCGTCCTCGCTATAACGTACCTCAGGGAGACAATCCTCTCCCTAACCTTGATCAGCTTGTCAAGCCAGACCATGTAGAGCAGGGGCAGGTAAAGGGTTCTGAGAGTCACGCCTGTTGGAGGCGTGTCAACCACTATGAAGCCGTAGTCCCGGCTAGCGTAGACGTCGCTTAAAACCCTTAGGAAAACCTCCTCCTCAACACCCGGCATGTACTTGACAACGTCGACCACGCTGTCAACGTTTAAGACTGTGAGGGATGGCAGGAGGTATTTGAGCATAGCGGAATACTGGTCAGCCTGCCTGGCAACCTCGCTCTCCACATCCAACTGCCTCACAGCCAGGTTATCCTCGAGCACGTACTCCTTGCTAACAACCTCCTCCCCAACATACTTCGCCAAGTGCTTGGCAGGGTCGAGGCTTAGAACCAGCGTCCTCCCCAGCCTCGCAAGGGTTTTGCCGAGGAGGAGGGATACGGTGGTCTTGCCCACGCCCCCCTTCCCTATGACGATAACCACGTGCGGGCAGCAGGAGTATGGTTTGATAAGTTCGTGAAACACTACCACTCACCCCCTAGCGACGACATTAAATCCCCTAGCACATCCTCCCCTCTGAACCCGCGGGACTCCAGTATCGATATCTCCTCCTTAACAGCCTCCAGGAGCTCTAGGGAGAGGAAGACAGGGATAGTTTTAACGCCTACTAAGGGGCCGAAAAGCATTGTGAGGAATGCGTTCTCCAGCTCAACATACTCGGCCTGCAGAGCCTCCACGCTCTGCTCTAGTATTGCCTGGTTAAACCCTTTGATGAAAAGGGCTAGCTCTCTGAGAAAACCCTTCACCTTCCCCAGAACCATTAGCAAGCACCAATAGGAGTTATGTTGAAAAAAGGTTAATTAAGGGAAAACCTATGCTTGCGCGCTGGCATGCCTCAGGGATTTAACGAACAGCAGTATTAAGGCAATGTCAAGCGCAAGGGACACTGCTACTATGAGCCCTGTAGTGGCGATGTAGAGTACCGGCAGGCTTGGCACGACGAGGAAGAGCCAGATGAATAGGGCTGATGTAACCGTCACCCAGAGGAACGCTGCTGGGGCTGTGATCAGGAGGCTGACCTTACCCCTAACCTTCAGGATTGCGTAAACCCATAACGCCTCGGTGAGAAGGGCTATTGCAGCCAGCAACTGGTTTGTCCCCGAGAACGCTGGCCATATCAGCTGGTAAGCATATATCGGCTTACCCGTCAACGGGTCCGTGACCTGCGGCAGAGCCATTACTGCTCCCAGCAGCACCGGTATCAGTGATGCAACCAACCTGTTAGCTATCACCCTGTAGGCGCCAGGGTTCCTAGGCTTAACCCAGTCGAACAGTTCAACCCATGCAAACCTTGCAAGCCTGTTAGCAGTGTCAAGCGTTGTCAGCACGAATGCTGAGAGAGCCCATGCCGCGAAGGTTGAGAACCCTTTGTACAAGGCGGGGAAGTTCTCAACCCCCAGGAGCCTCGACCACATTAATGCTTGCACTAAGCCGTAGGATGTGTAGAATCTAGAGGTTCCGGCAAGGTTTAACACCGTGGGGTTGGCCGTCACGTTCAACCCTGCGTTGAGAAGCGTGGCGGTTGTTAAGCCAGCGTTGGAGGCGAAGGCTGAGAAGTCCCAGACTATCGCGGCGGGAAGTATCACCGCGAGCGATGAGACAGCTCCCTCGGTCAACATCCCGCCATACCCTACGAGGAGGGCGTCGAGCTCGTTGGCAAGCTGCTTGGACGTTGTACCCGAGCCTACCACCGAGTGGAAGCCTGATAACGCTCCACACGCAATCGTCAACGGGACGGTTGGCCAGAACCATGCAATGTCAGCCTTCGCAGCATCGCCGATCGCCCCGATGGTTGCGCCCTTGGCGACAAAGCTGGTTATCACTGGACCGGTCAACCCTATGAGAGGTATTGCGAGGGGTGCCAGGACGGCGAGGGCTACGAAGCCCCACAGCAGGTAAGCGTTCAAGTAGTCCCTGGGCTGTAGAAGGAACCATACGGGTAGCGAGGCGGCGATGAAGCTGTAAACAGCCAGTATAACAACCCATGTTTGATACGGGACGGGCTCGTTCCCCGGCATGACTAGCTGGGTGTAGTAGCTAGCATATATCAACACCACCTCTAGGACGAGCGCTATGACCGTTGCCACTTTAACGTTAACTCCAAGCCTGTACACCATTACACCGAACAGTAGTGCTAGAGGCATGTAGAAGACTGCGACCGTGGCTGCTGAGGGAACGCTTATGAATGTTGATGAGGCTACGCTGAGGAATGCTGCGAGAACCAGGATTAGAGCGAACCATGTGTACGCTAGGAACACGTACCTAGCCTTCCTTCCCATCGTGGATTCCGAGATGCTCATCACCGATAAGCCTCCGTGCCTTACGCTCGCCATTATTGCTAAGTAGTCGTGGACAGCGCCGATGAAGACGTTGCCGAACAACACCCATATGAGCGGGAGCCCCCAGCCCCAGTTAAGGGCGAGCGCTGGGCCGGTGATCGGTCCCGCCCCGGCAATCGATGCGAAGTGGTGGCCGTAGAGAACGTACTTGTTGGCTGGAACATAGTCGACACCGTCGAACTTTGATATCGCAGGGGTTGGCCTCCTGGGGTCCGCCCTGGTTACTCGCTGCTCAAGTATTTTCTTCCCGTAGAAAATATATGCCAGCCCGTAGATGACTAGGACGACTAGGAGTATGAGGATCGGGTACGTTACCCATACACCTCCTACTTCTCCTCGAGCTTAACCCCTGTCTTAGCCTCTACGAACTTCTTAACAGCTGAGGGAACCTCTCCAAGCCACAGGTATGGTCCAACAAGTATTAGGATGAACCCTGAGACGCCAGCTGCCACCGATATGTCTCCTTTAACGATCCCGCCGGTTGATATGTAGGCGTAGAGTACTATTCCAATAGCGATAATGGTTATGAGTAATCCCAAGGCCTCCTTGGGTTTCACGTAATCCACCTCTCCACATATATATTTACCAACACATAGTATATATATCTCCCACTTAAACCGTGGTGTGTTGCAAGGTGTTCACGCCCGTTCTGAACAAGGGGCTGGAAACCAGGTCTCTCGGTTTTTAAAGAGTATTATTGGATAATAGATCAGAGTTTAAAAGTATTTAGGGGTTTGCTTAAAATGTCTAGCAATGTTGAAGGCGTTGAAAAGTACAGGGCTATAAGCCCCGCCGAGTTTTTCTACAAGTACAGGGAGATCGCCGGTTTCTCAAACCCTGTTAGAGCACTCTACCAGACTATTAGGGAGCTTTACGAGAATGCTTTAGACGCTACAGATGCTCACGGAATACTCCCCGACGTCAAGATAGCTATCAGGAAGGTTGACGAGATCCAGGAGTACTACAGGGTTACCGTTGAAGACAACGGGATTGGGCTACCGCCCGACGTTGTTCCAAATGCTTTCGGAAAAGTATTGTTCAGCAGCAAGTATGTTTTGAAGCAGACCCGGGGGATGTACGGGCTGGGCGTTAAAATGGCTGTTCTCTACGGGCAGATGACAACTGGCAGGCCTGTTGAAGTGATCACGAGCAAGCAGGGTTTTAAGAGAATATACTACTTCAAGCTGAGAATAGATGTGAACAAGAACGAGCCGGTCATCCTTGAGAAGGGAACCTGGAGGAAGACAAGGGATTGGCATGGCACAATAGTCTCCATAACGCTTGAGGGCGACTGGGCCAGGGCTAAGCCAAAGATAATGGAGTACTTGTCGCGATCGGCGGTTGTCACCCCTTACGCGAACATAGTGTTCATAACCCCGGAGGGCGAGATAGTCTACTACCCCAGGGCTATAAACATCCTTCCCAGGCCCCCTGTCGAGGTTAAGCCACACCCGTTCGGCGTCGACCTTGAAATGCTGAAGCAGTTGAAGGATTTAAACTCCTCGGAAACCGTTAAAGACCTTTTAATCAAGAACTTCCAGAGCGTTGGAGAGTCAACTGCTACGGAGGTTTTGAAGAAAGCCGAGGTAGACCCGGCAAAGCCTGCTGGAGCCCTGGGCGAGGACGAGCTTTTAAGGATCGTTAACGCTATCAAGGGGTTTGAAAACCTGAGGCCTCCTTCAGCCAAGGCTATATCGCCGCTGGGTAGGGAAATAATTGTCACAGGATTATCCAGAATGTTCAAGCCGGAGTTTGTCGAGGCAGTTACGAGGAGGCCGCAGGTCTACCATGGACACCCGTTCATAGTGGAAGCAGGCGTTGCCTACGGGGGTGGAACCCCTCAGAGCGAGGCCGACAAGCCCGTAATACTCAGGTACGCTAACAAAATCCCCCTCCTCTACGACGAGGGCAGCGATGTGACAACCTTCGTCATAAAAGAGGATATTAACTGGGCCAACTACTCAATAGTTTTCCCAGCACCTCTCGTGGTCCTGGTGCACGTCTGCAGCACCAAAATACCTTTCAAAGGAGTTGGCAAGGAGAGCATTGCCGACGTCCCCGAGATCAGGAGGGAGATAAGGCTTGCTTTAATGGAGGTTTTACGCAGGCTGAAGATATACCTGGTGAGGAAGGCTAGGGAGGAGGAGGTTAAGAGGAGGGTTGTCCTCCTAGCCAAGTACATTCCCGAGATAGCGAGAAGCCTTCACACGATCGTGAGAGGGGAGGACGGCATCAGCCAGGACCTTCTCGAAACCAAGCTTGTTGAAATAGTTGCCAAGAGAGCTGGGATCCCGCTGGAGGAGGTTGTTAGAAGCGTTGAAACAGTTGAAATAGGTACTTGAGGCTGGTGTGCATGGTTACTAAGGCTGATTTACAGGCAAGGGCAAGGGCTAGCGAGCTGATGAGGAAGAGGTTTCTCGAAATCTCCCAGCTGATTGTTAAAGGAGAGAGGCCTGTTCTCGTAATGCCTAAGAGAACCCTCTCCAACACCATCTACGATCACAAGCACAAGTTACTACTGCTCGGCCCTGAAACTTTGAAGAGGAGTTTCACCGATGTCAACGAAGCTAGGAAGTTCATGCAGACAATGCTCATGGCTTCAATAATCTACGACTCCCTGGTCAACAACGAGTACCCGACGATACGTGATCTCTACTACAGGGGTAAGCACACCATCTCTTACAGGGATATTGACGGGAAAATAGTGCACGAGAACAGCTGGGAGGAGCAGAAGGAGTCTGACAGCGTTATAAGAGACCTGGAAGTCTTCCTCAACGTTCTCAGAGAGGAACTACTCATCCTCAGCAAGGAGAAGGGCAAGGTTGTCGGGAACCTGGTGATAAGGAGCGGTGACGACACCATAGACTTGAGCAGGATGGGGCACGGGGCCTACTCGATCGAGCCCACGCCTGACCTGATAGAGTTCAAGGATGTTGACGCCGAGTACGTGCTCGTGGTGGAGAAGGACGCTGTCTTCCAGCAGCTCCACAGGTATGGCTTCTGGAGGAAGAATAAGGCGATACTTGTCACGAGCGCTGGGCAACCGGACAGGGCTACTAGGAGGTTTGTGAGAAGGCTTAACGAGGAGTTGAAGCTCCCTGTTTACGTGCTGGCTGACAGCGACCCCTACGGATACTACATCTACAGTGTTTTCAAAATAGGCAGCATAACACTGTCATACGAGAGCGAGAGGCTTGCAACACCCGGGGCAAAGTTCATAGGGGTTATGATGACCGACGTCTTCGGGGACGCCCCGTTCACCGAGGTTTTAGCAAAGCTTGACAAGGGCTTCCCCGGAATACCTAAATCATCCCTTGCAAGACTCCACGGCAAGAAGCCCTACCTCAACGAGAAGGAGAGGAGGAACTACATTATCAAGGCTAAGCAGAAAGATATTGAAAGAGCCGTCGAGCTCGTCGGCTACGAGGTGGCAGAGGTCTGCATGGATGAGGGTGATTTAAAAAGCAAGGTTAAGAAGAGGAAGGAGGGTTTAACAGGCTACCCATGGTTCAGGAGCCCCGAGTGGGTTAGGGAGCTCTGCATATTCTTCAAAACACTCAGCAAGCTCGAGATCGAGGCAATGGCTAGCAAAGGGCTTAAATTCCTGGCCGACAACTATATTCCGGAGAAGATTGAGACGAAGGATTGGATAGACTAGGGTTAAAACCCTTTGAACACTAAGATTTAAGCGATGATGAGGAAAACGGGCTTGACGGGGAAGGGATGAGAAAACCTGTCTCATCTGAACTTGTTAAACAAGGTTTTCAAAATGAGCGGTGACTGCACACAGTACAGGGAGACCGTGGTTGATAGAGTACTCGGGAGAATCCTGGGTAAGACATCGGCTGCAATGAGGATGTCCGAGGACGTGTGGATGAGGCATGCTAATCCCTGGAGCTTCGCAACCAGGCTCCCACTCCTGCTACTCCTCACCATTGCCTGCTGGTCTCGCGCGTGGATAGGCTGGTTCTTCCTAATCCCGCTCGCAGTGATCATTGCGTGGACGTTTCTAAACCCTAGGGTTTTCCCAAAGCCCCGGTCAACCCGCAACTGGGCTAGCAAGGGTGTTTTCGGAGAGAGAATCATGGTGAATAGAAAAGAGTACTGTGTTGAAATACCTGAGCACCACGTGAAGGCCGCGTTCGCCTTGACGATGCTGAGCCTTGCGGGAGCCATCCTCCTGCTCTACGGGGTAGTGTTTCTCGAACCCTTGTCCACCGTGGCGGGTTGCATCACCGCGTACCTCGGGAAGCTGTGGTATGTTGACAGAATGGTTTGGCTGTTCGAGGATTTTAGCGAGAATCCAAGGTTTAAGAACTGGGTTTACTAATCATCCATGGAGCCTTAGCAGGCATTGTTTAAGAACCGGGTCAAACCCCTGTTCTTGGAGAAGCTATTAAAACCGTGTAGTAGATATCATGTAACGGCTGATCCCGGTGAGCACTGTCGAGCTGGTCGTACACCCTACATGCTTCTCAAGCTACAGGTTGTTGAAAACCCTCAGGGAAAGAGGCTTGTTAAACCGTTTAAGAATCCTGGTGGCTGATAAGCCG
>Ga0065719_116312_pt1 | contig 14403 bp, 13 predicted proteins | sample GBSCel85sediment_FD_59106 | JGI IMG/M metagenome (GOLD analysis project Ga0065719, IMG submission 59106) | Hot spring sediment microbial communities from Great Boiling Spring, Nevada - Cellulolytic enrichment CS 85C v3 (version 3) | ecosystem: Environmental > Aquatic > Thermal springs > Hot... | reverse complement strand
CTGCCCGAACAGCAGCGATCGTGACGCCTTGTAGGGCTAGTGCTATAGATCCTGCAGTAGAGATGGAAACTTCCACACTACCACCACGATTCTCTTTTGGAATAAACTCCAGTTCTTCGCTCCCAATTTCATTTCCCTTGACAATAGCATTAGTAATCTTCCGAAGTATCTCTATAGCCTCTACGTGCTGGGCCTTAAGGCCTGGTGGGCTTCGCCTTGCCCTTATTCTCACTATTCGGACTGACTTACCAGTGAGGGCAGCAAGTGCTACCGAAGTTCTTACTAATTGACCTCCCCCTTCTCCCCAGCTTCCATCGATAGTTAGCATGGTATAGAGGAGCTATCACAACTTAAGTTCTTCACCCTCTTTCGGTGCAAACGCCGTTATGCCATATCGCTCCTCTACTTCCTTCGCAAATTCCTCGCATCTATCTCCGTGGATACATACTACTAGAGAAGGCTCTAACCGTTCTATTAATTCAAAGAGCTCGTTTCTTCCTGCATGAGAACTGAAGTCGAACTTTCTTATTCTACAGTTCACTTCCCAAGTTTCTTCGTTTCTATAGATTCCAGTTTCTAAAACGCTTCTACCAGGAGTCCCTTCTACTTGAAAGCCAACGAATGCCAGTAGAGACTCTCTCCTATTCCTGATACGCTTTAAGTAGTAAAGCACTGGGCCACCATTCAGCATACCGCTAGTAGATATGACTATCGGTTTCCGTTTTAGGATGCGTTTCCTTTCTCTTTGGTTTCTTACGCGCTTTACACTTCCATATACCTTTCTAAGCTCTTTTGGGGCTAGGAGAAAAGATGGATTCCTCAACAAGATCTCCGTAGCTTCCTTAGCCATTCCGTCAACAGCTATGTAGCTCCTATAGTCCTTCAACACCAATAGCAGCTCTTGTGCCCTAGCAACAGCAAAACTCGGGATTAACACGACTTCCCCTTGATTGATGGTGACGTCTATCTCTTCTTTCAATCTCTTCTCCTCTTTCCTTCTCTCCGGATGATCTTTATCGCCATAGGTACATTCCGTGATCAAGACGTCTACCTTTTCCTTCGTTAGCTTCGCCCCATTAACCAATCTCTGCGACTTTAGCTTGATATCACCGGTATAAACGATGCGTTTCCCATCTCTTACTATTTCTACGTATGCAGATCCTGGAATATGACCAGAGTCGTGGAGTACGAACTTCGTTCCGTGAAGGAAGACCGGAACATCGTAGGGTAGAGAGTGTGAAGCCTTAATGACTTGTATAACGTTCTCTTTACTAAATCTAGGTTCCATTCCTTTACGTTTCATGACCTTGACGAAATCTTTCAAGAGGAGTTCCATGAGCTCTATCGTAACTTTAGTTGTAATTACAGCTGGTGTAGAGTGATGAAATAGTACTGGAATAGCACCAGCATGGTCCAAGTGCGCATGGGTAGGAAAAACCACATCTACGTCTTTTACTACTTCTGGAAACTCAGCTGGCTCTGGCTGCAGCTTTACACCGTAGTCAAGAAGAATTCTACGATCATTTACTTCCAGAAGTAGAGCATTCTTACCCACCTCCCTACAACCACCGAGGAACGTTAGCCTCATTCCACTTCGACCTTCACTTCCTCTACCCCTTTGACTTTCCTAACTTTTTCTTCGATTACCTCTCTTAGATAGTTCACTAATGGACAAAAGGGAACGGTTGGAGAGAAGGATATCCTTACTACTCCTCCTTTGATTTCAACACGCTTCACTAAACCCATTCTTACTATATCTACGCCTGTCTCCGGGTCTATAACTTCCTTCAAAGCCTTTATCACATCTGCTTTCTCAACCATAGATCATCATTGTTTCTCTCTAACGCTTTTAACCTTCTCTATGGCAACTGCCACTACTTTATAATTTGGGGTGAAACATCTGGGATCGAAGCGAAGCGGAAACAACTTATTCACTAACAAACGCTCGAAATGGAAATGCATAGCCACAGTTCCATTAGGAACGACGTCGTCTATTCTTACCTTGGTAACTACGCTACCAACTCTACTACTTACTCTAACTAAGTCTCCATCCTTTAGCCTTAGCTTCTCAGCATCTTCGGGAGAAACGTAACAAACTTCTAAATCTCCGGAAAGCCTCTTCAGCGTTTTAGACTTGCAAGTAAGTTCTCCAGTTAGGAAGTGAAACTTAGATCTAAAAGTGGTAAGGAGAAACGGATACTTTTTACTCCTTACTTCCTCCACCCCTTTGAACTCAGTTGGCACGAACTTTCGGAACTTCACTTCTTTATCAGCAAACTGATCAATCCCCTTGTACAGTTTCTCTACGTCTATACACCTATAGGCCGGCACGACTTGCGTTATTTCCCTCGTTACGTCCTTGCTAGCTCTATAGGGGAAGTGTTCTCCGTAACCCATGGATTTCGCAATGGCTTTAGCGATCTCCCACTCCTGTCTAGAACTACCAAGGGGTCTTATGACACGAGAAACTAGTCTCACTCTTCTCTCACCATTCGTTATCGTGCCCCATCTTTCGATCAAGGTAGGCGTTGGCAGGATCACGTCTGCGAACTCAGAAGTTAGGTTGAAATGTGACTCCATTTGTATGAGGAAGATCTCCTGAAGATTCTCGTGAACCTTCTCGAGATGGGGTAGAGATTGGGCTGGATTGAAGCCAGAAACGAACGCAGTTGAAACAGGTGAAATTACTAAGGCTTCTATCATGTTTTTTCCCCTCAATTCAGGAAGCTGTATTCCATACACTTCCATGAAGAAAATGGGGTCTATATCAGGAGAGCAGAGCATATCCCCACATCCCTGAACGTTAACTTCGCCCCTACAGCTGAGGATCTTTCCGTTCTTCAAGAGGAGAAGATTCAAGAGGGCCCTTACGCTATCTACCGCATCTACGTGTTGAGTTATACCCATCCCGTGAAGAGCGCCTAATCGTTGAGCCTTTGCTATTAGCTTTGCAGCCTGTGAGACCGAACTCTTCTTCAATCCAGTTACTCTCGCTACTCTGTCGATCGACATTTGACTGACGGATTTTTTCAGTTCCTCAAATCCTTCGATAGAACTAGAACCATCAGAATAAGACTTCGTTTCGATCAGGTATCGAATGAAGTAGTTTAAGAGAGCTAGATGTGATCCTGGTGCTATTAAAAGTGGTAGGGTTGCAAATTGCATTATCTCATTGTAGATTGGGCTTATCGCTATTATCTCTGCCCCTTTCTCCTTCGCATCTACGATTCTATTGAAGATTACGGGATAATTGCTAGGAGGATTCGATCCAACGACCAAGAGGCAATCGACGTCTCTTATGTCGTTGATGGTATAGGGCATTGCAGGCAGGCCTAACATACTTTGCATCGCGACAAGCGTTGCAGCGTGACATAGTCTTCCACAACACCCATCGACGTTATTAGTCTTGTAAACCACTCTGGCTAGCTTCTGAAGGGCGTAACAGTCTTCATTCGTAGTCTTTCCACTAGGGGCAAAGAATACCTCTGCTGGGGTCAAATCTTTCGTTTGTTCCTTTATATACCTTAAAGCCTCATCCCATGACGACTTCTTGAGCTTTCCACCTCTTCGTATCATAGGGCGAAGTATTCTTCCTTTATCGTAGACTTCGTGAATCGTGAGACCTTTAATGCAAGGTCTACCTTCGCTTATAGCGTCTCGCGGATCTGGCTTGACGTCAACTACTTTATTTTCACGAACCTCAAAGAGCAAACTACAACTGCAACCGCAGTAACAACAAATCGAGCGCCTGAGCATAACTTCACCTAGGTCTTCTTCTCTAAAATTCCTACCTTCTCTAATAAAAACCAGAGGGTGAAGAATAGAAGAACGAGAGCGGCGAGAACGAGGCTAGTATCTATCTGAAGAGAACCAGTCATAGCCCCCAAGAGAACTTTATAAGATAAGTAAAGAGATGCTATATCCCTCACGAATCCTCTAACTCCCATTGAGAAAGATAGTAGGAGAAAAGAAAAAGTTAACTAACGACTAGGAATGCCCACCAAGGTCTCTGCTCAGCTATTATTTCTTCCTCGATGAACTTCACGACTTTCGGAACTTTTACTGGAATTATGAAGAACAACCTTCCAGTTTCTATTACCTCTGCTCTCACTACAGTTCGATTTCCTATTTCCTCTACGTCGAGGTCCGTTACGTTTATTTTTTCGAGTTTCTGCCTAAGCACAGTCGGCAGAATTTCTCTTACTGTTTCTTGTGCTAGTAGTTGCCGTTTGAGTTCCAGCCTCGTTCTAGCGTGTTTAATCAGTTCAATCTTCGCTTCTCTATCTCTAATAGCTTCTACTAGCAGTTCTCTATCTTCTGGATTCTCTACCAGAGTGTTTACTATTTCGCCTTTGACCACAGAATCCTTCATCACTTCTCTAAGCATGGGCTTATCGCTCTTCAATATTCGTAGGATTTCATTCTTTAGTTCTCTTCTTTCCGTCATTAGTTCACGAATACCTTCTCGGAGCGTCAAATTACCGAAGTCAGGAAGTTTACGTGCTCTTTCTCTGAGGTTCTCGAGAACCTCAGAAAGCTTTGCTCTTATTAACATTTGCTTCTCTTCTATCTCTAGTGACTGATTAGATAGAACCTCCTCGACTTTCTCTTTCATCTCGATAGTAACGTTTCTAGCACTCAGGATTTCGTTAACGCAAGTTACGTTCAACATAGACTTATAAGTCTCGTAGATTTCGACTATCCTTTCTTCCAACTCCTTCATCTTCTCTTTGAATTCCTTGTTAACTTCTCTGATACGTTGGCTACATTCTTCTCCAATCCTCGCGAGTTCATCCTCACTGGTTAGATTCCTCAATTGAGTCGCACAAGTACTGGCAATGCTGCTAACAGCCTCTCTGTGTTCCACAGTTAACCTAGAGATCTCGTCTGCCAACTCGAGTGCCTCCTCTCTCGCATCTTCGGGAAGGTCAATACACCTTAGATAGACCTCTAGCATATCAGCAGGTGGGAGTGGTGCTGCAGTCTCTCTCACCCTTTCTCTCACCATTCTCCTTATCTCCTCTGCACATCTCTTCATGGCCTCTGCGATCTCAGTTCCTGCAGCTATTTCTTTCTCTACACACATTCTCAAATCAAGAGCTGGAATTCTCTCGCATACGTAACTCACTACACATCCTTTATCATCCATCAGTGGTCTGGGATATCCTTCTAAGCAATGTGGAAGAGGAACAATTGGACACTTTGGTACGGCAAGAACTTCAATGATTTTCTGAATACACTGCTGCTTAAGCTCTTCGTAAGTTGCATTTGGATTAGTCAAATAAGTCTCGGCAATACACTTCGCTAACCTCTCTCCGAGCGTTTGTACCTGCTTCTGTACACCTACTGCAAACTTGCAAGCCTTTTCTGCTACGTCGGTAGGCACGTTCCTTTCCTGCAATGCTGCCTCACAAGTGCTTATGTAGATTTGAACCCTAGGAGTGATTTCCACTTCCGTCTCAGCGCCTCTTCTCGTTTCTTCTCTGGGGACTCCTGGTACGGTTACGTTAGTTTCTTCTCCGAGTATTTCCACTTCCATCGTAGCATTTACTGTAGCTCCATGCATTTGGGCAGATGCTATGCTGACGTTAATCGCTAGAAGGAGAACTAAACACATCACTAAGACGTTTTCCTTCATAATTTCTCTATTTAGTTTGTCTAAGAGGTTTTTAAAATACTTACTTGAGCCCCTTTCTTTCTCTGATCTTAGCAATCGTAACATCCTTAAGGTCGGCTGGTATCCGCTCGAACGTTACATCAACCAAGGAATAGAACCCACGACCTCCAGTAGCACTCTTGAGTGCTGCCTCGAAGCCAAACATCTCTGCTACAGGAAGTTTAGCTAGGATCACACTAGCCCCAGCCTCGCTCTTCATGTCCAGTATTTGTCCCCGTTTTAATTGTATGAGATCTACTACGTTACCAATGGTGTCCTCTGGTGTATCTATTCTTATCGTTTGAATTGGCTCTAGAAGCGTCGGTGAGGCTTGGAGTATAGCTTGAGATACAGCGAACTTAACAGCAGGAATGACCTGTGCGGGCCCACGGTGGATAGCGTCTTCATGAAGAACAGCATCCACCAACTTGACCTTAACCTTTGCCAGAGGTTCGTGGGCAAGTGGACCAGTCTCGCAGATCTCTTTAAACGCATCGAGTATGAGCTCAATGGTCTCGTTCAAGTATTGCACACCTCTCGTAGCATCTATGAAGACATTGGTACCTTTTATGTACTTAACGCTCCTAGCATCTTCTTTCTCCATACCAAATTCCACTAACTTCTTCCAGAATTCCTTCTCTTTCACAGGACCCTCAGGGATCTTGTTTTCGGTGATGGCCTTATAGACACCATCTTCCAATGGTTCTACCATTAGGTAGAACTTGTTGTGCTTATTCGCCGACTTTCCCTCCACTATAGGAGAGCTAGAAGTTATGGTTTCCCTATAAACCACTATTGGTGGGGAAGAGATTACCTCTAAGCCCAATTTCTCCTTGAGCGGTCTTTCTATCTTAGCCTCTATGTGTAACTCTCCTAGACCAGAGACTAGATATTCCCCAGTTTCCCTATTGATAGAAACCTTTAGTGTTGGATCCTCCTTTGCCACTTGCTGGAGGAAGTTCACCATCTTCTCTAGATCTCTAGGATCCTTAGGCTCCAAAGCCTTTGTTACTACGGGCTCGAACAGATGTTTAATCTCTTCAAATGGAGGTATCACGTAGTCTGCCTCGCAAAGGGTCTCGCCAGTGAAGGCGGTTGGAATTCCTACGATTGCTGCTATATTTCCGGCAGTTATCTCATCCACTGGTATTCGTTGAATCCCTTTGAATATAGCAACCTGCTGAATTCGCTCCTCTTTACCCTGTGTGACTAAGTACACTCTTTGACCACGATATACCTTTCCAGAGAACAACCTTGCAGTTGCAACTAGCCCCACGTGTGGATCTGGGATCATCTTCGTAACGATCGCAGCCAGATGGCCGTTGGAATCGCAACTGAGCATTTGTTTTCCTATCTCGCTACTCAACTCGCCCTTCCAGATCTTCTCTAATCTATACTTCTGTGCCTCTATGGGCGATGGAAGATGTGTGATTATCATGTCCAAGACGACTTTGTGGAGGGGTGCAAGCTTGGCAAGCTCATCTTGTCGCCCCTCGTTGACGTAATTTATTATATCCTTGAACGTTATTCCACTCTCTTCCATGAATGGCAAGGAAATAGCCCATCTTTGATAGGCGCTTCCAAACGCTACTCTTCCATCCGCAACGCTCACTATCCAATCTTTTGCGAACTGAGGCTCGGCGTACTTCATTATGAGAGCATTCACATCCCTTATGATGGATTCGAACCTTTCTTGCATCTTCTGGGGAGAGAGCTTCAGTTCTCGTATCATCCTATCCACTTTGTTTATGAAGAGAATTGGCTTAACACGCTCTCTCAGGGCTTGCCTAAACACGGTCTCGGTTTGGGGCATTATTCCTTCGACTGCACATACGAGAACTATGGTACCATCAACCGCGCGCATAGCGCGGGTAACGTCACCTCCGAAGTCAACATGACCAGGAGTATCTACTAAGTTAATGAGGTAGTCCTTTCCTTTGTACTCGTGAATCATGCTCACGTTTGCTCCATAGATAGTTAGCTCACGTTTCCTTTCCTGTTCATCGAACCACGTGAACATGACCTTACCTGCCAATTCTTCGGCAATCATTCCTGCCCCCGCCATCAGGTTATCGGTAAGAGTAGTCTTTCCATGATGAACGTGTGAGCTAGTAGCGACGTTCCTTATTCTAGTTGGATCTCTCATTACTTCCTTGATACGCTCGAGCATGTCCTTCTTTGCCATCTCCAATCACCAGGCGATAACTTAAAGTTGTTGGGCCAAAGTCTTTTAATGCTAATTTCCTCTTTTCTTCCGCTGCCACTTGTTAGGACAGTTTACGTCTAAACACATTCTGAACGGTCTCCTTCCTTTTCTCCTAACGAGTACGACTGGCGTCTTACAGGCTTCGCATAGCTTTCCAGTTGGTCTTATTTCTCCTATCCTAGGTAATGGGGCCGAGAACTTGCACCCCTTACTGTAGTTCTCGCAACCCACGAAACGTGTTCCACGTTGGCGCATGTGGTATATTCTTAGTATCCCTCCACAGAGAGGGCATATCCCTATCTCGCTTAGCTTCTTCTCAGATTCTTTCAACGCTTTGCAGAGAGCTTTTCCTACTTCCTTCTCCCTTTTCTTGAATTCCTTGCTCAAAGCGATTACTATCTCTCGTGCTTGAGTAAGCACGTCTTCTCTTCTCTTCTTTCCTTGAAAGACAGAATCGCAAGCCTCTTCTAGATCACGCGTTAGTCGTTCCGAAATTAATAGGGGTAAGTGCTCTTCTAATATCGAAACTAAATCCATACCGAGCTTGGTGACTTCTATACTCTTTCCAACTATGTACCCGCGATCGTAGAGTATTTGAAGTATTTGGGGCCTCGTGGCCTTGGTTCCCAATCCCCTAGCTTCCATCTCCTTGAGTATAGAACCTTGGGTATAGCGCTTTGGCGGAGTAGTGAACTTTTCTAGCACGTGAAGTTCGATTATCTTGACACGATCCCCTACTTTGAGCTCTGGAAGTGCGATTTCCTCCCTCTCGGCATATTTTCCATAAAACTCCATCCATCCCAACTCAATAGTTCGCGAGCCTGTTAGCTTGAACACTTCTCCACCAGCAGTTAGGGAAACAGAAATGGACTCTCTTATGGCAGGCGATGCAAAACACGCCAAGAAACGGCGAACAACGAGATCATAGACGTTTCTCTGTCGTTGATCGAGGGATTTAGGTAATTCTGTAGTGGGATAGATGGCAGGATGAGCGGGATCATCTTTCTTTCCATCGTTAGGCCTAAGCTGGGATTGGGCAAGGAGTTTTTCTGCTAACTTTCCATAAGCGCTATTTCTCAACGCTAAAAGGACGCCCTTGTAATCTATCTTACCCAACTTCTGAGAGCCAGTTCGGGGATAGGAGATATATCCCCGTTGATAAAGATTTTCAGCTATTCTCATAGTAAGGGTAGGGGAGTAACCGAAGTACCTGTAGGCATCAGCGAGAAAGGTAGTAGTATCATAGGGTGTTGGTGGTGCTAAATGTAGCTTGCGACGCTTTATTGCCTTTACCGTAGCAGTAGCAGAAGTACTGATCTTTTTCCTCAACTCACTTACGATGCTATCTGACCAGAGCTTCTCTTTAGCGTATTTGGCCTTGAATCTTTCTCCATTCACTTCTACCTCGAGAAGAAGTTGCCAGTACCGCCTTGGCTTGAAGTGGGATATCTCTCTTTCCCTATCTGCTAAAAGCTTTAACGTAGGACCCTGGACCCTTCCGGTAGAGATTATTGCAAATCTATCACCGAAGTTCTTCAGAGCATTCGTAAGAGCGCGGGTAAAGTTTATGCCGAAGTACCAATCTACGTAGTGACGTGTGTAACCTGCTTCGACGAGATTTAGATCTATATTACCTAAGTTACGGAAGCTTTCTTCTAATTCTCGTTTCGTGAGCGTAGAAAATCGCATCCTTCTTACATGCTTATCGTTGCAAAAGTACTTAACGATGTTATATCCTATGACTTCCCCTTCTTCATCGTAATCGGTCGCTACCACTACTTCAGATGCACCATTGGCTAGCTCTTTGAGAAGCGAGTGATACCTCTTCGAGAATAGTGATTTCCTACTCGCTTTGAAAGCGGGTACCCAATCTACATCGAAACAAGGATAGTTCCAACCGTTAGATAACTGCTTTAATGTGAAGAGATGACCAACTGCAGGTGCTATGAGAATACGCTTACCATCTCTTGATATCTCATAGTACTTTACCCCGTTTTTTTCGTGAACTCTTCGCTTCCCATTACCGAGCGCTCTAGCTATAGTAGCTGCAGCGGTTGGTTTCTCCGTTATTATTAGCATGTAGCCCTGTTTCATCCTTTCTACCCTAACAGTAGAGGTTAACGAAGATGAAATCTCTATCGCGAAAGTGCTCTATAAAGCCATCTCTTTGATCTTCTTTACCACGAAGTCTACTACTTTCTCGTCCAATGGAACGGCGAAATTAGACTTATACCTCTTCTTGCCCTCTCTCGTGTAGAATCCCCGGGAGAGTGAGACGAATTCGTTAGTTCCTTCCTTGCTCGTTGCTCTTTTCCTCGAAACCTCTAAGAACTTGTTCTTTCCAAATCTTATCTCTTCCGACTTCAAAACCTCGAAGTACACCATTTTTTCCGCCTCTGGTACTTTAACATTGAGATAAAAGCTTTTAAGCTAAATCCTTCGAATCGAGAGAGCCATGCATTTAAATATTTTTGTATGATTGTACAATTATGCAAATAAAGAAACTGAGTAAAGTATTTAAGGCCTTGGGATCCGAAACGAGACTGAAGATACTATTCACCGCACTGAAAGCCCCCAGATGCGGAAAAGATCTAGCAGATATATTTGGAAAGGACGCATCTACTATATCTCGACATCTCAAGGAGCTGATGGATGCAGATCTCATAGATGTGGTTAGGCGCGGAAAGGAGGTGTGCGTAGTAGTTCCGAAAAAGAAACTAGTGAAACAACTGCTTGAAATAGCCTCCAAGTTTGGGTGATAGGATGTTCGAGAATATAATCGCTATAGTAAATGAGGTGGCAGATTTGCTCAAGTTAGACAAAACGGCTAGAGAGTACTTGCTAACACCGAAGCGAGTAGTTAAGGTGAGCTTTCCTGTTAGAATGGACTCGGGAAGAATTAGGAGGTTCGAAGGATATAGGGTGTTGTTCAATGATGCTCTAGGACCAGGAAAGGGAGGTATAAGATTTTCAGAAAGCGTTGGCGAAGATGAAGTGAAGACATTAGCATTTCTAATGGTGATAAAGAATGCACTAATGGGACTCCCTTATGGAGGAGCGAAGGGAGGCGTGAGATGCGATCCTAAGCAACTCTCCACGGGTGAGTTAGAACGCACTGCGAGAGAATACGTCCGATATCTCCACACTTACATAGGAGAAGATCTCGACATCCCTGCACCAGATCTGGGAACGGACCCGAGAATAATAGCATGGATGTTGGATGAATACATCAAGATAACGAATAGATATGCATTTGGTACCTTCACCGGCAAACCTCCCTTGCTTGGTGGAAGTAAAACGAGAGAGATAGCAACCGGTTTGGGAGGGTATTTCATATTTGAGAAGGCAATCGAGGAGTTCGGGTTAGAAGTAGAGGAAATCGCTGTTCAAGGAATAGGGAATGTCGGTGGAAGCTTCGTGAAGATTGCATACGAGCACGATAAAAAGATAGTGGCAGTAAGTGATACGAGCTGTACGATCTATAACGAGAATGGCCTAGAGGTTGAAGAAGTTTTGGACTATAAACGGAAGAACGGAAGACTCGCAGGATTCCCTGGAGGGAAGGAACTCCCTAGCGACTATATCCTTAAGCTAGACGTAGACGTCCTAGTACCAGCAGCAGTAGAAAACGTAATTACTGAGGAAAACTGGAAGGACATCAAGGCGAAACTCATCTTGGAACTAGCTAATGGTCCTACCCGAATCACAGTAGATGGAAAACTTAGAGAAAAAGGTATTGTTGTAGTTCCAGATGTGTTGGCAAATGCAGGAGGAGTTGTGGTATCCTATCTGGAGTGGGTCCAAAATAGAATGGGTTATAGATGGGAAGAGGAAGAAGTTCGCTCGAAGCTAAGAAGAATAATCTCAAGGGCATTCGGGGAAGTAGTAGCCAAATCAGAAGAAAAAAGAATTGACCTTCGAAGAGGATCATATCTATTGGCAGTAAGTAGAGTAATGGAGGCCGCAACGCTGAAGGGAGAGATTTAAAACTAAGGATTCACTAGAGATTCTTCATGTTAAGACTCTTTTTGGTGATGAGCGTCACGCTAATACTCATATTCGGATTACTACTGGGAATACTAGCTGCAATAGGATACTACGTAGGTGCCCCGGGTTATTTGGTAGTTCTCATCGCAATCCTACTCGTCCTGATTCAGTGGTGGATCTCTCCAAAAGTGATATGGTTTACTACTAACATGCGTGAGTTAAAGCGTGAGGAATATCCTTGGTTATGGGAAATTGTCGAAAGGCTCTGTAAAACACATAAGCTCAAAATACCCAAACTAGCGCTCGTTAGAACAAGTCAACCCAACGCTTTCGTATTCGGTAGAACTCCATCTTCTGCAACGCTAGCAGTTACCCAAGGACTGTTGAATACCCTAACCAAAGAAGAAGTAGAAGCCGTGATTGCACATGAAATAGGCCACATAAAACACAAGGACATGATAGTCATGACGCTCGCTTCTGCCGTTCCTGTAATCGCCTACTTCGTAGCCAGATTTCTCATCTTTGCCCCGCGGGAAAGAGAAAGGGGAGGTGCAGTGCTAGTGGGTCTACTAGCCTTTTTCGTGTACTTCATCAGCAACTTTCTCGTACTGGCCCTTTCTAGATTAAGAGAGTACTATGCCGATAGATTTTCAGGCGTTAACACTAGTCCTAGAAAACTAGCCAATGCTCTCGCTAAGATAACTTATGGATTAGGTCTCAGTTCAGAGACTGGAAATGAAGCCGTTCGTTGCTTCTACATAGCAGATCCGATATCAGCAAAGAGTGAAATAGCTGCACTAAGTCGCGAGTACGAAGATCTTCAGCTCGACGAATTAGAGATAAGACGTGCCATGGAGTGGGAAAAGCGAAATCCATTCATGCGAGTGATGGAGATCTTTAGAACACATCCTCTTACTTATAAACGAATAGAAGCCCTATTAAAGCTCGAACCGGAGATGAAGAAAACATGACCGATAACAAATTGTACTATCTCTTCGCTATCTTTGGAATGTTGCTAGGGGTCTTATCCCACCTCGTTACGTTTTACTCCAACTCTACTGAAGCAGGGTTTGGAATAGCGATTCTGCTCCTTATTTCTTCTAAGTTCCTCCTAGAAAAGAAAGAAGGGAGAAGATATACGTGGAAAGACTTAATGAGGCAGGGATTATTCAACACAATCCTACTATGGTTCGTAGTATGGACGATCTTATACAACGTTTTCCTAGTGAAACCGTAGAGGATCACTTTATTACTACTTTCATGAAGTCCCTCGCTATTTTCACCGGAATCTGTACTCCGGTTTCTTCTAAGACTTTCCGAGCGCGGTTTTCTAGCTCCCTTTCGTCTTGATATCTTCTAGAAACGTGGGTCAAAATTACTCTCTTAGCATTAGTCTTTTTTGCTATCTCTATCGCTTGCTCCAGTGAGAGATGGTTTCTTTCCTCCATCGCATCGAAATAAGTACAGTCTAAAACGAGTAGATCGGCATCTCTTGCCAACTTCAATAGATTACTACACATCGTGGTGTCTCCGGAGTAAACTACTTTCTTACCCTTCTCTACGTAGCATACATCGAAGAGCTCGATTTTCCTACCTTTATAAATCACCGAGCCCTTTTCTTTTAGCTCTCTGTAGACCTTTCCTTGGGCGGGGAGACCAAGTCGCTTCGCAGCTTTCTTATCAACCTTGATTCTATCTTTTTCTTGAAAGCAATAAGCCACGGCAGGAACACCATGTCTAACTGGAATAGAGAAGATGGAGAATTCCTTTTCCTTAAGTATCTCGGTAATCTCCTTTCCACGGAACGGTACGTCGTAGGAGATTACCTCGAAGCTGCGCAGTCCATAACCTACTTGGAGGAGCAGGGGTAGAAATCTACTAGCTTCTGGGGCATATACGTGGATAGGCCTCTTTCGCTTTTCGAGCGACATAGTTTCTATCATGCCGAGTAACCCAGCGTAGTGATCGGCGTGCCAATGGGTTATGAATACGTGATCTATCTTCATGTAATTCTCCCCGCTAGCAAAGAGTTGACGTTGAGTACCTTCGCCACAATCGAAGAGGAGTACCTTTTCCTCCTTACCAACGTAGCGGAAGTAAATTGCTGGATGATTCCGTTTAGGTGTGGGTATTCCCGCTGAAGTTCCGAGGAAGGTTAGCTCCACTCTCGTCATAGACCCCCATTTAGATCTTAGCACATTCTCATTAAAACGATTCTTAAGAGAGAAAATTGATGAGAAAGTTCGGTCTTAGAGAGGGCGCCTTTCTAGTACGCGTAGCCAGAAAGACCATAGAACACCATCTACTAGGAAGAGAGCTTAAACTAGAGTTCCCACCCTGGTGCGGAGAGAAACGCGGCGTCTTCGTAACCTTGGAGACTTATCCCGAGGGAGAGTTGAGAGGATGCATAGGGTACGTAGAGCCCCTAAAACCGCTGAAGGAAGCGATACTCGAGTGTGCTGTGGGGGCTTGTCATGATCCTAGATTTTTACCGCTTGACTCTAGTGAGTTAAATAGTGTCACAGTCGAGGTTTCCGTTCTAACGCCACTCGAG
>Ga0065719_100341_pt1 | contig 14416 bp, 12 predicted proteins | sample GBSCel85sediment_FD_59106 | JGI IMG/M metagenome (GOLD analysis project Ga0065719, IMG submission 59106) | Hot spring sediment microbial communities from Great Boiling Spring, Nevada - Cellulolytic enrichment CS 85C v3 (version 3) | ecosystem: Environmental > Aquatic > Thermal springs > Hot... | reverse complement strand
TTGGTGTGAAAGAGATACATTATTTATTAGCTTCACCACCACTTATAAAGCAATGTCCATTCAATATAATGAGGCTTGACATGTCTAGTCTTCTAGCTGCAAATCTATCTCAAGAACATGCTAAAAGCTATCTAGAGGTAGATTCACTTCACTGGCTTTCTAAAGACGATGTTAACAGAGTTGCAAAGAAGTTTGGTCTTAGGTTTTGTGGTAGATGTTTTGGTTTAGAATTTTTTGGAGGTGAAGAGATGTGAAGGTCTTTATAATAGGTTCTGGGGGAAGAGAACATGCAATAGCAAAACTAATTAGAAGAAGTGTATTTGAGCCAAGAATATACGTTGCTATGGACTATAGAAATCCTGGTCTAGAGAGAGAGTCTGTTGAAACAAGGGGGAAATGGTTTATAGTTAATACTATAAATCCTAATACAATTGCTAAAATTGCTGAGGAAATTTCACCAGATCTTATTGTTATAGGACCTGAAGAACCTCAGTTTTCAGGTGTTTCTGATGTACTTAGGGAAAAGGGTTTTACGGTATTTGGAGCTAGCTCTAGATGTGCTGAAATCGAGAAAAGCAAGGTTTTTGCAAGAACGTTGATGTGGAAATATGAAATAGAGGGAAGGCTATATTTTAAGGCATTTAGAGATGTTGAGGAGGCTAGGAAATTCATTGAATATGCTGGTGATGTTGTGATAAAGCCTGCAAGACAAGCTGGTGGAAAGGGTGTTAAGGTTCTTAGAGATACACAGGCATATTTATCGAGAGATAGGGTAGAGGTTAAGAGAAACTATGTTGAGAAGTTATTTGCTGAGGTAAGTAAATATGGTGATATAGACTACAAAATTCTTGTAGAACAAAGAGTTGAGGGTGTTGAATACACATCGATGGTTATAACAGATGGTGAATATGTTTTGCCGTTGCCTTTGATTCAAGATCATCCACATGCATTTGAATTTGATACAGGACCTGAAACAGGTGGTATGGGAAGTATACAGGGACCAGGCTGGATACTTCCATTTGTAACTATTGATGAATATAGAAAAACAATTGATATAGTTGCAAATGTTCTTAACGCTTTAAATAGAGAGGTTAAAGAGCCTTATATAGGTGCCTTTGCAGGTCAGATGATGTTAACAGGTGTTTGGGGACCTACTGTAATAGAGTTTTATAGTAGATTTGGGGATCCTGAAATATCTAATCTTGTTCCAATAGTTAAAAGTGACTTTTTAGAGGTTTTGGATAGGGCTGCTGAGAGAAGGCTTGCTGGTGCTAAGATTGTTATAGATGAAGATGTTGTAACTGTTGTGAAGGCTGTTGCGCCTGTTGGGTATCCAGATGATAGGAAGCTAGCTTCAGGGCATCCAATAACAATTGATGAGAGTAGAGTTAAAGAGTTAGGTTGTGAGGTTTTGTATGCTAGTGTTGAGCTTGGAGCTGATGGTAGGTTATATACCAAAGGCTCTAGAGCCTTTGAGATTGTTTGTCATGGCAACAGCTATGAAGATGTATATACAAAGGTTGAGAATGCTGTTTCACAGGTTGTATCTTTAGATAATTGGCCTATTTTCTATAGAGGGGATATTGGTTCTCAAGAGCTTTTAGAGGATAGAGTTAAAACTGCAAATAGGATTAGAATAGTATACCAGTCTAGAGCTAAAAATGGCTTGCTTGGAAAAATGCTTGTTTGGGTTCCTGGTGAAGGTGTTTTAGATAATCCTTTAATAGGTTTTGTGAGGTGAAACCTAAAATGGTTAGCTATATAAGGAGAGATTATCTTGCAACGCCAATGTTTGGAAAGCCGATAAAAATGGTTTTACTTGGAGGTGGAGAGCTAGGTAAGGAGATAGCTATAGAGTCACAGAGGCTTGGTGTAGAGGTTATTGTTGTTGATAGATATGACTGGGCACCTGCTATGCATGTTGCCCATAGGAGATATGTTATTGATATGTTGAATCCTGTTGCAGTTAAATCTGTTGTTGAAAAAGAGAATCCAGATGTTATAGTACCTGAGATAGAGGCTATATCATATGAAGCTTTAGAGGATCTTGAATCAAAAGGGTTCTTAGTGATCCCAAATGCTAAAGCTGTTAGAATAGCCATGAATAGAATTGAGCTTAGAAAATTTGCAGCTGAAACCCTAGGGGTTCCAACAACTAGATACAGCTTTGCTGAAAACCCTGATGAAGCTGTTGATGCATGTGATAAGGTTGGATATCCATGTTTGATAAAACCTGAGATGAGTAGTAGTGGTCATGGACATGTAAAAGTTGTTGAGCCAAATCCAAACATTGTTAAAAAGGACTTATGAATATGCTGTTTCACATGCTAGGGGGGAGAAGTAGAAGAGTCATAGTAGAAGAGTTTATACAACTAGAAACAGAGTTTACAGTATTAACATATAGATATGTTGGGGATTCAGCTGTTGTTACAGAGGTTTGTGAACCTGTTGAGCATTGGAGATATGGAAAATATCACTATATAGAGTCTTGGCAACCTTCAAAAAAGTCTAGAGAAATACTTGGAAAAGCTAAAGAGATAGGAATTAAGGTAGCAAATGGTCTTGGAGGTCTTGGAATCTTTGGTGTAGAAGTGTTTTTGGGTAAAGATGGCAGGATACTGTTTAGCGAAGTTGCCCCAAGGCCACATGACACTGGAATGGTTACAATGGCTAGTCAAGAGCTAAGCGAATTTGCAATACATGTTAGAGCTGTTTTAGGTCTTCCCGTACCAAAACCAAGAATACTCACACCAGCTGCTTCAATAGCTATATATACGGATAAGGAAAATATATGGGCTCCAAGAATTATAGGGGTCTATGAAGCTCTTAAAATAGAGGGTGTTGATATAAGGATTTTTGGAAAGCCTTTTACATATAGAGATAGAAGGATGGCTGTTGTTTTAGCGAGGGGTAGAGATATTGATGAAGCTTTAGAGAAAGCTAGAAAAGCTGCCTCATATATTGTTGTAGAGTGATTCTATGGGCTGGACGTATAGTAAAGCAGGTGTTGATTTATCTAAGCATAGATCTATGCATNACTATGTGCTAGAGCTGATAGATAAGCTAAATAATGAAATAGGATATCATGTAGATGGTCTAGGAAGCTATGCATCAACTCTAAAATACAGAGACTTGGAGATATCTCTTCATGTTGATGGTGTTGGTACAAAGACAATTGTTTTGCAAAGGCTTAAGAAACTTAGGGTTGCTGGATGGGANTGTGTAGCCATGAATGTAAATGATGTTGTATGTAGTGGTGTAAAGCCTATTGCAATTATTGACTATATAACAATGCCAAGAGCAGATGAAGAGACATTTAAAGAAATTGTTGAAGGTGTTGTAGATGCAGCTAAAGTAGCAGGTGTTGCGATATTAGGTGGAGAAACAGCTATTTTACCTGATTTAGTCAATGGTATAGATGTTGTATGTACAGTTTTTGGAATAAAGAAAATGGATTTTGTTAATAAGACCAATATAGGTGATGTTGTTGTNGGGATTTCTAGCCTAGGCCTTCATGCAAATGGTTATAGCCTGGTTAGAAAAATATTAGAAGAGGCAAAGCTAGATTATAACTCTATAATCGAAGATGTTAACCTATCAATAGAGCTTGCAAATCCTGTTGCAATATATTCAAATCTTATTTTAGAAGTAATAGAAAGAAACCTTATAACATCAGCTGCTCATATAACAGGTGGTGCTTTTACAAAGCTAAGAAGAATAATATCATCCAACATTGATATTGTTTTAACGATGCCAGAGCCTCCAAAAATATTTAAATTAATTATGAAACTAGGTAATGTTCCTATAGAGGAGATGTATAGAGTTTTCAATATGGGTATCGGAATGGTTCTGACAGCAAATAAAAATAATGTAGANGCCCTTGTTTCATATATTGAAAAACATAGATTTAGGGCATACATACTTGGTGAGGTAGTTAAGGGAAGTGGAAGAATAGTTTTAAAGTCTTTTCAAGGAGATATAATAATTTTTTGAAACCAAGGTTGTTTAAGAAATTATAATTACAGATTTCTTGGTCTGTCAATCGAAAATATAATAGTAGTTCTTGTTTTATATTAAGAGTATAGAGTTAAACAAAATATAGCTTGCAACACAATTGTAATAATCATATTGATTTCGATATTATTATAAAAATGTTTATTCTTAGCTATTCAAGCTTTATAGATAAAACCTCGTTTTTCATTTTCTCCATAAACTCTTTAACCTTTTCAGCAATCTCTGAATACTTTATTCCTAGTATTCTTAAGGCAAGTAGTGCAGCGTTTTTAGCATTGCCAATTGCAACAGTTGCTACAGGGACTCCATATGGCATTTGAACAATTGAAAGTAAAGAATCGAGACCATTAAGATGCTTAGAAGGTATCGGAACACCTATGACAGGTAAATGGGTGAGGGAAGCAACAACACCAGGTAGATGGGCTGCACCACCAGCACCAGCTATAATAACTTCAAAGCCTTTTTCACTAGCTGTTTTAGCAAATTCGAATACAGCTTCAGGTGTTCTATGAGCTGAGATAACCTTTGTCTCAACCTCAACTCTAAATTGTTTTAGCAAATCAACAGCTTCTTTCATATATTCCCAATCGCTTTTACTACCCATAATAATGGCAACTTTAGGCATATTCTCACTTAAGGCAATCTGTAGTATGTCTATGGTTTAAAAGAAAAATATTTACATAAATGATGTAAGATATATTCAAAGATATTGTTCTTAATATCTAAAGCTAAATAATTAGAGTATCTAATGCTTATATAAATATTATAATAGATGGCTATGTACCTGTACATCTATCTTCTATTCTTTCTTTGGAAAGCATATCTTTTAAAGCTATAATAAACTTTAACGCTGATATAAATGTATCTACCTCATCTATTGTGTTATATATGTAGAAACTTGCCCTTACAGAACCTTTGAATCCTAATCTATAGTGTAGTGGATGTGCACAGTGCCCACCACTTCTTACAGCTATTCCAAATGTGTCTAAAGCCTTGGCAACTGTATGATAATGTAGATCGCTTAAATTAAATGACACTATACCTGTTCGTTTTTCAGGGTTAATAGGCCCTAGCACAGTTACTTCATCTCCTAGTTCTTTAAATTTCTTTAATGTATATTCTGTTAACTCTATATCGTGTTGTCTTACATTCTCCATACCAATTCTCATTAGATATTTAACAGCTTCTGCTAGACCTATCATACCAGCTATATGGGGGGTTCCTGCTATGAATCTCCATGGAAGGTCATGCCATTCTATGGCATCTAGTGTAACATCTTTTATTGTATCACCTCCTACTCTAAAGGGTTTCATTTCCTCCAATACATCTCTTCTACCCCATAGAATACCTATACCTGTAGGTCCAAGCATTTTATGGCCACTAAAAGCAATGAAATCTATTTCTAGATCTCTTACATTTGTTGGAACATGAGGTACATATTGAGCACCATCACCAACAACAATAGCTCCAACAGAGTGAGCTATTTTGCAAACCCTCTTTATATCAACTATTGTTCCAAGTACATTACTTGCCATTGTAATAGCAACAACCCTTGTCTTTTCGCCTATAAGCTGTTCAAGTTGCTCATAATCTATATCACCATCATCTTTAATATCAACATATTTGATTTTAGCACCAATTCTCTCAGCAACTATTCTCCAAGGAAGCATACTGCTATGATGGTCCATAACAGTGAGTATGATTTCGTCACCTGGCTTTAGATTGAAGAAGCCCCATCCCCATGCAACCATATTAAGCCCATCAGTAGCATTTTTAACCTCTATAACCTCTTCCCAGGAATATGCATTAATAAATTTCGAAATAACGTTAAATGACTCTTCATATAACATACTAGCTTCTTGGGAAAGTGTATGCATACCTCTATGAACATTTGAATTGTATTCTCTATAGAACCTGGTTATAGCGTCTATGACCTGGTTTGGTTTATGGGTAGTTGCTGCATTGTCAAAGTATATAAGGGGTTTTCCATTAATTTCTTTTTTAAGTATAGGGAAATCCTCTCTAATTTCCATAACGTTTAACATATTTACACCATAACAAAATGTTATGCTAGGTGACGAGATATATAGAGATATGTAAGGTTTTAACCTTAACTTTGTTTTTAGGTAGATAAAATTGAATTTTTGTTATAGGTCTAGAGCTATAGGTTTTTATATCTGAGGGGTCTATATGTATTCTGTTGAGGTAGGTTATATGGATTTAAGAGATGTAGAGAGAAGAGTATTTGATATAATGGCATCATCTGTAATAAGAATTGTCCCTGTAATTAGCTGGTATTTAGATGGCAAGGATGTCAAGCTACCTGTAGCTGTTGAATGTGAACCTAGTAAATTATTTACATTTAGAACAAGGATTACCGTTCCAAATAAATCTTTTGATTCATCGACATGGTTTCTAAAAGTAGTTCTTCAAGGAAATGCTTTATTGAAGGTTGATGGAGAGCCTTATGGAGGTATAGATGAGGCACATACATATATACCAATAGAGTCTGGAGACCATGAAATTGAGCTTAGAATATCGCCGAGAACTATGTTTGGGTTCCATAGATGGTATATGGGGTTTGAAAACTCTTATCTTGTTGAAGTTGAGTGGAATGTTATTAGATTAGGGCTTAGAATTCTAGCTTTATTAAGCTATATAGAGCAGCTACCTAGAGAAGATCCTGTTAGAAAAGATGTGGAGATGCTGCTTTATAAAATTATGTCAGATATAAGGGTTGTTCCAGCAGTTTGGCAGATTACAACATTGATATCTTTAATATATGAAAGACCCTTGGCCCAGTATTTCAATAGAAGGGATTTAAGGAATCCATATGGGGACTATCTATATATCTCAGGAGTCTATGGCGTCGGTATTTTAAAGGGATATATGAAAGAGCCAGAAGCTAACTATACATCTATAGATGCAGTTATAGCTATCTCTAGGAAAATTGAGAAAAGTTTATTTGATGAGCTTAGGAAAATTAGTGAGAAATATGGTAAAGCAGGGGTTCTATATATAGCTGGTCATAGCCATATAGATGCTGCTTGGCTTTGGCCAAGAAGTGAAACAATTGAGAAAAGCATAAGAACGTTTTCAACGATTATAAGGCTATTGAAAGAGTATCCAAGGTTTACATATGTTCAAAGCTCTGCACAGTATTATGAATGGATTGAAAAGCTAGAGCCAAAACTGTTTGAGGAAATTAAAAAGCTTATTGAAGATGGTAAATGGATTATTGTTGGTGGTATGTGGGTTGAAAGCGATGTTCAGCTAGTAGATGGAGAGTCTCTAGCTAGACAGTTTCTCTATGGCCAGAGATACTTTTTATCAAAGTTTGGTAAAATAGCTAAGATCGGTTGGATACCAGATAGCTTTGGTTTTGCCGCATCGCTTCCACAAATTATGAAGAAGAGTGGTATAGAGGTCTTTGTAACACATAAGGTTATGTGGAACGATACTAACGAGTTTCCGCTACATTCATTTATATGGAGAGGTGTAGATGGCTCAGAGATACCTGTTCAAATACTTGTAACAGGATATAACGAGCCTTTAACACCCTTATCTATTGAGAAACACTGGGCCATATATAAGAACAAGGATATAGTACCTTTTCTGGTCTATAGCTATGGATATGGAGATGGTGGTGGAGGCCCAACAAGAGAAATGCTAGAATACGTAGATTTGATAAACATCATGCCAAAGATACCAAGTGTTAGGTACTTCAATGAAGGTGAATATATAGAGGCTTTAAAGAAATATCTAGAGAAGATGCCTATATGGAACGATGAGCTATATGTTGAAATACATAGAGGTACATATACAACTAATCTACCTGTGAAAGAATATATGGCTAGAGCAGAGATTGCCATAAGAGAGTATGAGGCTATAGCAACAATTGCTGAAATTCTTAAGGCTTCTAAATACAATAAAGAAGATATAGATGAGCTGTGGAAGCTTGTACTATTTAACCAATTCCACGATGTAATACCAGGCTCATCTATTAAAGAGGTATATGATGATTCTATAAATGATCTTTCAAAGGTTATAGAGAAGTCAAATATCGCATTTAAGAACTATGCAAAAAGCATTATATCTAGTGCAAAATCTATTGATAGAGGTGTTGCAGTATTTAATATACTTCCATGGAGAAGAAAAGATATTGTTAAAGTAGATAAAGTCGGTAAACTGCCTGAAGATGTTGAATGTCAAGAGGATATAGATGGCTATTACATCTATGTAGAAGCTCCGCCAACAGGATATACTGTATATAGATATACAGAAAAGAGTTGCAAGGCTTCAGAGGGTGTGAAGGTATATGAGCAACAAGATGGTATTGTTATGGAGAATGAATATATATCTCTAAAAATAGATTATAGCAGCGGTAATATATCATCGCTAAAGCTGAAGAAGGAGGGTATAGAGATGCTTTCAGCACCTTCAAATAGACTTGTAGCACATATNGATAGACCTGGAAGATGGGATGCATGGGATGTAACCGATGAGTTTCTTACACAAGGAGAGGATATGAAGCTTATTGAAAAACCCGTTATCGCTGTAAAAGGACCTTTAGTAGCATGTGTTGATGTGAATAGAGGTATAGGTCTATCAACAATTAAGCAAAGCATATGCCTCTATAAAGATTCTCCAGTTATAGAGNTTAAGAACAAGATTGTGTGGAAGGAGAAGAGCCTTTTGATAAAGGCATGGTTTGAAACAACACTAAACTCTAAAAAAGCTGTATATGACATACCATACGGTGTTATAGAAAGATCTACCTCTAGAGAAACATCGTGGGAAAAGGCAAGATTCGAGGTACCAGCTGTTAGATGGGCTGAGATATATGATGATAAAGCTGGGTTAGCTATAATAGCACCATCTAGACATGGATATACAGCCATAGGAAACAAGATAGCATTAAGCTTAATTCGATCTCCTATGTTTCCAAATCCATGGAGCGATCTAGGCGAGTTTGAAACCATCTACTATATCTATCCACATATAGGGGATTATAGTAAAGCTAACTTAGCTAAGACAGCTCTAGAGAAAATGTTTAGGCTAAAGCTAATCGAAGATGTAGAATCATCGACAAAAACATTTAGCTTATTTAACATTGAACCAGATGGTATAGTATTTGGAGCATTTAAGAAGTCGGAAAATGGTAATGGATATATACTGCGAATATTTAACCCCTATAAAGTTGTTAAGACAGTAACAATAAGATTTTCAAAGCAATTAACAAAAGCAGTTGAAACAAATATTATTGAGACAGAAACATATAGAGAGTTAAATATTGTTGATGGCAATACCTTAGAAATAGAAATGAAACCACTTGAAATAAAAACCCTATTAATTTCTATCTAAATAGATTTTTATGGCTTTAATTAATAATAGAATACAACAACCAGCTACTTTAAAATAACGATAATGTGTATTTTGTAATAAAGTATTTTTAGCAGATTGCTGTTAAACCATAAATAACATGTTTTTCGAATTGTATTAGACTAGACATGTTTTATCTATAGGATACTCTAGACATGTTCATAGCTATTATAGCTATAGTTAATATGATTAAAATTGTTAATATAACAATTATTTTAATAGAGATAGATTTCTTGGCTTTGTTAAATAAACTAGAAACTAGTCCAAAACCCCTTTTCTTGCTGTGTTCTTTATATCTCTCATTATAGAGTATTCCACTATGAATCTCCTGTTGCTCTATTTGCCATGTAGGGGCTCTTGTATCACTTCTAAAAACTTTTATAGGCTCAACCTTTTTACCAGCCTCATCAATAGATGCAATTATTAAATGAGAATACTGATTAAGTATTGTAAATCTCGGGTCATGTAAAATCTTCATTACTACATAGTCTTTTTCATAAGCTAGACCCGAGAGAATTCTCATAACCTCAAAATCGTGTAGAAATTCATTGATAAGTAGTGAAGCAGAATAATTATTAAGTGATGCAGAAACATAGCTACGTATATCATATAAAGCTGATGAAAGTTTAATTAATATACAATCAATTGTTTTACAATCTTTAACACCTATAATGAACCTCTCAATAAATTGTCTAACTATAGACAAACCATAAACACCAAAAATAATTTACTACAAACTCTTAATTAGTAAATATATAAGCTTTTTATACAATACAACATCCCTCTCTAAAAAATATCAGAGATGTGATTCACGATAATCTCATATTATAGATTAAGGCTTCACTTCTTAGAGCAGAAATAGAAAGAAAAGCTTGTAAGCTATTTAGTTATTCTTGGTATTAATGAGGATTATCTCAAGCTTAGATGTAGAGAATGTTGCTAAGAGATAAATAGGAGTGGAAGGATATTCAATCCAATTAACTGTTTCGTAAATGATGGATGTAGCCTAAAACAGATATAGAAACCAATGAGCAGCTCTAAAGACATTCTAGCCATTTAAAGTAAAGAGAGGTCAGTTATGTTCTCGTCTGCAACTCATTATATAAATATAACCATTTCTACATCATTCTATATTTTTCTCTACTAATAACTGAAAATTTTAGACGTATTTAATTAGCCTAACACCTTATAAATATCTATAGCATATCCTTACTAGAAGTCGATATAAGGTTTGCAGGAGGTTGTTGTGAAGAATATTAAGCTATTAAGTGATTGGATTGAGAAAGCAGACGTTTTTTTAGTTAATGCTGAAAGACATTTTAGTGAAGGGATATACTGGTTAACATGTTTCGAAGCTCATCAGGCATCTGAGCTTTATCTAAAGTCACTTATAATTACAATTACGGGATCTCATCCATATACACATGATCTTGGAGAGCTAATAGATGTTTTGAATGCTATGGGCTTTAAACCATCTAATGACGTTATAATGTCTTGTGAGCTTCTAACACCACATTATATACTTTCAAGATATCCTGGTAAACATAGTATCAAGTATACTATTGATAGAGGTAGAAGATGTGTTGAATATGCAAAGAAAATAGTTGAGTGGGTGAAGAGTATTGCAGATCCATAATGATCTAAAAACAAGGTTCTATATAGTTATGATGGAGAGGGTTATGGAAATGGATAAAGAGTTTAAGGTTTTTATAGATAATTTATGTAGAAGTGGTCTAGGTAAAGAAGTTTATCTTGTTGGCTCTAGAGCTAGAGGTGATAATAAGCCTTATAGCGACTATGATATTGTTGTTGTTATAGATAACAATCAAGATCATATAGATGTTGCCGAAAAGATACAGCTTTTAAAGAAAAGCAAACTACCTATAGATGTTATAGTGATCAAAGAAAATGATGTAGAAGATTCGATATATAATGAAATGATGAAGTATAGAAAAAGTCTTTGTAAACATCACTCTGCTATTCAAAGATAATCGTTATATAAAATATCTTCCTTATAAATTTCAATATTTAATTCTTGGTTATATTTCTGGGGCTAGTTCTTTATATAACTATTTTTCAATGAAGCTAAAGAGAAGAATATAGAAGAATAGCTATATCAATAATTATATCAAACATCATAACTCTTATCACTAGTATCTGACTTCCTCTTATCTTGAAAGATGAGGGTTTCCATTGAGCGGATAATGCAGTTATTAATACTTAGTAATTATGTTATAATTTCCATCAAAATGATAAGAATGTGTAGAGTTAATATCAGAATAAATTATACTGAATACTGGTTTTAAAGTACTTGCCTATCAATAAGAAAAACAATGTATTTTTAATGACATATTATTAATGTGTTGTATTCTCTATATAGAGTTTATAAAGTTTTGTTATCAGCGATTCTATGCTTTGGATAGCTATATATATACATATAGATATAAATGCCTCTACAGATAGAGTTAAAGACTTAACCTTATTTACAAAACCTTTACTGCTATTAACTCTATATATACTGTTTATAGTTTCCCATAGCTCTACAAAGCTCTTTATAATTTTTATAGAAAGAGTAAATGCTATTGCTAAATTAGGTGAAACTCTATATAGCTTCTTCACCATTTTTGCTAAATCTATATGCTTTATAATTATAAGAGATAGAAATGCTATCGAAATAATCTTTAGAAAGTTTATAGCCAAAGTTTCTATATCCATATACCCAACTACAGCTATCTGTATGGCTAAGGCTATTACAGTATAAATTGAAACAACACCTCCTACAAACCTTGCTACATCTATAGCCTCTTTAAAATGTAATGCAAAGGCCATTGAAATAATAGATAAAGATATTGCTGCAATAGCTATATGGTTTCTTAAAACCATGATAACTATAGAAGCTATTGTTAACAATGTGATGAGAGCTATAGGATTTTCTAGATCTATAAAAATAAAAATCTTTTTAAGTATATCTTTAACTATCATAATCCTATACCCTTCTTAAGAACTCCACCATCTATAGAATAAACGCTTTTGAAAATCTTTGCAAAATCTCTATCATGCGTAGCTATAACAACTGCCGATCCCTTCTCAATAAGAATTCTAATTATTCTTGCAACAAGTTTCTTATATCTACAGTCAAGTCCAAGTGTAGGTTCATCAAATATAACTATATCTGCATTTGAGATATATGCCAGAGCTACCGATAAAGTTCTTACTTTTCCTATGCTAAGGCTATAAACATTTTTATCTAGATCTTTATCTAGATGAAAAAGACTTGAAATGCTATCTATAGATTCTCTAGACCTAAACATCTCTAGAAATCTCTTAATGACGCTATAAACTGTTCCTCCAGGAAGCCAAGTAAACGGGGTTTNGTAGGGACCATGAAAAACCTAACATCTTTACTAACATATCTATATCCACGACCCTTTAAAACACCTATCAATATCTTTAATAAAGTTGTTTTACCTGAACCATTTTTACCAACTATAGCTATAGATTCACCTCTTCTAATAGCTATAGATACATTCTTTAAAATCTCATTATCATTAAAAGAGAACTTTATATTTTTTAAAACAGCTATCTCCTCATCTTCTCTATTAGCATCTAACATCTCATCAACTACACAGCTATCTTCTACATCATCTAGATAGATCATATAGTCACTAAATCTTTTTAACAGCTCTATCCTATGATCAGCTATAAATACAGTAACATTATTTTCATAAGCAAAACTCTTGATAAGCTTAAAAATATCTTCAATGCTCCACCAATCTATATGTGATGTAGGTTCATCTAAAACAATAATCTTTGAACCTTTTACTATAGCTATATAGAGTAAAAGTCTATAGAGCTGACCATCCGATAATTTATATAGATCTCTATCAACATCTATATTGCCTATATCTAGTGATGAGATGTCTATATCTAAAATAGATGCTTCTTCTCTTGCTGTAGACCCTATAAAGAAACTATATGGATCTTGAGGAACATATGCTATTAAACCATTGGACAAAGCATCTATAGGGCTATAGCCATATATCTTTAGGTCTCCATATACCTTAAACCTCTTATATAGATAAGGTATAAGCCCTGTAACAGCTTTAAGCAATGTCGACTTGCCAGAACCAGTAGAACCCACAACACCTACAACATATCCACTAGGTATTCTAAACGATATATTGTTTAGAATTCTTTTCTCATTAATCTCAATAGATAGATTATTAGCTACAACCTCATTGTTCAATATCAATACCTCTAGATTCAAGGTATATCGATATGGTTTTCGCCATGGCTAAAGCTACAACGTGATCCATTAATATATCTTGAGGAACGAATATAGCTACAGAAGCTGTAAATAACATCAGAAACTTATCTGATATAGTTAAGCCAATGGTTTTTGAAATTCCTTCAGCCCATTGAAGCAGTCCCTCATTAGAGAGGGCATAGCCTGTAAAAACTATAAATCCAAGAATATATATTGGTATTGATGCTATAGCTGAAAAAGCTAAAAGAATAATAAAATCCTTTCTATTAATTCTAGCTAAAGATCTTCCAACTCTTTTTAAATACCATTTACTAAGAACACTCATAGCAGTAGAAGCTATTGGAAAACCAGCTAAATATCCACCTGTATAACCAAGAAGAACAGCTAGACCACCTCGAAATCCAGAAGCTATTGGAAAACCAAAAGCTATGAGCATAAGATAGAGAAGCTGTGAAAATAAAGCATACCTAGGGGGTAGAAGCAAAGCAGAAAGAACAACACCGGTATTCTGCATGGTATATGGAACAGGACCTAGATAAAAAATAGCTTGAGCCAAAACGCCAGTTATAACAGCTAAAACAACACAAAAAACAATTCTAATTATAGTAGAGATAATATTATCGTAGATCCTCATATATACATCACCTAGAAACAGTTTCATGAAAACAGATATAAGAAACTTTTGTATAGTAAAATCTAAAATGAAACAGTTTAAAATATTATAATGTAGTAGCTTAAATGCTGATGTTTAAT
>Ga0065719_106724_pt1 | contig 14445 bp, 10 predicted proteins | sample GBSCel85sediment_FD_59106 | JGI IMG/M metagenome (GOLD analysis project Ga0065719, IMG submission 59106) | Hot spring sediment microbial communities from Great Boiling Spring, Nevada - Cellulolytic enrichment CS 85C v3 (version 3) | ecosystem: Environmental > Aquatic > Thermal springs > Hot... | reverse complement strand
GAGGAAAAGCTTTTTTATTCTCCGAGTAGTATTAAAAAGATTACAAAAGATAAAATAAGAGTAAATATTTTATATTATCCTTCTTCAGAAATAATAAATAGATGTAAGAATTACTGGATACAGTGGTTTTGGAGCAGTGAATATGGAGAAGTAGCTTTATGGGAAGGTCTTCCAAAAGAAGATAACAAAAAGTGTGAAACCTTAAAATATGGTGTTTATGAATATGAGATAAATTGTGCAAAAAGAAAATATAAAGATAAAAATTGGACATGGTATAATAAAGAAAATGAAATATTATATTCTCGCAGTTCTGTAGGAATTTCTTTTCTTTCAATTCCTGAAGATTTAATCAAGGATAAAATCTTTGAAGGGGTTTGTAAAGATTAAAAGACATTTTGAGAGAAAATTTTTAAATTTTAGCACAAGGCACTTTTATAGAGAAGCTATCTCTAAAACCCTTTACTTTAATTAACCCTCTTTGGAAATTTTACATATATGGATTACCTTTTTCTCCATTAAAAATTAATTAGTTCCGTGGAGAGATTTAAGAATATTGGAGAAGTTTTGAAGGGAAATAAGCAAGTAGTTGAGGTTTTGAAAATCAAGCCAATTTAAATTTATTGGATGTCCCCAACCAATTTAGAGAGAAAGAAGGACATACTCCTTTGGAGGCTTAAAAGGCCTAACAAAGATGGAGTCCTTGGTCTTTTTTATTTTGCAAGCTACAACCTTATAATATAATCCAAGAGATATTAAGCTAACCTTAACATAAAAATTGCAGGAGGTATAATAATGATAGATTACATTAAAAGAGGGGTTGAGCTGATTTTAAGGATTGAGTGGGAATCGAAACTTGCTAAACATGTTGATGAGTATTTTTGTAAGGTGAATGTTTGGAGGGAGTGCGACCTTTTCCCTGAGGAATTACGTGGTCTTGTTAGAGATGGAGCAGTTGGGGAAAGCATTAAGGTTAATTATCAAGCTGGGAAACTTTTACCTTTCAATAAGGAAAAGGTCTTTGAGTGTAAGGCTTGGCAATTCAGCCCACCAGATAAACTAAAACATATCAAGTTAAGAAAGGGAAGATTTTATCCTCTTGGATATTTCCGTGGCATTCCAGGGATTTATGCAGGAAATCCCTATCCAGGAAGGATTTTAGCGATAGAAAATAATGGAGATTTCATTCTTGATGCAAACCATCCCCTTTCTTACTACGATTTAAAGTTTGAGGCAAAGATTTTAAATATCTTTGAAAAAACATCGGAGCTTGGTGGAAGGTGCAAAGATCACATGGAAATCTTTCTACTTGGACCTGGGATGCAGGCTCGGTATTATAATGAACCAACTGATTTTGGTATAGATGAAAGAGAGGCATTCTTGCGAGAGGATGAGTCCCCTGATACTATCTTCTATGCTGAACCTCGTTTGATAGGACATATTGACAGAGTATGCCATGAAAACCTCGTTAGATTCTATGCACAAAACCTACCTAAATCTGGTAGAATACTTGACCTTATGAGCTCCTATGAATCCCATTTACCGAGTGGTGAGTACGAGATTTGGGGTCTTGGAATTAATGAGATAGAGCTTAGAGAAAACTTACAGCTTAATGAGAGAATTGTTAAAGATTTGAACGCAGAGCCTTCGCTTCCTTTCAAGGATGAATTTTTTGACGCAATTGTCTGTGACCTCTCGATTGAATACGTTATTAAACCTCTTGAACTACTCAAAGAGGTTAAAAGAGTATTAAAAAAGGGTGGAAAGTTCTTCTTTTCCTTTTCAAACAGATATTTTCCATCCAAGGTTATAAGAAGTTGGATAGACATGCATGAATTTGAGAGGATGGGATTTGTGCTTGAGCTTTTGACAAGAACTGAAGGTTTAGGAAATTTAAAAACTTACTCCCTAAGGGGATATACCCGTCCGATTGATGACAAATGGAGCATAGCTTGTAACCTATCAGATCCTCTCTACGTGGTTTATGGAGAAAGAGTTTCGTAGGAGAAGTTAAAGAATGGAGGTTGCAGTCGTTGGTGCTGGAATAGGAGGCATATTCGGGGCTTTGATTTTTAGACACCTTGGATACGAAGTTTCTTTACTTGAAGCGAGGGATAAAATCGGAGGCTGTGCCGCAACTTTTCAAAGAAATGGAGTAATGTATAATGCTGGAGCAACAACTATTCCAGGTCTTAAACCCAACTACCCATTAGAAAGACTTCTCACCTTACTTAATCTTCACGATAAAGTGAAAAAGAGCTATAAACTTTTAGATGTTGTATGCGTGGTTAGCTTTGAAGATGGAAAGATGGTAAGAATATTTGCAGATCCGGAAAGGACTTGTGAGGAATTCTCACAAGCCTTNCCCATAAAGGGGCACAGGACATTCTTTTCCTTTGTTGAAAGAACAACGAGAACATTACTTACAACACCTTTTGAATTTAATCTAAACGGAGGAATAATCTCGCCTCTTAAATCTCTCTTTAAGATTCAAAACTTAAGGTTACTGCCCTATCTTCCTTTAGCAAAAAAGAAAGCTCTATCCCTTTTAAGTGCTTTTTACAAGAATGTGCCTAAAGAATTATTAGAATACTTTAAAGCTCAAACTTTTATCGTTGGGCAGGTTGAACTTGAGAAGGCAAATGCCCTTGCTTTAACCTTAGGAATTGGTTACAACTTCACGGGAATTGCTTACTCAAAGATAGGCGTAGGAGGATTTCTCGAAACCTTAGCCAAAGGATTAACCGTAAATTTCAACTGTCCTGTTAAAAGGATTGAAAGGCTGGGAGAAGGATACCTAATATATATTATAAATGAAAAGATATTTTCGCAAAAGATCATCATATCCTTTCCTTTCTTAGAAAATCTTTCAGTGTTTGATAGTGAGAGTCACTTGTGCAGATATTTTAGTAAGTTTACTTGTAAGCTCAGTCCCTACTCTGCCTTTGTGGTCTATGGTAAGATTAAGAAGAAAGTTTTAGCAAACTTTACAGCAAAGCATTATTTGATAATTGGAGACATGGATAGTCTTAAAGGAACTTCAAGCCATTTACATTTATCAATCCTTGAGCAGGAAAATGGAGAATTCGCAACCTTTTACCGTTTCTACGCACACACCAATTAAGCTTTGGGCAAATCTTGATGAGGAAGAGGTTAAGAAGTTGAAAGTTGAGCTTGAAAGAAAAATTATAAAAATAATAATAAAAAGATTTGAAATAAAGGAAAGTGATTTTGTTGAAGTCTTTTCAGCAACACCTCACACTTTTAAACGTTATGTACATAGAGTTAGCCTTGGTGGTTTTTCGGCAAGCGTAGACACACCCTTTTGGAGCATACCTAATAATTTTACCCCTTTTAATGGAATGTATCTTGCTTGTGACCATGCCTTTGCCGGACAGGGATTTATGGGAATAGCCCTCGGTTGTTTGAACCTCTACTACAGCTTGAATAGAAAGGCAAAGGACTAAGGGGGTGAAAGATGTTAGAAGTTGAGGCAAGGAATTTAGAATTTGTTGAACCCTTTGTTGACCTAAAGATTAAAATAACTGATGGTATGTTATTACTTGTCATTGGACTACTTTATGGAGGAGTGCTTGTAGGGCTTTTCTATTCTTTGCTGGGAGAGGGATTTTCAAGAGGTTTACTTCATGGATTCCTGCTTGGAATGTACATTGGGTTGCTATCTTATATTGTAATTTACTTTAATAATCAAAATGTCCTTCCAAAGATTAAGCAAGTTCTCCTCTGGTGGGTTGTTTGGGGGATACTATCCTTTGTGGTTGGGCTCTTTGGTTTCCTTTTAGCCTTTAAGACACTCCTTCTTTTTAAAGTTAAGGTCCCTGTTTTTCTTACGCAGAAAGAGAAATTTCTAATTGCCTCACTTTCCACTGGGATTTTAACCTACTTAACGGGATTGATGATCTATCAATTCGTAAGAATGCGTAATCGCAAAGAAGCTATTGAAAGGATAACTCTTGAAGCAAACTATAAGCTAACTTTAAGGATGCTTAATGCTCACTTTCTTTCAAACTCCCTTCACACCCTACTTGAGCTCATGGATATGAATAAAGAGGTGCTTGAATGTTATGTGAAACATTTAGTAAACTACCAAAGAAGGGCTCTAACCTCTCCTAAAATTATTCCTTTGAAAGAGGAAATTAGCATGGTTAATTCTTACGTTTTCATTGAAAAAATTCGCAAAGGAAGGGATATTGTTTTTACGACAGATGTAGATGAGAATTTAGAGAACGAGCCTATTCCTGCGCTTATCCTTCAGCCCATCATTGAAAATGCAATTCAACATGGACTACCCGAAGATAAAAGCAAGCACTTTGAGATTTCTATAAGTGCTAAGAGGAATGGACAGTATATCATTCTATGCGTGCTGAATAATGGAAATCCCATATCTAATTTTCAACCAGGGATTGGATTGTCTTTACTCGCAAAAAAGCTTGAATCTCAAGGAGGCAAACTTATACTTAAAAGTAAAAATCCACCTTGTTTTATGGTTAAACTACCAATACTATCCATAAAAGGTTATAAAATAGCCTATGAAAGTTCTAATAGTAGATGATGAACCTTTAGCTTTAAGAAGGCTTGAACGCCTTCTTAAGGAGGCTGGTCTACAAGAAATATTAAAAGCTGAGAATGCTTATGAAGCAAAAAGAATACTGGAAATTAATCCAGATGTAGATGCAGTTTTTCTTGATGTCCGTATGCCTGGGAAAGATGGTCTTAAACTTGCTCGAGAGATCCTAGGAGAAAGGGATGATGTATTCATAGTTTTTCAAACCGCCTACGATGAGTATACTTTACCAGCCTTTGAAGTCGGAGCTGTTGGCTATTTAATAAAACCCTTCTTTTTTGACGATATAGTAAAGGTTTTGAATCGAATAAGAAAATTCAAAGGAGAAAAACCTCGAATCTTTGTTTTCAATAAAGAGGGAAAACTTGTTCCCACAGCATTGAACGAGATTTATTACTTTGAAGCACAGCTAAAACACAGCCAATGCGTTAAAAAGGAAGGAAGTTTTCACTGCCCAAAAAGTATAGGGTACTTAGAGGAGGTATTGAAACTCTATGGGTTCTTGAGAGTGCATAAGTCCTACCTTGTAAACTTAGAAAAGATTAAGAATATAACTTCACTTCCTGACGGAAGGATAGAAATTACCTTTAAGGAGATAGAAAAAAACATCATAACAAGCAAGCTTGGGGCTAAAAAATTGCGGGAAATTTTAAAAATATAAAATATCATAGCAAGAGAGGTGGCTTATGCACGAAAAACCCTGTCCAAAGTGTGAAATTTTGCCAAAATTTCCAGAGGGTAAAGTTGACGTGGTTATCTTTTCCTCCATAGATTTCCTAATACAAAAAATTGTAAAGCTTCTTTTTGAAAACAACTTCTCGTATACCCTACTTCAAGGTCAGATACTAATTCCAGAGGTGAATATGGAAAAATTAATATCGATCCTTACCAATCAACCTCTCAGTGAAGTTGAAAAAGAAGAGTTGAAAGTCGGATTTCTTACAGAGGGAGAAAATTTATTTTCCGTTATCCCTCGATTAAAACCCTTGAGCATTTATTTAGCTATTTTAAGGTATACTGAATACCTTGAGATTTTAGAAAGGAGGAGACTTACCGTTTACTTTCATCCTATTGTGAACTTGGAGAGAAAGGAAATTTATGGTTTTGAATGCTTGATAAGGGGTGTTAAGGGAAGCGGAGAGATTTTAAATCCATCCTATCTTTTTGAGGCTGCTCGGGCAACTGACACGCTTTTTTTCCTTGACCGAATTTGCAGAGAGATTTGCATAAAGACCGCCGCTGTTAAAGGTCTTAAAGATCATAAGATCTTCATTAACTTTATACCAACTGTAATCTATGATCCTGCTTTTTGTCTGCAAACTACAATAAAATGGGCTTTTCAATTAGATTGGAATCCTGAAAATCTAGTCTTTGAGGTGGTAGAAACCGAAAAAGTAAAGGACTTTGAACATCTTAACAAAATTCTTGAATACTACAGAAAGCATGGATTCAAAACCGCTTTAGATGACGTTGGCACTGGTTTTAGCTCCCTTGAGGCCTTAATAAAATTACAACCAAATTATATCAAAATTAGTAGAGAATTGATTGAAGGAATAAATCGAATCCCTATCAAGTTTGATTTAATAAAGGCACTTATCCATGCGGTAAGCTCCCATGGAATTGAAGTAATAGCTGAAGGAGTGGAAAGGGTAGAAGAAGCCAAAACTCTTTACAAACTTGGTGTAAGATTAATGCAAGGATTCCTTTTTGCAAAACCCTATCCAGAGCCGATATATCAGCTCGACTTTAGCTGGCTCAAATAATGAAAGAAAAAGAAAGGTATAAAAGGGCTATTGTTTGGTTTAAAAGGGATTTAAGAATTGAGGATAATGAGGCTCTGTTTGAAGCTTCTGTTTTTGCAGAGGAGATTATCCCTATCTTTATTTTTATTCCAAGCCTTCTTGAAATATTTGGCAAAAGAAAAGACAGACTTGGATTTATTGTATCAGCCTTAAAAAAGCTTGACAAAGATTTAAGGAATCTTGGAGGTAAGCTCTATGTCTTTGTTGGCGAGCCAAGAGAAATCTTCTCAGAGATAATTAAGACCTCTCAAGCTCAGGGAGTTTTTACTAATAAAGACTTTTCCTTCACGGGAGAGGAAATTGAAAGCGAGATAAGGTCAATCTGCCTTTCTTTTGGCATAGATTTCCATGTTTACTTAGGAAACTTTCTTTGCGACATAACAAAAATACCTTTCAAGAGAATTTATAGCCACTTTTTAAAAGAATGGTTAAAAAATTTAAGGCTTGATTGCAAACCAATTCCTACCAAAATCAACGTTCCAGAAATGCCTTTTAGCACTCTGGATAACCTCTTGCAAAAATTGGAGTATGAAGAAAACAGACATTTTACCTTAGATTTTGGTTTTCAGAGATTGAACAACTTTGATTTTAGAAGATATAATGAAACAAGAAATAGGCTTGACCTTGACGGCACATCAAAGCTTTCGCCCTATATAAGATTTGGAGTCCTCTCCCTTCGAAAGATATTTAAGAAGGCTGAAGAGGTTGCTGGAAAAGACTGCCAATTTATTAAAGAATTAGCCTGGAGAGAGTTTTGGTATCATATAAAGCACTATTTTCCTCAACTTAAAGAATTAGAATTTCAGGAAAAGAGAAGGAACATTCCTTGGGAAAATGATGAAAAACTTTTTAAAGCCTTTATAGATGGAAGAACTGGATATCCTATTGTTGATGCTGGAATTAGGCAGTTACTATTAGAGGGGTTCATGCACAATCGGGCAAGGATGATCGTTGCCTCTTTCTTAACTAAAGACTTGTTTATCGATTGGAGGCTTGGTGAAGCCTTCTTCAAAGAACATCTTATCGATTACGATGAAGTAGTGAACACAGGAAATTGGCAATGGGTAGCTTCTGTGGGAGTTGATCTAAAGCCTTTCAGGATGTTCAACCCCATCCTTCAGGCTAAAAAATTTGACCCTGAAGCAAAGTACATAAAGAGATACCTTCCTGAGTTAAAGAATTTACCTCCTTATATGCTTCATAACCCCTTGCGGTATAAACTTCCCTATCTTCAACCCATCGTTAACCATTTTGATAGAGCAAGAGTTGTAAAAAAANACTTTCTGCTATCCTCTGTAATTCCAAAAGCAAGAGCCTGAAGCATCTTTAGTTAAATATTGCTTAACCAGATTTTAATAGAATAGCAGGAGCAATTTTATTTACCTTGAAAGCTCAGTAAGTGATGCTTTTACTCTTTGATAGGAATCATTGACTTTGTTATCAGGTTGATTTTCAAGGAAGATGTTTCTTTCAGCTTTCATGAGGTGTTAATAAACTCTTCAAGAAAGTACTGAATAGCAAGCTTTTAGGTAAAAAGATCAGTAAAAAGGTTGTTATATTTAATTTTGAAAAGGATAAATGATAGGTTAACCTCAAGAGGGTTAAGAGGTTTTAATGAAATTAAATTGGAGAACTGAATATGCCCTTTCCAGAGAAGTTTTTAAACACTAAGGACCTATGCCTCATTAGTGTTTTTAAGATTTTCTTAGTGCATTACAAAACAATATATTTCCCATGGGCTTTTACATATTTTATTAAGGTTTCTAAACTCTATCTTTATGTAAAGTTTGGGCACATCTGACAAGAATTAATTTTCTTTTAGCTCTTGTCAAGGCTACATTAAGCCGTCTGTAATCTTTTAAAAAACCTATCTCGCCTTGTGGATTAGCTCTTACAAAGCTTAAAAATTATCACTTCTTTTTCCCTTCCTTGAAATCCATCAACAGTATTTGTTTCAACTTTAATTTCTTTTTTAAAAATAAATGTTTAATTTATAAGTTGTCCTGCATAAGGAGTGATAACCCCTATTGCTTTATTCTCTAATCCCATTCTGAGCAATTCTCCTACTAAACTAACTACAAGTTCGGCTTCAAAGGGATTTTCAAAAAATGTAGTTCCACTGGGCTGAGACTGTAGTTTTTCTAAATTTAATTGTCAAAAGTACAAAATAAAATGTGATAAGTTGGGTAGAGGTGGTATAATGTATTGAGTTTAATTTTATGTCTAACCTTATGAGAAAAATAGAGCGGGCGACGGGATTCGAACCCGCGACCTGAAGCTTGGGAAGCTTCCGCTCTACCCCTGAGCTACGCCCGCTTTATTATAATTATAATTAATTTTAAAATTTTAACAAGCAAAAATTTAGGAGGTTTAATTTGAAGGAAAATTACGATGTAATTATTGTTGGTGCAGGACCTGCAGGAATATTTGCTGCCTTAGAAATTATCTCAAAAAGTAATCTAAAGGTTGCCATAATTGAAAAAGGGAAAGATATTGATAAAAGAACCTGTTATATAGAAAAATTAGGGAAATGTTTAAATTGCAAAGTTTGCGATATGTTAAATGGTTGGGGAGGAGCAGGTGCTTTTAGTGACGGAAAACTTAATCTTTCTCCTGAGATTGGAGGATTTCTTTTAGATTATATTCCAAAAGAAGAACTGATTGATCTAATTAATTATGTAGACAGTATATATGTAAAAATGGGAGCCCCCCAAAAAATTTATACTTTAGATGAACTTAATATAGAGAGAATTAAAAAATTATGCTCTAAACAGGGACTTATATTTATACCTTCAAAAATAAGACATATAGGAACTGAAAAATGTAAAGAAATTTTAAAAAATTTAAAAGAAGAAATTTCAAAAAAAGCTGATATTCTTTTTGAAAAATCTGTATCTAAAATTTTAACTTCAGGAAAAAAGGTAAAAGGAGTTCAGTTAAAAGATGGAACTAAAATTATGGCTAATTATGTAATTGTTGCTCCAGGAAGGGCAGGGAGTAGTTGGTTAGAAGTGGAGGCAAAAAGATTAAACCTAAATACTAAAATAAATCCTGTAGACATTGGAGTTAGAGTTGAAGTCCCAGCATCTGTAATGGATGAGTTAACTTCACTTTGCTATGAGCCAAAATTTCTTTATTATTCTAAAACTTTTGATGATCCTGTAAGAACTTTTTGTGTTAATCCATATGGAGAGGTTATTATAGAAAATGTAGAAGGGGTATGGACAGTAAATGGACATAGTTATAGTTATAAAAAAACAGATAACTACCAATTTTGCTATTTTATGTAGCACTTACTTTACTGAACCCTTTAAAGATCCAATTTTATATGGAAAAAGTATTGCAAAACTTGCCAATCTTTTAGGAAAAGAAGTTTTAGTTCAAAGATTAGGAGATATTAGAAAAGGAAGAAGGTCAACAGAAGCAAGAATTTCCAGAAATCCGGTTAAACCCTCCCTAAAAATTGCTACTCCTGGAGATCTTAGTTTTGTTTTACCTTATAGATATTTAGTAAATATTCTTGAAATGCTCGAAGCTCTTGATAAGATCCTCCCTGGTGTTAACTCTCCCCATACTTTACTTTATGGAGTGGAGGTTAAATTTTATAGCCTTAGATTTGAATTAAGTCGCTCCTTTGAGACAAAAATTAAAAATCTTTTTATAGCTGGAGATGGAGCAGGAATCACAAGAGGTCTTATTCAAGCTTCAGTCTCAGGAGTTATAATTGCAAGAGAAATTATAAAAAGAAGTTTAAATTTAAGCTAAAAATTGAAATCAAAAATGCAAATCCTAAATTTTATGCTATAATTTAAAAAAATCGCTTCTAAAGGGGGTTTTATTTTATGAATGCAAAAATTGAAACCTCAAGATTAGAAAAAATATTGAAAAAAATCGAAGGAGTTGCAGACAAAAGAGCTTCTATGGCTGTTTTATCTATGGTTTTGATAGAATATAAACCTACGGAAAGCTATCTCCATTTGCTTTCTACTGATTTGGAAATAGGTTATAAAGGAAAAATATTTGCTGAAGTTGAAGGAGAGGAAACCTCCTTCTGTGTGCCTGCAAGAAAATTTTATGAAATAGTTAAAAACTTTCCTGAAGATGAAATTTATTTAATTAAAGATGATAATAGATTAATTATTAGAGATGCACAAGAAAGAATTGTATATAATTTAGCTATTACAGATAGTGAAGAATTCCCAAGTTTACCTGAATTCGTAGAAGAAAATGCTATAGAAATTCCAGGAAAGGTCTTAGCTGAACTTATTTCAAATACTATCTTTTCTACCTCTAAAGAAGAAAGTCATTTTGTATTAGGAGGTATTTATTTTGAACCTATAAAAGAGGAAGGTATTTTAAGAGCTGTTGCTTCAGATGGGCATAGACTGGTTAAACTTGATAGAGAAGTAATAGGAATAGAAAATGTAAATTTTAATGAAGGATTTATCGTGGGAAGAAAAGCTGCTAAACAGATAGAAGATATTGCGGAAGAAGAATTAATAGTAAAATTGGGGTATATAAACAATTATGTAGTAATATGGACATCAAATTCAGTCTTCTTTGCAAGGACTATTGAAGGAACTTATCCAGATTATAGAAGCGTAATACCTTCTCATTATGAAAATATTTTAAAAGTAGATAGAAAACTGCTAATGGATGCTTTAAAAAGGGTGTCTCTAATAATACCAGAAAAATTCAAACCTGTTACTTTTGATCTTAAACCTGACGAAATCATTCTTTCTTCTCAGGAAGTAGAATTAGGAAAAGCTCAAATTAAGCTTAGTGCTATTTATGAAGGAAAACCCCTTACAGTAAATTATAACGCAGATTATATTTTAGATGCTTTAGAAGTAATGAATTCAGAAGAAGTAGAAATAAAAATAGGTGAAGAAAGAACTCCGGCTTTAATAACTGGGAGAAGAGACGAAGGTTTTCTTTATTTGGTAATGCCTATGGTCTTATAAAGATTGTGAAGATTCTCGGTAAAAAAGAAAAGGAATCTCAAAAAAATATGGATTTTACCCAAAATTACGAAGCAAGTAGTATTAAGGTCCTCTCTGGTTTAGAAGGGGTCAGAGCCCGTCCTGCAATGTATATAGGATCAACAGATATTTCAGGTTTTCATCATCTTTTATGGGAAGTTCTTGATAATGCGGTTGATGAAGCTTTAGCTGGATATGCTACAGAAATAATTGTAACCCTCCATAAAGATGGATCTGCAAGTTGTGAAGATAATGGTAGGGGGATTCCAACAGATATACATCCTGAAGAAGGTATTTCAGCACTTGAGCTTGTAATGACAAGACTTCATGCTGGTGCTAAGTTTGATCATGGTGTGTATAAAGTTTCTGGAGGTCTTCACGGAGTAGGTGTTTCTGTAGTTAATGCCCTTTCAGAATGGTTAATTGCTGAAGTTTATAGAGATGGAAAAATTTTTAGACAAACTTATAAAAGAGGAATCCCAGATGGTCCGATACAAGTTGTAGGTGAAACTAAGAAAAGGGGAACTTTGGTAAGATTTAAACCTGATCCAGAAATTTTTGGAAACTTAGAATTTGATTTAGAAATAGTTCAAAAAAGAATAAAGGAATTATCTTATTTAAATCCAGAAATCAAATTTTATTTAATTGATGAAAGAATCGGATTTTTTGAGAAATATCATTACAAAGGCGGTATTGTTGAGTTAGTAAAAGCTCTAAATGCTAAAAAAAATCCTATTCATTCAAAGGTTATCTATATTTCAGGAGAAAAAGAAAATGTTAAAGTAGAAGTAGCTATTCAATATAATTCAAGTTATACAGAAACTTTATACAGTTATGTAAATAATATTCATACTAAGGAAGGAGGAACCCATGTTATCGGTTTCAGAAGTGCATTAACAAAGGCTATAAATAGATATATTTCCGATGAAAAAATTCCTAAACAATTTAAGATAAAAGTGGAAGGTGAAGATGTAAAAGATGGACTTTGTGCTGTTATATCTCTAAAAGTGCCTGATCCTCAATTTGAAGGTCAAACAAAAATGAAACTTGGAAATAGCGAAATTAAACCTATTGTTGAATCTATTGTATATGAAGGCTTAATAAAATTTTTAGAAGAAAACCCAAGTGAAGCTAAAAAAATCATTCAAAAAATAACTATTGCTGCTAAAGCGAGAGAAGCTTCCAAAAAAGCAAGAGAACTTATAAGAAAAAAGAGTGAAATAGAAGAATTTTTAGTAGCTGGAAAGCTTGCAGATTGTTCTGAAAAAGATCCTGAAAAAAGAGAACTTTTTATAGTAGAAGGAGATTCTGCAGGAGGTTCAGCTAAACAAGCAAGGGATCGTAGATTTCAAGCTATTCTTCCTCTAAAAGGAAAGATCCTAAATGTAGAAAAGGCAAATATAGAAAAAATGCTTTCTTCAGAAGAGATAAAAAGTATAATTGCAGCTTTGGGAGCTGGCATAGGTCCTGATAATTTTAATTCTGAAAAATGCAGATATCATAAAATTATAATTATGACTGATGCTGATATAGATGGAGCACACATTAGAACTCTTCTTCTTACCTTTTTCTATCGACAAATGCCCGAATTAATAGAAAAAGGCTGGCTTTTCATAGCTCAACCTCCTCTTTATCGAGTCGTAGAGGGAAAAAAAGAAACCTATTTAAAAGATGATGAAGAATTGGATAAGTATATTTTAAAAAGAATTTCAGAAGGAGTAAAAGCCTATTTTATAAAAGACTCTCCTAAAGAAAAAATAGAAATTAAGGAATTTCGCAACCTCTTCTTAACCTGTGCAAAACTTGATAGAATATTGTTAAATCTTTTCAAAAAAAATTATCCTCCTCAAGTTATCTTACTACTTTTGAAAGCAGGACTAAACAATCTTTCTTTCTTTGAAGATCTTTCTAAAATGGAATCCTTAGCTAAGGATTGTCAAAATTTAGGTTTTAAAATCTCTAAAATAAAACCAAGTGATTATAATCCTAAATACTATGAATTTTTTATATATTCAGAAAAAGAAAGCTTTATTTCAACTCGTATAGGACCTGAACTTATTTTAGAAAAAGATTATAGAGAAGCCTATAAAATTTTTGAAAACTTAAGATCTTATATCTTTTATAAATTACAAATTGTTTATAAAGATTCAATTAAAGTATGGGAAAATTGGATCTTTTATATAGGGGAATTTTTGCAATATTTAAGAGAAGAAGGAAGAAAGGGGCTTTTTATTCAAAGATATAAAGGTCTTGGAGAAATGAATTCTAAACAGCTATGGGAAACTACTATGGATCCTAAAAATAGAGTTCTTAAAAAGGTAAGTATTTATGATGCAGAAAAAGCTGATGAACTCTTTTCTATTCTTATGGGTGAAGATGTAGAACCTCGTAAAGAATTTATTTATCAACATGCCTTGGAATATAGAGAACTTGATATTTAAACAAAAATGAACTCAAAACTACTTAAAAAAAATTTAAAATTAGTTTTATCTAAAAAAGAAATCTCTCAAAAAATCAAAGAATTGGCTAAAAAAATTGAAAAGGATTATAAGGATGAACCTTTAATATTTATCGGAACCTTAAAAGGTGCTTTTATTTTTTTAGCTGATCTGGTTAGAAATATTAAAAATCCCAATGTGGAAATTGATTTTGTAAGGGTTAGAAGTTATGGATTTTCAGATACCTCTTCTGGTAAAGTAGAGATTACAAAGGATATTGAAGTTTCCTTAGAGGGTAAAAATGTTATCTTAGTAGAAGATATAGTTGATACAGGTATTACTTTAGATTTTCTTTATAATTACATAAAAACTTTCAATCCTAAGAGTTTAAAAATCTGCGTTTTAATTGATAAGAAAGAAAGAAGAAAAGTAGAGATTCCTATAGATTATGTAGGTTTTGAAATAGAAAAAGGTTTTTTAGTAGGTTATGGACTTGATTTTGCTGAAAAATATAGGCATTTACCTCACATAAAAGAGGTTATAAAAGATGAGTAAAAAGAAATTTGTATGGAGTTATCTAAAAAATAGCCCTTGGTATATGTGGGTGATAAGGATTACAGGAGCAATTCTTATTGCTTATA
>Ga0065719_106722_pt1 | contig 14475 bp, 14 predicted proteins | sample GBSCel85sediment_FD_59106 | JGI IMG/M metagenome (GOLD analysis project Ga0065719, IMG submission 59106) | Hot spring sediment microbial communities from Great Boiling Spring, Nevada - Cellulolytic enrichment CS 85C v3 (version 3) | ecosystem: Environmental > Aquatic > Thermal springs > Hot... | reverse complement strand
TATAAAGCCATTTTTATCTCTATTATAAAGCCATTTAAAATAATTTTTAATTTCTTTTCTTGTTCTATATTTATAATTTTCCAATTCTTCGTAAGCCTTAATATAAATTTCTATAAAATCATTTATATCCTTTAGATTCACTTGTCTTATTATCATAACCAGATGTATAAATTTTTTATTATCAAGAAAACTCCCAAAGTCAAGTTACTCATAATAACTCTAAAAAATTAAAAAGAGTAAAAATTTTGGTTTAAAAGTGATGAATAAAAGGTTGAAATATTTAAAATTTTGTGTAAATTTTGAAGTAATAGTTTTTAAAATAATATTTTTCTATGAAAAAAATAAATAATTATGAGTATCTCTTTAAATTATTTCCAAAAGATAGGAATTTTTTAGCTGTTATCAAAAATCCTTTTTATCTCGAGTTTACAAGCCTTACAAAACTGGTCCTTGCATTTTCTGGAAAACAAAAGAAAAAAGAAAAGAGGTTTATAAGTTGATATTTATTCTCTCTTCAAGAAAAAAAGTTATCCCAATAAAATTAAGTTACTCTTATGTAGTTAAGAAACTTAACCCGAAAAAATTTTTATTTAAACTTAAATTATTCTAACTATTAGATGAACTTATTGATTAGGGGTCTCGTTAAAACTTAAAGACTTTTAAAAATATTGAACAGAATTTAAAAGAACTAGCATTAACAATTTTATAAAAAATAAAAGTTTTAATGAAAGATTATAAGCCAATTTTTGAAAAACTCTTTAAAAATCAACTTTCAACATCAGAATTTAAAACACTTTTGATAAATCTGGAAACAATAATTGAAAAAACTTTTAAAAAACTGTTTGATAAGTCTGTCGAAAATCTATTTGCTAAATATTATGGTTCTGATTATATTGAAGTTCTTTCTCAAGAACTTTTATTAAAACTAATCCATCAGAAAAATATTATTCTAAATCTTGTTTTTATTCATGAAAATTATTTAATTTCTATTGCAAAGAATCTTATTAATTACCATCTATCTTCTAAATTTAAAATTATAAAAAAAGAAATAAATTTTGAAGACCTATATTTAAGTAAAGACCCTGATGAGCAAGAAGAGCTTAAACTTGGAGAAAACCTTCCTAAAGTAATGGTTGACTATTTAGAAAATTTAAGACTCTTTCACATGGTAGAAATTTTAAAAAAACATTTAACCCCGAAAGAAATTGAGGTGCTCTGCTGTTATATATTAAAGTATGTATATAAGCAAGAGAAAAGATGTAAAATCAACAAAAATGTATTATATAAAAGATGGGAAAGATTAAAACCAAAATTAAGAAAAATCTTAGGTTATGAAATTTTTGAAGAAAATTCGCCTCACAAATTTTTTGAAATAATCAAGTCAGAACTTTGCTAAAAATTTGATTATATAAAAAGTAAACGAATGAGCTATTATTATGCACAAAAAAGATAGGATTAGAGAAGAATTTTTACACTATAAATCACTTCTTTCTGCTAAAGAGGAAGTTTTTTTATCAGAAATTCAGAGACCTGTCAAAATAGGAGATATTAGAGAAATCCAAATGTTCCCACCAATATATGTAATTTTGGTAGAAGAGCTTACTTATTACAATGAAAAATTATATAAATCAATTATTCTGACCGAAGAGGTCTCTTTGGGATGGTTGGGCATTGATACCCCTATTTTAAGATTGAAGCCTTCAAGAACTTTATTAATAACTTTACCTATTTTGATTTATTTAGAGGAAAACTTTCTTTATCGGTTTTCCCGCAGATTAGGTAATTTATCAGAAAAGGAATGTTCTAAATTGGTTGAATATGCAGAAAAGAAAACTATCCCTAACACCTTACAAGGAGAATATATTCGTTTAGTTATGAAAAGACTTGCTCCTTATAATGTAGTAAGTTTGCTTAGTGATCTTAAAAAACTCGAACCTTATGAAGAGACTTTACAGGTAATAAGACTTTCTTCTGAGATAGCTGAATATTTACAAGAATACAAGTTTCAAAAAGCTGCAGCTTCAAAAAATGTATTTAAAGGTAAAAATTTTTTGGCTTTTTTGGAAAGGCTTGAAGACTATACAAGGTTGATTATCTATCTACCTAAAGAATATATAGGAAAAAATATATCTATATGGATAAAGGATCAGAAAGTATTTGAAGGTAAGTTAAAAACAGATAAAGTTATACTTGGACCTCTTCCCAATTTTCTTGATTGTTCATTTTTTGAGGAGACGCTTAATGTTCAGGTTTGAATTCTTTGAAGAAACACATCTCTTAGAATTTCTTTGGCAAGGTTTACTTGATGAATACATAGAAGAATTGTTTAAAAGATGGGATCTTTTTTCTCCTAAAATTCAATTTGAACTTATTTTTTATGTAAGAGAAAGATTAAAAGAAAGTCTAAATCCTAAAATTTTAGCTCGGGCTTTAAAAATAAATATCTCTGATGCTAAAAAAGTAATAGCTGATAAAAGTAAAAGTTTTGAGATTTTTCTTGTTGAAAATAGAGAAGATGAAACAAAAGTTTTAGTCAAAACATGTAGAGCTCTTATTATTCCCGAAACTTCAAAAATTATAACTAATCTTTTGCACATTCGAAATCATCTTTTAACTTTAAAAAAATTCTTAGGAAAAAGCTTTGCGGTATTTTTTGAAGATTCTTTTATCGGAAAAAGTTTTATGCTTCCTCTGGCTGTAGCCTTAGAGATAAGAAAAATTCCTGAAGATTTAAGATTTACAGGGGGACTTAATACAAAAGGTGATATTTTAGAAGTGGATTATATTAGGGAAAAATTAGAATATGCAAAAAAACAAGGTTTTAGACTTATAACTCCTTTTCAAGTAAAAAATTTTAGCACGATCAAAACCTATCTTGAAAAAGAAAAATGGGATATCCCTTTTTATATTACTAATGCAGGAAGGGATGAATTTTTAATTTTTTTGGAGACTTATAAAGGAGAAAAAATTATAGCTGAGTTTGAAGTTTTAAAAGGTATAGAGCTTTTTTATGGACTATCTGAGGAAACTTTTTATATAATTACTGGTCAACTTACTTCTAAAGAAGATTGGGAAAGGGTTTGTGAAAGTTTTTATAAAAGATTATATCAAATTAAAAATCGGTTACCTGGTATAAAGACTTATCATTTAGGAATGCGAGGAGCTGTTGCTCTTGGTTTTGCTCTTGGTGTTCTTTTTTCTCATTTTGATCCTTTTGTTTTTTATCACTATCAAACAGTGGAGGGTGTTGCAAAATATCACCCTATTTATGTTGAAGAACCAAGATTTTTAAAAGAAAGGCAAAAGGAATATAGATATCTTGAACCAAAATTTGAAAAACAGGGAGAAGACTTAGTGATTGTGCTTAATTTTTCCCATCATGAGCCAACCGCTGATGTAAAAAAATATGTAGCCTCATTTTTAAAGAACCCATCTTTTCTTATTCTTGAAACAGAACATAAGGGCAACCTACCTGTAGATAAGTTTCGTGAGGTAGCTAAGGAATCAGCAAGCTTTATTCAAATGATAAGAAAAGAGCACTCTTTTAAAAGTTATCACTTCTTCTTTTCTTGTCCTGTTGCTATTGCCTTTATGGTAGGACTTGCTTTTGGTCATTATGTAGACGGCTTTATTTATAATTATCAAAAGGAAAAAACCCTATATCAACCCGTCCTTGATTTTAAATTTTTAAGAAAAATTAGGGAAGGGGATGTCAGAAATTAGAAAAAGTTATGATTATATAAAAATAAAATGGAGGCTATATGAAGCAAAATAAAAAAGAAATTAGAAATTTACTCGCTATAGGTGCCCTTTTTCATGATATTGGTAAGGTGATAATAAGAGCACTTTGGGGTGAAACTGAACAATATTTTAAACAAATTGAAAAAGAAAAACATTATAAAGAACAATTTAAATACGCTCATGCTTATTCAACTTATAAGTTTTTAGAAAATATTATTAATAATTCAGTTATTCTTGCATCAAGCTATCATCATAATCCAAGTGATGCCCAAGGGGAGCTTAAGCTTTATGCAAAAATTTATCAACTTGCTGATTATTATTCAAGTTCAGAAAGAAGTGAAAAAGAAAAGATAGAAAGAGAAAATTTATTAAGAGTAATTTTTCAAAATATTAAAATCCCAAATGGTAAAATAAAAAATCAAGAATTACCTTTGGAACAAGAATATTTTTACAATCTTCAACCTTTACAAATAAATAATGAAATAATTTTCCCAATAAAAAAAGAAGATCTAAAAAGCTTTGATGAAATTACTGCATATAAAAATTTATGGCAAGGATTTCAAAACGAATTTAATATTTTAAAAAATGCTTATATAAAAGAAAAAAAATTAATGTCTTCAGAAAAATTCCTTTCGGCTTTATACTATCTAATTTACAAATATTTTTGGTGCGTTCCTGCTTCAACTTATGATCCGGAAAGAAAAGAAAGACATTATCCAGACATTTCTCTTTTTGATCATCTGAGAATTTGTTCAGCTTTTTCTACATCTCTTTATACAAGTTATAACTTAAATATTATCGAAAATGAAAGCAAACCAGAAGAAAAAATAAAATTAGTATTTTTGAAAGGAGATATAAGTGGGATTCAAAAGTTTCTTTATGGAATAACAAACATTAAAGGAGTTGCGAAGCGACTAAGAGGACGAAGTTCATTTTTAGCCCTTCTTTCAGACTTAGTAGCAAAAGCACTCCTTAATAAATTTGAATATCCATTTGTTAATATTCTTTATTCAGGAGGAGGACATTTTGAAATTGTTTTGGGTTATGATGAGGGAATAGAAAAAGAAATAAATAAATTTTCGAAAGAGATAGAAGAAATTTTATTTAAAGAGTTTTGTGGAACTTTAGGGTTAGCTTTAGGTTATAGTGAAATCACTTTAACCGATTTGAGAAATAGAGAAGTTTATAAAAATAAAATAATGAAAAATATTCATGAAATGCTTGATAAAAACAAAAAACAAAAATTTAAATACATATTAATTAATCATTCGACAGATCAACTTTTAGATATGATAAATCGAGAATTAAAGGATACAAAAAAGAGTTATACAGTTTGTTCATCTTGTCAATTATCTATCACAGAAGAAGAGATAGAAGAAGAAAAAAATATATGTAAGTGGTGTGAAATTTTTAGAGAAGTAGGAGAAATTATTCCTAAAGCGAAATATTTGATTTTTTCTAAAGAAAAATTAGATAATTTACTAGGCTTTCATATTGATAAAATAGGTGGAGTTTATTTTTTAGAAAATTTATCAGAAATTTCTATCCAGATTAAAGAAAATAATGAGGTATATATTCTTAATGATACTAATTTCCTAAAAGAAAGCAAAAATATATGCGACGGATTTAAATTGATAGCTCAAATAGTCCCTCTTAAAGAAACTGAATCTGAAGTCATGACTTTTGAAGAATTAGTTAAAAAAGCTGAAGGTGATGAAAAGCTTGCTTTTGCAAGAGGCGATGTTGATAACCTTGGACTTGTTTTTATGCAAGGTTTAGGAGAAGATTATAGCATTTCAAGAATAGCAACTTTAAGCAGAAGCTTAGATTTATATTTCTCTGGCTATTTTAATTATCTCTTTAATTTAGAGAAATTCAAAAATAAAATCTATGTTCTATATGCAGGTGGAGATGACTTTTTCATAATCGGTCCATGGAATATAATTCTTGAAGCTCTGAAAAAAATAAGAGAAGATTTTAAGAAGTATACGTGTAACAATAAGAATATTGATATTTCGTGCGGAGTTTTTGTAGGTCGTGATTCTTATCCCATAAGGTTTGCTGGTGATTTAGCAGGAGAAGAGGAACATAAAGCAAAGGAAATAAAACCAGCAATTAGAGTTTTAGGTGAAAGTCTAAAGTGGAAAGAATATGAGAAAGCAATTGAAGAAGCAGAAAAAATGGCTAATCTTGTGAATAAGAAAAAAATAGGTCGGTCTTTATTTTATAAATTTTACCAATTGCTAAATTCTTTTAAAAATAACAAAAAAAATAAAATTTCTCCTAAATTTTATCCTTTATTTTACTACTATTTATATAGAAATGTTAAAGATGAGGAAGATAGAAAGCAAATAATAGACTTCTTTCTTGATATAGACAAAGATTATCAAGTAAAAGAAGATGCTTTATTTAAAGCAAAATATGTAATAATGAAAACAAGAGAATAAAGTAAAGGAGGTGTAAAATATGCTTAAACAAGAGGATAGAAGGGATGATCCAATTAAAAATTTGAAAGACGTTTTAGATAATGAAAAAACTTTCTTAAAGATTGATCTTAAAGATCTTATAGGTCCCGAAAGTTATGCTGCTAAAATTTCAAAAAAGTTAAATATAACACCAGTCCAATTAAGAAAAGTTTTTTCTGAATTTAAAAACATTTATGCGTTATATAAAGCTAACTACAAAAATTTAACTGAAGAAAAAAAGGAAGAAATTAGATTAAAATTGTATAAGTTATACCCAATTCTTCAATACCAAGCAAATAGAGGACTTATAGATCATAATTTTAAAACACTGATGTGGGAAATTCTAAATTTATTAGATGAGAAAATAAGTGAAAATAAAAAAGAAGAATTTGACAGAGTTATAGATTTTATGGAAGCTTTAGTAGCATATATGAAATAATTTTTTAAAAAACAATAAATTATGAAAGGGGGTGTCTAAATGTTTTCGTACAAAGGTTCTTTTATTATAAATTATAAATTAAAAGCCTTAACTGGACTTAGAATTGGTGGTTCAAAGGAGCAGTTTGAAATAGGTGGAGTTGATAATCCAGTGATTAAAGTCGAAGTTGAAATTCCAGATTATGATGGAAATGGGAATACTTTGCCTCAAGGGGCTCCGTATATTCCAGGTTCAAGTATAAAAGGTAAGATGAGAAGCTTACTTGAGTGGTTAAATGGGAATGTAGAAAAAATGATTGATGAAGTAAAAAAAAATGATAAAAATATAGAAGCCGATAAAAAGGTTGATAGAGCTGGAGGGCCTTGCACTTGTGGGGAATGTCCTATTTGTAAAATATTTGGTACTGGAGAGGCTAAAAAAATAGATAAATTAGCGGAAGAAGGAATAAATAAAATTCCTGGTCCACCCCGTCTTAAAGTTTTTGATGCCTATCCAACTTGGGAAACTTTAGAAAGATTAAAAGAAGCTCTTGGAGAAAATATTTTTACGGAAATCAAAACCGAAAATCAAATTAATCGGTTAACTTCTAAATCAAATCCAAGAAAGGTAGAAAGAGTTCCAGCTGGAGCTGAATTTAAAGGAACTATGACTTTTGATGTTTACAAAGATGAAGATAAAGACCTCTTAAAAATAGTTTTCCAAGGCATGAAAAGTATGGAAGATCATTATCTTGGAGGATGTGGATCAAGAGGTTCAGGAAAAGTAAAATTTAAGGATATTACTGTTATATGGAGATCAAAAGAGTATTATCTTGATGAAAAAGAAGAAAAACTACTCTTTAAGGATGCCCAACTTAACGATATTTTAAAAAATTTATCAGAAGAATTAAAAAATCTTTAAAGTTGGGAGTTTTAAAAATGATGCTTTATGAGTTTACTTTTAGAAGTTTATCACCTTTTACTTCTAAAATAGAAAGTTATACAATTTTTGGTGCTTTATGCTGGGGATATAAAAACTTTTTTGGTGAAAAAGAGCTTTTAATCCTTCTTGAGCACTTCAACTCAGACCCACCTTTTCTAATTTCCTCCTGTATTTTAAAACATAATGGTAATAGATATTTCCCGTGTCCACAGATAGAGGATGAATTTCCAGAACCAAAAGATAAAGAGGAATATAAGAAACAAAAAGAGATAAAAAAACGGATAAATTACATTAGAGAAGACATCTTTATAGAATTTTTGGAGGGTAAAATCAGAAGTAAAAAGAAATTAGGAGATAGAATAAAAGAATTTGAAAAAAGTGAGCAGTATAATACACCTGAAATAAAACACATCCTAATGCTTCACAATGCAATAAACCGTTTGACATGGACAACTGTAGGTGGCACACTTTATAATGTCTCCTCATATTTTTATCCAGAATTTTCAATTTTTATTTGTTTACTTAACGAAACCTTTCCGTTAGATAAACTTAAAGTTGTATTTAATATTATATCTTTTGGAGGTAATAAATCTATAGGTTACGGAAGAGTTAAATTAATAAATGTTGAAAGAGTAAAAAAATTTGAAGAATACTTAAATCCCTCATCTACCGGACCTATACAAAAATTTTATACATTATCTCCTACTTTTCCGGATTCATCTTTTGATTATGATAATAGTTATTATCAATTAAGCACTTTTTGTGGAAAAGTTGAAAATTTTTATGAAAGGCTAACAGCTCCGATCTTAAAAAGAAGAGTATTATATCTTCAACCTGGTTCTGTGTTAACGATAAAAGATAACTATCAAAAAAAGTTTTACGGTGGCTTAATAGAAGTTCTTTCCTCAAGTTCTCTCACTAATTCTTCAAAAAAAATAAAAATTTATCAATATGGGTACGCCTTTCCTTTTTACATAAAAACATATGGGGGATAAATATGAAACTTATAACCTTTTCTCCTTTACACATAGGAGATGGAGGGGAGCTTATTCTATTTGAATATATTCAAGAAGACAATAAAATTAAAGTCTATCCCTTTGACTATTTCATAGATAAGCTTTATGAAACATATAAAGATCCAAAAGATTTACTTCCCAAATTAATAGAACTTAAAGAAATAGCTACTAAGGCAGGATTAAAAGAAAATTTGAAAAACTATTTTAAAAGAGCTAAAATTTCAATTCCTTCTAAATATGAAATAACTACAAAAGTTAATATACCAGCAGAAAATAATATAAAAACTTTTATTAAAAATCTTGAAGGACCTTATATTCCTGGCAGTGAAATAAAAGGTGCCCTAAGGACTGTATTTTTGTATGGAATATTGAAGAACAATGACAAATTAAGTGCAAATTTTTATAACAAGCTTGAGCAAGCTGTTAAAAAATTCCAAGAAGAATTAAAATATGTTACAAGCAAAAAAGAAAAAGATAAGATAGTAAATAAAATATTTAAAAATACAATAGATGAATTTGAACATTATATCTTTCGTGCAAATCAAAAAGATGCACAATATGATTTATTTAAAGCTGTTATCATTTCAGATTCATCTCCTATATCTTATAATGATCTTTACATAGATGCTATAAAAGTATTAAATTCAAGTAGAGACTTAAGAAGCTATTCCGAAGTATTAAAAGAAGGCTTAAAAATTAAACTAAATGGTTTTATTGATGAAAAAATAGTTCTTGAAGGATTAAAGAGGCTAACTATTTTTGATGAAAAGCTTAAAAATCAAAATATAGAAAAGGTAACTTGGCAATTTTTAAAAGAAAGTGCTATAGATTTTTATTTAAGTTTGATTGAGAAGGAAAAAAATTATGTAAAAAATAAGATAACCAATTTAGAGTATAAAGACTCTTTATTAAAACAATTAGAAAAATTAGAAATTACAATTAAAGAAGTTAAAAATTCTTCAAAAATTCTTATGCCTTTAAGGATAGGTCAGCATCAAGGATATTTAAGTATCACTATAATGCAATTGGTAAAAGATGATAGACCTGATTTATTTAATGAAATTTTTAAAATATCAGCCCCACAGGTAAGAAGTGAATTAAATAAAACAAGAAAAGTTCTTGAGACTGAGAAAAAATTTTTGGGTTGGTGTTTTTTATACGTAGATTAAAATGCCTGTCAAGTTTTCAATTGAATTACACTTAAAAAGCAAAATTGAAAATCCATCACTCATAACACCAGATGTACTTCATGGTTTTCTTTTTAATCTTTTCCCTAAAAAAATTGCAGAAAATCTTCATAAGCCCTCTAAATATAAACCTTTTTGTATTTGGGCACCAAAAATATTTAAGTTTTATCATTTCTCAAATTTAGAAAATAAAGAAATACTTAAAAACTTAACAATTACTATCAGCTTTCTTAAGGATGAACTTTTTTCTCCTTTTTTATTTGAACTTACAGAAAAAAGAAAAAGTTTGTTTTTAGGTCCCTATAAAGTATCAGTCTTATCCCAACCAGGAAGTTTGATAAAACATGATGAATATATAACTTTTGAGGATTTAACTAAAGTTGAACCAAAGACCTATCTTTACTTTCAAGCTATAACACCGGTTTCTTTTAAAAAAGGGCAGGTTGATTATCCTTTGCCAGACCCTAAAATTTTTTTTAAAAGCTTAATTAATAAATGGAATTACTTTTCTCCCTTTAGAGTAGAGGTTAACTTAAGAAAAACATTAGAGGAAAAACTTTGCATAGTATATTCAAAAATTAGAACTTATAAAATACATCTTTCTCTTGGAAGTGCGGTTACAGGTTTTAAAGGAAAGGTTGTTTTTTATGGGAAAGGTCTTATAGCTGAGGAATTAAGATGGCTTAATATCCTTGGACATTTTTCAAGATTTGCAGGAGTTGGAAGAAAGACAACTATGGGACTTGGAATGGTTAAATTTACAAGTTTGAATAAAGAAGAGTTAACCTCAGAAGAGGAGGCTTTCAATGAAAATGATCTATCAGATAGGAAGGCTTGAGAGAGGAGCTTTTAATTATATTAGCTTTAACATTAATGGTAAGATTTATCAATCTCAGTTAACCTCCTTTGTTCTTCGCAAATTTTTTCAAGAAAAAGGAGATATAGCGAGAGTTGTGCTTATTTATCCTATAAGTCTTCTTCTAAATAAAAATGCTCCATCTTTTGAAGGAATTTCTGAAGAATTTAAAGAACTCATTACTAAGCTTTTGAATGATCAGACAGAGCTTACTAAATATTTATCTAATCCCTGTTTTTACTTTGAGAAACATCCTCACTCTATAGAGGCAGATGATTTTATAGTAATTCACAGTATAGGACAATATGAAGGGGTAGATTTTTCAGCAACCTTAGGAGAACTTATTCTTGAAATTTTTATAGATATGGTTTCTCGGTATCAAAAGGAGCCTTTTTCGGAGCTTTACCTTGATATCTCAAGCGGACACAACATCTATGTTTCAGCTCTTCTTGAAGCAGGAAGACTGTTTTTGACTTTTTACAAACTTCAGAATTTTCATCCCCAAGATGAACAGCTTAAAGTTTATATAACTTTTTCTGACCCAATTTTACTACCCTATGACAGAATCTTTAAAATTCATAAAAGTTTTCCATTAGAAGCAAAAGTATTTTTCAGCTATCCAGAAAGACCGAGTGAATATTCTCTTGAACAAGGATACATGAAATTTGCACGACAATTAGCAAAAGAAGATCGTAAGATTAAAAGGATTTTAAACGCCCTTTTTACCTATGGATATTTTTTTTACTCTGCTATTAAAAACAATACTCCTCTTGTGCTTTATACTTGTAATTATCATTTAGAAGAAGACATAGACAGAGGAATACAAATCTTAATAGATTTGCTAAAAAACAACCTTGCACAAACCTATCAAGAAACTCCTAATCTTAATTTTGACCTTTTCCGTAAATCCTTTCTTATGTTGGCACTTTATAAGGGGATAGTAAGAGTTCTTAAAACTTATGGAGTAATTAAAAAAGATGAAATTTCAATATCCGAGATTAAAGAAAAGTTTGGAGAAGAGGGAAAAAACCTTTACAAATATTTTGATTTGTCTCAAAACGCTCCTTATCTTTCTCATGAAATGAGTAACACTTTTGAAAGAAATAAGGATAAATTTGAGAAAGAATATAAGCTTTTAAAAGAGTATATGGGTGGAGAAAGTGAAGAAATACATCCAAGAAATTTCCTTGCCCATTGTGGATTTGAAAGAAATTGTGTATATGTCAGAAAAAAAAATGAAGAAATATTAATAAAATATAAAGAAGATAATTTAAAAGATATAGAAAAAATTTTGATGAGGAATTAATCAAAATGCAAAGTCAAATTTTGATCTATTATGGACAAAACGTGACTATTTCTAAAGATATATCTTCTATAATAAGCTTTAAAAAACGGTTTTGAAAAAATTGGTCTCCCCTTGATTAAACTTTTACCTTCTAAAAATTATTCAAGAACTTACCTAAATTTTAAAGCTCTACCAATATCAACAGTTAAAAATTTATTTGTAAATTTTCTGAGAAACCGCAGAAATTGGTTAGAAGAATTCCAAAAAATTGCTTACTTAGGATTAAAGTATAGAGACCATAAACTTTACGGAAAATCTTTTGATGGACTTATTCCATATAGAATATTAGTAAAAGAGGTTTCTACTATAATTAAAGCCTATTACAAATATTATAGTATTGCCTGTGCTATTTTGACTACTCTTTTCTTTACCAAAGTGGGGTTGCCTAAAACCTTACCTAAGTTTATTGAAGAAGTTTATGGACAAGATTTTTTGGATGATTTATTCTTTGCACCAGCTTTTATGTTTACTGTATTTGAATCAACCGCAGACCTTTTATTAGGAGAAAAACTTGAGGATGAAGTTTGTATAGTAAGAAGTTTTCTTTCTTTTTTACTTTGGAAGTATGCTAAGACTTTACTTAAAATTCCTTATTTTAAATTAATTAATGCAGGAGTTAAAAAGGAGCTTATATGGATTACCTTATAGTATACGATATTTCAGACCACAAAAAAAGACTCAAGGTAGCAAGAATTTTACAAAAATTTGGTTATCGCATTCAATATAGTGCATTTTATTTGCCTGACACAAAAGGAAATATAATAGATTTTTTATTTAAAGAAATTTCTAAACTCATTGATAAACAAACTGATCGAGTATTTTTTTATCCAGTTCATCCTCCGGAGGTATTTAAAGGTTATCCTCTTGAGCCTTGGAAAGTTTTTCTAATTTAAGGATAGGGCAGTGGAATTATGAAACAAACTATTATCATCTACAGTAATTATGTAGAAGTAAGTCGTAAAGAAGGAAGATTATCTATTGAAACTCCCAAAACTAAATACACTATACCTCTTTCTAACATAGACGGAATACTCATTTTTGGAAAATCTTATCTTTCCTCGGAAGCTATCTCTCTTTGCATGAAAAAACATATTCCTATTATTCTTTTTACTATTTATGGGCAAATAAAAGGACAGATTTTGCCTCCTGCTAATAGTGAAACTGTTAACAAAAGAATAAAACAATTTGGGCTTTACTTTTTTAAAAGACTTGAAATTGCTAAATATTTGGTAAAAAGAAAATGCACTGAAATAGAACGCACTTTTAATGTAGAACTTGAGGAAATTAAACTTAAAATTGATGAAGTAACTGATTATGCTTCCTTACTTGGTATTGAAGGATTAGCAACTAAGGTTATGTTTCAAAAATTTGAGAAGGTGATAAAAGATACAGATTTTAATTTTTTAGATAGGAATTATCATCCTCCTAAAGACGAAGTAAATGCCCTTTTAAGTTTTATTTATACTCTTGGATATAACTTGGCAACCGGAATTATTGTTTTAAAAGGATTTGATCCCTTTATATCTTTTCTTCATTCTAAAAGAGGTAAACATGCTGTTTTTGCTTCAGATTTGATGGAAATAATTCGTCCTAAATTAACCCTATTTTCTGCAGAACTTATTACTAAAAATAAAATAGTTAAAACTGATTTTGTTAAAGAAAATAATTACTTCTTACTTAAAAAACAGGCTATTTATAAAATTTTAGAAGATTTTAACCAGCTTAAGGAAGAATTAATAATTCCTATGAAAAAGTTTTTAAATGATTTTGAAAAAATTGATTTTTAGAAGATTTTTATAATGCGAGTTATAGTTTACGATTACGAAACTGAGAAAGTAAGAGCAAAGGTTAGAAAAAATTTAAAAAAACTTGGAGTGCACGCCCAGTGGAGTGTATTTGAAAGTTTAGAAAGTTATGAAAAATTGACAAATGTTTTGCTTGAGGAAGAAGGAGAGAATTACAGAGTAGCTATTTTTAAGGTTAATCCCAAAGGGGAAATAAGAAAAATTGGTCAAAGTTGGAGAAAAATTAAATTTATTTTTTAAAAATTTTTACTATAATAATAAATTTAAATAATAAATTTAATAGCAGTACCGTTCTTTGAAAATTGAATACTCAGTGGGGCAGGGTATTAATTTTTTATCAGAGCCTTAATTTTTAGAAGGAATGTGCGTTTTTATTAAGAAATTATATAAGTATCTTTAATAAGAAATTTTAAAATTTTTCTTTCTCTATAAGTAAGAATTATTAAATCTTTTGAGGTATAATTTTTAAATAAAGATTGAGATTTAGTTGCAATTTTTAAGTTAAAATTATAGTTTATAAGTTATTGATTTTAAGTCAAAAAATAGATTTATTCTCGGTTTTGTAGCTCAAAATAAATGTGTTTTACAAAGGTCAATTTTTAAAAATTTAATTTGTTCAAATAATCACAAATAAGATTTTATAAGATCTATATATTGTTAGGGTTGAAACCTGCCCTAGATAAAAAGGGATTGCGACCAG
>Ga0065719_116311_pt1 | contig 14519 bp, 7 predicted proteins | sample GBSCel85sediment_FD_59106 | JGI IMG/M metagenome (GOLD analysis project Ga0065719, IMG submission 59106) | Hot spring sediment microbial communities from Great Boiling Spring, Nevada - Cellulolytic enrichment CS 85C v3 (version 3) | ecosystem: Environmental > Aquatic > Thermal springs > Hot... | reverse complement strand
CTCTCCCAAATAGAAGAAGGGGGGAAGTTTTTCTTTGAAGGCGACGGCTTTGTTACGGGTGAGGTCAAAGGTGATAAAGGTTGGGTTGTTGTTTTCTGCAAGGGAACTTTAACTGTCCTTGGAAGCATACTCGTTGGCAAAGGGAGTTACTTGGCTTTGGTGGCAAAGGAAGTTGTTTGGATACCTAAGGAGCCAATTTCTTTCCTTTGTGGTCTAATCTGGGCTACAGATGGGAGTTTCAAGGTTCAAATTCAAGACCAACCTCCTGAACCTATGAGGTTGTTGGTGATAGGTAGCGTTAATGTCAACTTAGTTCCGAAGTTGGAGGATGAGGGGGGAAGGTGGGGTATTGAGTTTTTCTACGCACCTATGCCCTTCCCTTCCTTCCTTGTCCAGCAAGTAAGGGGGTAGAGTGAGATGAGAAGGAATTTGGTTTTTGTTTCCCTTTTTACCTTCTTCCTCCAAGTTCCTTCCTTCACCCAGCAAGTTCAAATCATACAACTGATGGTTTTTCGGGACGGAGAGGTTAGGGATGTAGCGATGGCGATAGCGAGGGCGACGGGATTAAACCTCATCGTTGACAACTCTGTTACAGGAACCGTTTCTTTGCACTTAAAAGGTGTCTCGGCTGAAGAAGCCTTGTCTTTGATCGCCCAAGCAGTGGGCGCCCGCTTAATGAAGACAGAGAAAGGTTTATTGCTGACAAAGCAACCCCCATCCCCAATTCTTCAGGTAGAAGTCAAGGAGGGTAAGGTGACTTTGAACGCACAAAATGCCGATGCCTCAGAAGTTCTAAGGCAGATAGCGGAGAAAGGGAAAGTGAACCTACTTTTGCCCGCTGACTTGCCTGTCAGCAGGATAACGATCAATTTGCAAGATGTTCCTGTTGATGAGGCGATAAATGTTGTGGCAAGGGGAGCAGGATGGGAGGTCCAGAAAGAGGGCAACATAATGAGAGTTCAAAGAAGCACCACTCCCCCTTCTATCTCGCCGACAATCACTCCGACTCCTTCACCTCCTCAACCTGCCCAAAGACCTACATTGCCTTCACCACCTTCACCTATCCCTCCTGAAAGGCAGCAGAGGGAGGAAAAGGCAACGGAATTGGTGACAAAGCCAGCGGAAACAAAACTGGTGGAAAGAAAGGATAAAGTGACATTGACGGCGGTCAATGCCCCATTAAGTCAAGTCTTGGAAGAGATAGCAAGGCAGGCTGGCATTGATTTATTGGTTATTGGTAGCACCGACGAAAAGGTGACAGTTAGGCTATCGGATGTGAGTGTTGAAGAGGCATTAAGGATGGTTCTGACGGGAACGAAATACATCGTCATACCGATGGTGGAAGGGAAGCATCAATCTGGCAACCTCAATCAAAGGAGGTTTTTGATAGGTGAGTGGGGAGACCCAACAAAATGGACTTCACCTACCCTTTCAGCCTTCTTAGAGACGAGAAGGTTTGACTTGAAGTTTTTGAAAGCGGAACAAGTCCCACAAGTCCTTTCCCCTGCCATCCCTACAGGCATCGTTAAAGTCCTTTCCGATCAAAACGCCATCTTGGTGACGGGACCGAAAGAGTTTTTGGAGAGGGTAGAAAGGGAGATAGAGAAAGCGGATAGACCTGCAAGGCAAGTGGTCATAGAAGCGCAGGTTTTGGAGGTAAGTGAGAGGGGCTTAAGGCAGTTAGCGATAGGGCTTGGAGGACAGAAAGGGATGTTGAAGGGAGAGGTAGGGACTGCTAATTTTCCAGGTCTTCTGCTTGTCCTTCAAGAGGGAGCAGGTTTGCCCAGCCAGTTTTTCGCTCAAATTCAGGCTTTGATAGAGAAGGGTGAAGCAAAAACTTTAGCGAGACCTAAAGTTAGCGCTGTTTCGGGCAAGAAAGCGTCCATAGAAGTAGTTCAAGAACTTTACTTTAGGACAGCACCCTTCTTCGGACCAACACCAATTCAGCCTACCCCTATTGTCCCTTTCTTTCAGTTACAGGCTATAAGCGCTGGGGTGAAATTGGAGATAACGCCTATGATAGGGGCAGAAGGGGATATATTGCTGGAAATAACACCCGAGGTTTCCAGTGTTGTTGGGCTAACGGCAGAGGGGTTACCTCAGTTGGCAACGAGGAAAGCAACAGCAACAGTTTGGGTTAGGGAAGGACAGACAGTCGTTTTAGGAGGTTTAAGGCAAAGGGAGGAGAGTAGGGTGACGACGAAAGTTCCTTTGATTTCGGCTTTACCTTTATTGGGCGAGTTTTTCAAGAGCCACAGGAAAGAGGTTCGTGAGAGTGAACTCATAATCCTTTTGACCCCAAAACTCCTTGAGCCGAGGGGGATGTAATCTTGCACTAAAATTTTTGTGCCGAAGGAGGGAAAGAGATGAAGCGATGGGTTATTGGGATCGTCTTTGTTTCCCTTTTAGCCCTTTTTGTCTCATTTTTGCTCCTTCCTGCTTTTCACCCATCAAAACCCCAACAAACTTTCCAACCAGACATTGAAGCACTCCTTAAAGACCTTCCCATCAACCAAATAGAGCAAAGGCAACTCTTCTCCTTTGGAGACGAACTTTACCGAAAGGGTAGATACAAGCAAGCAAGAGAATACTACGAGAAAGTCCTTTCCGCTTTAGAAACGAAGCGAAAAGAGTTCCTTGAAAGCGATAGGAAGGCTTTAAGGAGGGCAGGGGAAGAGCAAAAGGATAGGGAGCAATTGAGGAAACATTTGGGAGAACTTTCTGCTTGGGCGAGATGGAGAATCGCTTACACTTACGCAAGACAGAGAAAGTGGGATGAAGCCATTAGGGAGTTTCGTGAGTTGTTGCGAAACTACGACGGCACATGGTCTTTCAGGACAACTCAACCTTATTCCTTGCCCGAAAGAGCCCTTTACCAAATTGCCTGCTGTTATCGTGGAAGGATGAGGGAAGCAAAGGGGGAAGGGGAGAAGGAGTATTGGAGGCAAAAAGCCATCAACGCTTTCACTGAAGTAATGGTTCAATTCCCTGATAGCCCAATAAGCGTCCTTGCGGCGAGAGCCATTGCAGACCTGAATGGAGGTAAGTTGCCCGATAGGGCGGGGAAGGTTTACTATCGGGTTCTGAAAAGGGACGAAGAGAGAAGGAGAAGACAACAGTTGCTTTGGTCTATGTGCGGACCTGCTGCCCTCCATTGGCTTTTGAAAGCCCACTTTCCAAAAGAATCTTTCCCTTCCATTGAACAAATTTCCAAAATGGCAAAGACCGATGAGACGGGGACGAGCCTTTTCAACCTCAAGGAAGCAGCCAAGAAGTTAGGGGTCAGGACAAGTGCCTTTGAGGTCACTTTTGATGGTTTGAAAGAAATCAAACTTCCTGCCCTTTTGCTTTTCGGCGGTCATTATGTCGTTGTGACGAAAGTCAAGCGAGAGGGAATTTGGGTTGTCAATCCAATTCCACCTTTGGTCCTAGGTTCAAGGAAAGGGCAAGAGATAAAGGAAGTATGGCAGTTTGTTGAAACCTTCTTGCCAAGAGAGAAATTGGGGGATGACTGGAAGGCAGCAGTTTTGGTGGTGCTCGGGAAGTATTGACGAAAAAAAAAAAGTGACGCTATAATGACAACGACACCCTCCCCGAAAGGGCTGGGTGTGAAGGGGAACTTTAGGGAGGAGAGAAGTTATGAGAATCGGGAGGATGCTTAGAAGGCTAAGGAGGCAACGATGGTTCTCACCCTTTGTCGTCCTCTTAGCAGTCGCTATAACTTTACCGCCAGGGTTCGGTTACGCTATTTCCCCAATCTCTCAACGCATCTTCCACCATAATTCGTCTTCTGCCACTCAAGACTCATCCCCTCCCATTCGTGTCCTTCGCCTTTCTGAGATGAAGTCATTGAAGGGCAAAGGACCTTATAGGTTTGAGGAGAGATGTGGTAAGTTCCCTTGGACTCCCTTTTATCGTTCCATCAACTTGGCTACGGGGAATTTGATGGTGACAGCAACGGATTTGTCTTACCCTTCAAGGGGAATGAACATAGCATGCACGAGAACTTACAACTCCCACGACGACAAAGTTGGACCTTTCGGTAAGGGATGGGCTTTTTCTTACGACATGGCGCTTTATACCGACCCCCAAGACCCTGTGGGAACTTTGGACAGAAAGACATGGAACGGGACAGTTTTGCCCTATCAGGTTGATGCTGACGGTTTGGTAACGCCTCCCGTCTTCGTCCACGACAAGATAGCAAGGACGAAATGGATGGTAAGGGCTCAACAAAGTGACGGGAGTTTTTCTCAGTTGATTTATGTGGCTGATTTGGAAGGAAACATCCAGGGAGACGAACCACCACCTCCTACTGGAGAGGAAGTCAGTGAGTTTGCTTTGGAGTTTACGAGAAGGAGCAAGGATGGGACAATCACGACTTATTACGCTTTCGGTAGAGACTCAGAAGGTTTGCCGACGGGATGGTATAAGCCGACAAGAATAGAGGACAGGAATGGCAATGCTGTTGTCTTTGAGTATGGTTTGGAAGTCACTTACCCTGATGGTAGCAAAGATTGTTTGCTGACGAAGATTATTGACACAGTAGGGAGAGAAGTCCAGATAAGTTGGGCGAATGTTGGAAGTTCAAGCGAGCCTAAATGGAGGATAGTGGCAATAACTGACCCGATAGGAAGGGTTTGGCAGTATGAATATGACAGCGAAGGGAACTTGTGGAAAGTAACAGACCCCGCAGGTAGGACAACGACTTATGGATATACCAGCGTTTCAGGGAGTGAAGGGATAGAAGAAGGGTTGTTAGCGTCTATAACAAGCCCAATGGGGAAAACCACTCAGTTTAGTTATCTAATCCGCCCAGCCATACCAAGTCTTGACCCTTGGTGTCGTCAAGATGCTTTGTGGGTAGATCAAGTGATAGAACCAAGTGGCTATAAATATCGTTTAGAAATTTCCTGGATGGCCCAGACGGATAGTGGATGGATTATAAATGTTGTGAGAAGCGCAACGGGATGGAGAACCTATTGGCAATGTAGTTTAAGAGGCACAGTTTTCTGGGATTGGACAGCAGCACTTCAACCTAATGCCTTTCGCGTCTGGGATGTTGCTTTCAATCTTACCGTTGCCTCCGAGGGAGGTCCAGCAGGGACATCGGCAGAGATGGGGCAACCTCAACAAGTGACTAACTATCGGAAAATGACCTATGACGCAATCATTGATTATGGAACTTCTGCAGGCAGTGAGGACGATAAGGTCGTAAATCCCGGTCAAGGGAATATAACAAAGATAGAAGAGATGAGAAGTTTGACAGACATAAGATGGCTCGTCACAACTTTTGAATATTGGGACGAAAATAAGTTTCATCAGCAGAAAGCAGTGATAGACCCGATGGGTAGAAGAACGGAGACGGACTACTATCCTGCTGATGATCCCAATCCTGGTAACCGAGGGAATGTGAAAAAGGTTGTGGACGCAAAGGGAGGGGTTACGACTTTTGAGTATGACCAATACGGGCAGAAAATTAAAATGACTGACCCAGAAGGGAGAGTTTGGAGGTATGAGTATGACCAGTATGGGAACTTGAGGAAGTTGATTTATCCCGACGGAAGTTACACTGAGACAAGTTATGACCTAATAGGGAGACCAGTTCAAATTCGGGACAGAAAAGGGCAAGTGACAACAATTACCTACAACGCAGTCGGTCAACCTGTTCGGGTTGAGTATTCCGACGGGAGTTATGTTGAGTATGCATATGATGGGGATGGGCAGGTTATTGCGGTGACGGAGAGTGGGAGGGGAACGACAAGTTACACCTACGACAACGCAGGAAGACTGATAGCAGTTACAGACCCAGAGATGGGGACAGTGCAGTATGAGTATGACCTGTTTGGGATGAGGACAAAAATAGTTTACCCGAACGGGTGGCAGGTAAGGTATGAATATGCTTATGATATTTTAATCAATCAATCTATTATGAAAGGAGAAAATGATGAAGACTCTATTCCTGCTCTTTGGAAAGTTGTGGATCCATTAGGTTATTTCACAAATTACTTTTATACTATTTTAGGTCAAATTCAAAAGCAAGAAATCGTTATGGAAAAAGATGTAAATGAGAACCCGACAAAGAAGTTGATAGCAGAATATGTCTGGGACACGGAAAATATGCTTTTGAGTTTGGATTGGAAGGTGATTGGGAGTAGCGGAGAGCAAAGGGTTCGGAAGTTCGCTTACACCTATGATGACTTGAGGAACAGAACAAGTCAGGAAATCACGGAAAGCGATGGGACAGTAAAAGTGGAAAGTTACGAATATGACGAGTTGAACCGATTGGTAAGGGTGACTTACCCTGATGGTCTCATCCAAAGTTACACCTTTGATGGTGTAGGCAACAGATTGACGAAGACCGAACAGTTTCCTAACGGAACAGTGAAGACGACGAGTTACACTTACAATGCCTTGAACCAATTAGTAAGCCTGACGGATGAGAATGGGACGAGGGTTTTCAGTTACGATGAAAACGGAAACTGCGTGAACGATGGAAAGAGGTTGTATGAGTGGGATGTTCAAAACAGGCTGGTTAAGGTCATTGTTCCCAATGAGGGGGAAGTTCGGTTTCGCTATCGCGCCGATGGGATGAGGATAGAGAAGCAAGTGGTGGGAGGGTTGACGACGAAGTATGTCTATGATGGGCAGACAGTGATCGGAGAGATAAGAAGCGACGGGACGAAGAGATGGTATATTCTGGGTGCGATGGGATATGTTTGTAGGATAGATGAGGGAGCGAATGGGGAGATATTGGCAAGGGATTATTTCGTGTATGATGGTTTAGGTTCTTGTCAGGCTTTGGTTTCAAGCAACGGTGTCGTCGTGACAAAATATGACTATGATGTTTACGGGTCAGTTCGTGGGCAAGAAGGTCAGAGAGCCAACAACTTCAAGTATGTTGCTCAGATAGGTCATCCAACGGACGAAGAAACAGGCTTAATCTACATGCGAGCACGATATTACGACCCTGAAGTGGGAAGATTTGTCAGTGAGGATCCAGGACAGCATGGGATGAATTGGTATCGGTATGTGAATGGAAATCCTGTTAACTTAATAGACAGTAACGGAAAGAATCCTGTAGGATACTACTTTGCAATGGATAAATGGTTTCATGCATGTAATGCGTTGAGAGCATTATTGCATGAGTTTATACCTGCAGCATTGATGGCTACAGACATCTTACAAGTTGAAGAGGCATGGGGTAGGTTTATGGAAGAATGGGGGAGATTTGTTGGGCCTATGGAAGGAGCATTAGGTGCAGCAGCCCTTTTGACTGATGAAATAATGGCTGCCATTTATAGTCACCTTGTCTTTCTAGGACATTTAGAATTTCTTGGAAGTTTGATTCAAAACATCCATGCTATATCTATAACTGCCAGAGCAATAGGACTTCAACTGACAACATTATGCATAGGTTATGAAATCCGAATTGCGTCTTGGATGCGGCTTTTAGAGGAATGAGGTGACTGCAATGAAAAGTTACCGAATTCTTGCGATCGCTTGTGGGGTTGCTGGTGGGTTTTTATTTGGAATGGTGCTTTTTCTTTATTTTTTTGTCATTATCGGTAAATATAAGGAATTGGATGCATTTGCTCAAATTGTGGCAAAGATTGACTTGTTTACTTTCATCACCTATACTGCTTTTTTCAGCATTTTGGGCGTCATTGCGGTTCGTGAGAGTCGAAGTTATGAAGGGCTTGCGGCGGGGATGTTGACGGGCGTTCTATTAGGGCTTGCTTTCAAAATTGTCAGTTATCTTCTTCATCCTGAAATTCAAGTTCAATGGACAATTTTCCACCCTATCGGATGCATCCGATCAACGATTGGCGCTATTCATTGTTTGCCTTCAGGGGCAATTGGTGGTGCTCTCACTAATTTCGTTATACGAATTTTGACAGAGAATTCAAAATATATTAGAAGTGGCGATAATAAGGAAGATGATGTAAATAAGGAATAAAAAGATATGAATGCTTTGATTAAACAAGAAGGTGGTGATTTTATGTGGCGGCAATATAGTGCACGAATAGGCTTGGTGGTTGTCCTTTTGAGCATGATGGTGGCTTTAGGCATCTTCCTTTTCGCCCAAGAACCTCCACCTTCTGAAGGTGGCTATGGTGGGACAGGGCAACCCGCACCTTGTATCTGTGTTGCTCCTTCAACACCGCCTGCTCCTGAATGGATCAAAATCACCGAAGTCAGACTTTTGCCCCAAAAGAAAATCCGCATTGAATGGCAGCCCGTTCCTACTGGTGCAACAGGCTCTCTTACTCACACCCTTAAAGATTCTTTTGGAAATACCTTCACTTGTTCCCATCCCTTCCATCAGTTTTCCCGATATTGTCTGTGGAGAGGCACCCTTTACAATGGTCCTTGCTCTTTTTCTGTCCCTTATCATGTCGCCAATCTGCAAATTATTGGATACTGCCCAGAATCCCAAACCTTCTTTGAAGACACCCTTGTGTTTCCCTACAATACTCCTGTTTTCTATGCTGTCCAAGTTCAAACTGTCAGACACATCTCTTGTTCTGGTCACCAATCTTCCTGCTCAGGTGGCATGAAAGTCGTTTACAGTGAGTGGAGTCCCCTTACTTTCTGCTATGTCGTCATAGACAAAGTTCCTGTTGCTGACCATTCAAGCGTTGACAGTCGTTTGGATTTTCGCAAGAACCCTGTCACTTTCCGAAACTACCGTTTCGGCTACTCAACATATCGTGGTGGTCTTTTCGTCGGTTTTGCTGATGACCCTTCAAGGATTGCCAGAATTTACCTGAAGTTTCCTTTCCCTTCCCCTCCCTTTGAACCTGACGACCAAATCTGGGATGCTTCTTTGCTTCTCTTTTACACTGAGTCTCACGAAAGTTCTATTGACATCCCTTCAGACCCAACTCAACCCCATCCCATCAATTTGAAAGTTTACCTTGCCTCAAGCAATGATTGGGGACAAAGGAGCATCCATTGGTCTAACAAGCCTTCTATTTCCGACCCTGCCTTCTTGCTCTTTGAAGGTTCTGCCTTCCCTGGTTCATGGGTAGAAATTCACGATGGCAAGAACCCTGAGAACTATGCTGAAAACCGTCGCTTCAAGGACATCGTTGCAAATAACATGACGGTCACTTATGTCTTAACGATGCCTGATGACAATCCCAACTACTGCCTTCTCCCTGACCCTGCAGAGAAGATAACGATGCAGAAGCGTTGGAAGTATTTTGCTAAGCGGGAGTTCAAGGAGAGATGGGCTCCTTATGTTTTGAGGTCTACGGGGAAACAAGTTCTCACGGAACAAGTCTGCATTCAACATTAGCAGGAAGGGGAGCAAATGGCTGGATTGGAGAGGGAGAAGGGGCAAAGGGAAAGGGTTGAGAGGCTTTCCTTGCTTGCCCTTATTTGTGGCATTTGCTTATTCTCGTCATTCTTTCTCTTCATCTCCCTTTTTCGCTTCCATCGCTTGACCGCATACGCTTACGATTTGGGGATTTTCATGCAAGGGGTATGGTTGATGGCTCAAGGTGAAAGTCCTTTTGTGACCTTAAGAGGTCTTCACCTTTTCGCTGACCACTTTTCACCCATCCTTCTCCTTTTCGTTCCCTTATACCGCCTTTACCCTCATCCTTTCTGGTTCTTCCTTTTCCAGTCCTTTTCTTTCGGCTTGTGTGCCTTGCCTCTTTATCGTCTCTCCCTTCGCTGGCTCCCTTCTTCTTCCTTTGCCCTTTTCTTCTCCCTTTCTTCTCTCCTTCACCCTGTTTTCTTCTCCATGCTCTTCTTTGACTTTCACCCTTTGGTTCTCTCCTTTCCTTTTCTGCTTTGGGCTGTTTTAGCGATAGAAGAAGGAAAAACAGGTCAATTTTTCGCTGCTATCCTCTTTGCCCTTTCATGTCGTGAGGATGTGGTTTTGCCAGTTTTTTGCATTAGCCTTTGGGGGATGTTTCGTGGGAGGAGATGGTGCTTTTTCGCCCTCGTTTTTGCTGTCCTTTGGTTTTGGTTGGCGACAACGGTGATGAAGGATTTGAGTGGGGCAAAAGAAGTTTTTTACTTTGCACTTTACGAGCGTTGGGGCAAGACACCTTCGGAAATCCTAACCAACATCCTTTCCCATCCCTTCGCAGCATTAAAAGAGATGGTGATGGCTAAGGGGATAACGATGCCACCTGGCTTTTACCTTCTTCTCCTTTTAGCCCCTTTCGGTTTTGTCCCTATAATTGGCTTTGAGTTTTTGGTTTTTAGTCTACCTTGCTTTGCTTTCGTCACTTTGGGCGACAGACCTGCAATGAGGGAGTTGGGTTTTCAACACAGCGCTTTAGTCATCTTCTGGGTTATGGTTGCTAACCTGAATGGTTGGAGAAAGGTCATAGGATGGATGAAGGGACTTTCTGAGAAGGAAGGGAGATGGTGGCAGACAGCCCTTTTGGCTCTCTGGATTGTTTGTCTTTTTTGTTTTGCAGTTCGTTACGGCAAAAGTTCTTTCTCGGTCTTCACGAGGGACAAGTTGGGGAAAGTAGAGGCGGAGGTTATTTGGCAGTTATTGAGGGAGAAGGTTCCAGAAAGGGCAAGTGTCAGTGCCACGACGACCTTCGCCGTCCCTTTGGCTCACCGAAGGGAAGTTTATCTTTTCCCAAACCCCTTCATTCGTTGTTTGTGGGGTGCAAGCAAGGAAGCGCTAAGGCAAATGGATGGGAAGGAAAAGGTTAAAATTAGGGATGAAAGGGAGTTAATGCAGAGAATAAAAGAGCGACCCGTCCTTTTTGTGGTTGTCAAGAGATGGACAAACTGGTGGCCGATGGAGAGAAACGATTACGATAGGTTTTTGGACATTCTTCTTGCTAACCCTTATTACGAAATCGTCGCCAACTTCAAAGACTTTTACATCTTAAGGGCAAAGTGGAGGTGATTTCTGTTGCTGTGTCCAACGAACTTTCTCCCAGATGAACCTGTTGAACAGGATGAATTTGGTTCTCATGAAAGGATTGCTGATGCCCTTTACAAAACAGTGACAAAAGGGAAGGGAGGTAAGGCTATCGCTTTAGTGGGCTCATGGGGCAGCGGGAAATCAACGGTCATAAAAATCCTTGAGGGGAAGGTAAAACGCCAAGAGAATTTGGCTGTCTTCGTCTTTGACACATGGGCTCACCAAGGTGACCCGCTTCGTAGGTCTTTCTTGGAACGGATTTCTGAGTTTCTGAGAGAAAGAGGCTGGATAGAGGAAGGGACTTACAGTGAAGTCAAGGAGAAACTGAGTCAAAGGAAGGAAATCGTGACAACAAAGACAAGTCCCGTTTTGACTGGATGGGGGAAAGTGTTGGCGGTTTCTTTAATCTTGATGCCCTTAGGGAGTGCTCTCTTTGGGATTGATAGGTTTAGGGCATTTGGTTTTGTAATTCTCTTCGCCCCGACCATCATTGTTACCCTTGCATGGTTAATGAAGGGTAAGGGGAGTAGACCAGAGGATTTAGAGGCTTTGTTTTTCCAAAAGACGCAGGAAATTCAACACTCCACTACCATTAGAACTCCAGACCCAACATCAGTGGAATTTTCGGAGATGTTCATTAAGGTTTTGAGAGAGGGATTGAGGGACAAGGAGCGCCGTTTAGTCATCGTTATGGACAACCTTGACCGCTTGAATACCGATGAAGCGAGGGAAATATGGGCGACAATGAGGACTTTCTTTGAATTGGATAGGGAGGCAGAGTGGAGGGAAAAGGTTTGGTTGATCGTCCCTTACGACCCCAGTGTTCTAAAACGCCTTTGGAGTCTTGATGAAAAGGAAGATGAACTACCCAGCGCTTTTGCCTCTAAAACTTTTCAGATTACCTTCCATGTTCCCCCTCCTGTCCTTTCAGATTGGGACAAGTTTTTGGAGAAGTGTTTAAAGGAAGCATTCCCCCAACACAAGGAGGATGTGGAGTTAAACATTGTCAAGCGACTTTTTCGCTTACGCCCCAAGAAGGTCTCTCGGTCTTTAACGCCGAGAGATATCAAGCAATTTGTCAACAGAGTTTGCGCTTTGCACCAACAATGGTGCGGAACCATTCCTTTGAGGTTCCAAGCCTTATATGCCCTTTGCGAGGACGGGATTGATGAAGGGAAACTAATTTCAGGTGAACTTCCTGAACCTAAAGTTTTGGATCTGTTGGGGGAGGAGAGAAGGAATTGGCAAAAGTATTTGGCTGCCCTCTATTTCAATGTCCCCCCTGACAAAGCAATTCATGTCTTGATCGGAAACGATGTGAGGGAAGCACTAATTAGTGCGGATGGAGAAAGGTTGAAGAGACTTTCTAATGTTCAAGGTTTTATTGAAGTCGTTGAAGACATTTTGGACAAGATGGATTTGAAAGAGCAACCAGAGCAAATTGGGAAGGCTTCCTTAGCCTTAGCCTCTGTGAGTAATGTCCCCGCTAACATCTTTCAGTTCCTGTCAGAGACCGTGTTTCAAGTGAGCAGGAATTGGGACACATTGGATGAAAGGAGTTGCGAGGGTTTAGTCTTATTGTCTGAACGATTAGACGAAGGGAAAGGAAAGAAACTCATTGGTCACCTTCTGGTTTCCCTCTCTAAAACTAAGCCACCTAAGGAAACTATAGACAGTTGGGTTGAAGGAGTTTTAAAAATCCTTGGGAAGGCAAAGGAATTGGGACTTGAAGATGAATTGAATAGTTTCAGAGTAGATGGTGACGCTGCCGATTACCTCATGGTTTTGGAAGCCTTTGCGAGGATCAGAGGTGAGGACTTAACTTTGGTCAGACACCTTGTTCCTAAGGTCGCTGAGAAGGAAGTTCTTCAAGAGTTATCATCTAAGATAACCTCTGGCAAGGTGGACAGGCTGGGAGATATTGTTTGCTGCTTGTTGGCGGTTCCGAATTTCTCAGGATTAGGCGAAGGTGAGTGGCAAAGTGTAGTTGAAGCGGTGAGAGGGAAACTGAACAGCCAAGAGACAAAGCCCGAGGAAGTCAAGGAGTTGCTGAAAAGTCTTATTGCCTTTGTTGACAGCCCTAACGCTTCCTCGATCTTCCAAAACCTCTTGAACCCATTGATAAGCGGCGGACAAATTTTTCATCACCTTTACCAAGCCCATACCAGTCAAAAATTTGATGCTGCTGCTTGGTGCGTAATTGCTTTATTGGAGGGTCAATTTCCTCCTTCGTATTCCCAATACTATTGGGGCAATGCCCAGTCAGGCTCAAGTCTTTTCTGGAATGACATACTGAAACTGCCTCGCAATCACCCTCAAGTTCTTGATGAATTTGTCTCTATTTGCCTTCAAAGGATTCGACGACGAGAGGATTATTTTAATCACCTCGTAAAGTTGGGTTCTGAAAACATGACAGGGGAGTGGATGATGATTAGTGGGTGGGTGAGGGAGACTTTGAGGGTAGCGATTGAAAGAGAGTTTGACGATTTCTTCCCGTTGGAAAGTGTGGTCATTCATTATTCAGACCTGAAAACTCTTTTCTCATCACCAGAAGATTTATTGTCTCAATTGAAGGGGTTTATTTGCCGCTTGGCGGAAAGGAAGGGCTTAGCCACTGTAATAACCCGAACGAAATTTGACCCTCAAATTTCTGACCTTTACCTTTTGGTTTTGGATTCTTGTCCTAAGGAACAGGTGTCAGGCTACCAAGAGTTTTTGAAGAAAGGACTTCAGAGCCTGAGTAGGGAGGATTGGTTACATCACCTCACAAACCTCACCCCCACCCTAAAACTTCTCCTTTCCCTTGTGAAGCGTGGGGAGCAGTTAAAACTGAGACAACCTTTCTTTGACGCTCTTCGCGAGCACGCTGAAAAAGTGTTGATGGGCGAAACAAAGGTGAGTGAAGAATTTGAAGGGGAATGGAAATATGTGCCAAAGGCTATCAATCCAGACTTAGTAGGTGTCTTCGGAAGAGACCTGAGAGACCTCTTCTTGGAGAAGTCAACCCAAGTGAACACGACAGCGCCCTTCCTCAGGCTTTATGAAGAAGAATTATTGGAGTCTGGCAGGATAGAGGAAAAAGGCGATGAACTTATCCGCAAGGTTTTCAGGAGATTTCTGGAACGAAAGGATAAAGAGGAGATTGAATGGATGGCTAAAGTCATTGAGGAGACAGATATTTTAGGACAAGCAGAGGAAGATTCTGTCAAGGATTTCTTATCACGGGCAGAAGATCTGTTAAGGGAAGAAGGTGTCTCAGAAGAGATAAAGGAAGTTGTTAGGGAGTTGGTTTCAAAGAGGATGAGAGCAACAGGTTCTTCAAACCGCTTCAATTCATCTTGAAGTTAGTTGCTCTCTAATGGACGAAAACCCCGCGCCCAATCTCTTTGCCTTGCTGCCAGCCTATAAAGGGCTGACAGTTTTGTTTTTGTTACGCAATCAAGGAGACACTTTCGTTTTTTCATAAACTTTTGTCTCACTTTGAGCGATTAGAGCAAGCCAAAGCATTGGGCTTAGATAGGTTCTGAGGGAGCAAAGAGAGACAAAAGGGGTTCAAAAGTCTCGTTTAAAGCCTTCAAAAGTTCCCCTGTCGTCACTTGACGACTTCCTTCTCCTT
>Ga0065719_100148_pt1 | contig 14556 bp, 16 predicted proteins | sample GBSCel85sediment_FD_59106 | JGI IMG/M metagenome (GOLD analysis project Ga0065719, IMG submission 59106) | Hot spring sediment microbial communities from Great Boiling Spring, Nevada - Cellulolytic enrichment CS 85C v3 (version 3) | ecosystem: Environmental > Aquatic > Thermal springs > Hot... | reverse complement strand
GGGTGGTGGTCTGGGAAAGGAGGGTCAGGATCACGAGATACGGCCCGGAGGTGCAGGGCGCAAGGAAAAGGGCATCGATCATGCCGACAACAAACGCTCCGGGCACGGAAATCGCTTTGGCCGTGAGTTTTTTCACTGATGGCTTCCAGCGCTCGGGAACCTCAATGGAGAACCATTTCCCGTACCAAAGAAGGTCCTTCATTTCCCAAAGGCCCACCAAGATGGCCAAGGAAGAGACCGCGTAAATAAAGGGAACCCGGAAGGCCCGGGTTCCCACGGTTATTCCGAGGATGGAGTAAAGGACAAAGCCGGTGAGGTAATAGGTGACGAACACGCCAGCGGCGAAGGCAAGACCTGCCCAGATTACCTTCGTCCGCTTTCCCACCACGAGGAGTGTTCCCAAAAGGAGTACCATTACAGCAAAATCGCAGGGGTTGAGGGAGTCCAATGCTGCGCCAGCAACCACTGCGCCCAAGGTGAGTTTCTCCCGCAGGCTCAATCGATCCAAAGGTGACGCAGCTTTTTCCGCCACGGCCTTGCTGATTTCCTCCCGAAGAACTTTTTCCGCCTTGTCGCTGGGATAAGGAAAGGGCTCCCTACGCGGGAGAAAGAGTTTGTCCCCTACCAAAGCGAGATTGCCCACAAAGAGAGCAGGAGGCTCTCCTTTCGCTCCGTAAAAGCGGGAGAGTTTTTCGAAGCGGTCGCGGCCCTCCGGGGTGGTGGGATCGAGGGTTTGAATCCCAAGCTCGGGAAACTCCAGGCTCAGGCGGGCCACGAGGTCCTGGTAAAGAAGGATGAGAGGGGTTTCGCCGGGCGGCAGAACAAGAACTGCGGTGGTGGTGGTTTGAGGCAGACGGGAAAGAGGGGAAGGTGCGTTTTGTTCAATGGCTTGCTGGATGACCTCCTCCAAGACCATTTGGTACGCCAGACCCGAAAAGCGTTGTGGGGTTGGGCCGAGGCCATAAAAGGTTTCGTATACCACCGCCACATCGCCCACAAACAGCATAGGAACAGGCCCCACTTCCGCTCTGTACACGGACAGAAGGCGGAAAAGAAGCTGCCAGTTTTCGGGAGCGTGGATCTCGTAGGCTTTGAGCTCAAAAGAAAGACCTTGGTTTTGGAGGTCGGTCAAAAAATTCCACACCTCTTTGCAGTGGGGACAGCCCTCATCGTAGAAGAAAAGGACCTCCACGGAGAACGCCGCAAGGCCAACTACCAATACGAGAATTCCCAAAAGCGCTTTACGCATGGATCTCCCCTTTTAGGAAAGTTTGCTCAATCCACGTGCGCAGGGCGTCGCGCACCTTGCGGAAATCCTCAAGCCCACCTTTTGTGGGGTCAGGGAAAGGGACATGCAGGTAGTGTTTGCCGCCCGGGAAAAATGGGCAGGATCCGGGAGCGTCATCACCACAGAGGGTGACCACATAGTCGAAGGTTTGACCGAAAAGTTCGGCAACGCTTTTGGCTCGCTGGCGGGAGATATCAATGCCGATTTCCTTCATCACCTCGATAGCTAATGGGTGCACTTCCGTAGGCACGTGGCCAGCGCTGGCCACCTCGAATTTTTCTCCTCCCAGGGCTCGGAGCAAAGCTTCAGCCATTTGGGACCGAGCGGAGTTGTGGGCGCACAGAAACAGAACCCGTGTCTTTTTCATCGGATCACAAAGAACAACACAAACACCACGATCCCCAAAAGGAGAGCGATCTCCAGGGGACTCAAAACCCGCGCCTTTTTCTCGGGGAGGCGTTCCATGGGCGAGGGGCAACCTTGGGAAAGGCACCGCTCCACCTCTTCGCGGATCTGGAGCTCCACGGCCCGGCCAATCCCGGTGATGGCCAAATTCCCCACGAACACCATGGGCACCGTCTCCTCTTTTAGGCCGTAAGCGCGGGCCAAGGTCACCATGAGCCGCCAATTATCGGGCTCAAAAGTCACTTCGTGTTCGACGATTTTGAGGTCCGGATATTCCTGAGCGAGCTCCTCCAAAAAAGCCTTCATCACATGGCAATCAGGGCACGTGGCGGACCAAAAGAGATGGAGCTCCACGGAGGAAGCCCATCCCACCATTCCCAAAAGGGCGAAGCACAAAAGCAAAAACTTTCGCATCCCTAGCCTCCTTGCCTCATTTCTCGGTCCAGATGAGCTCATCTTGGTACTGGGACCTCCAGGAATTCATCCCGCCTAAGAGGCATTTGGCCTCAGGATACCCGTGGTCCCTAAGATAGCTAGCAATGGAACAAGCCCGGGTGCCGTCCTCGTCAACGATCCAGAGTTTGAGGGTATAGCCTTGGCGCTGAGGAGGCAAGGTCCGGACCCAAGCAATCAATTCCCTTTGGGTGAAGAGGGGAACGTTGATGGCTCCGGCAAGGTGTCCGGCTTTGAACTCCTCTGGCCGGCGCACATCCACGATAACCTGATAGCCTCGAGCCACCTGGGAAGGGGTTACCGTGAAGGTTCCGGAATAAGGGGAGCCCTGGGGCGCGCTGGGGGTTACTCCCTCTGCCCAAACGAAGAAAAGTTCGCCCAATTCCTGCCACCAGCCCACGAGGCCTCCGCGGATTGCTCGGACCAGCATAAAGCCGTTCTGCTGAAGAAGCGTCACGGCTTGGGCACTTTTCTCCCCAGTCTCGTCGTAAACGTAAATCACTCGGTCCTTAGGAAGCTTTTCCACCCAGGCCTCAAGCTCAGAAAGGGGAATATTCACCGCGCCGAAAAGGTGGCCTTGCGCGTATTTTTCGGGATCACGCAGGTCCAAAAGGAGATAGAATGTATCGCTGAGGGTTTTAGCGGGCGCCTCATGGGCCGAAAGGGTTTTCACTGTCCCCCGCACGGTGATCGGCACCTGGGGCCGTGTGGGGTCGTTCGTGTAAAGGGTCACCGTCTGCGAAACCGGCTGCACATAGCGGCTATAGCCAGTGGTGTTGAACCGAATTTTCATGGCCACAGATTCCCCAGGGTTGAGATCCCGTTTGGGAAGCTCGTAACTCGTGCAGGAGCAGTTGTAGGAAATCCGGGTTATGGTAAGCCTTTGATCCCCGACATTGGTGATAGTGACGGTGAATTCCACCACCGTGCCNTCCACGGCGACCCCGAAATCATAAAGCTCGGTGCTCACCNGGATCTTCGGAGCGGAAAGCCCCACTAAACCGGTGCCCAAAAGAGCTAAGGCCAAAAGAATCNTCTTCATCCTCTCCTCCTTTTANAGCTCCACAGGATTTACTCCCACGGCTTCCNCCTGGTTTCTCTTAGCGGAGGAGGCCGCGGACNACGGTTTCCACGGCTTCTTCCTCGGTGAGCCCGCGGGCCATGAGGGTTTCTAGCTCTTTTCGGTCGATGCTGCCGATAGCCGCCTCGTGGGTAAGTTTGGCCCGCTCGTCCAATACCACGAGCTTGGGCACTGCCGAGGCCTTGGCCTCCGTTCCCCGGAGGATCTCCGTGCAGTCGATGTGCCCGCGGGAATAAGGGCCGATCCCTACGGCTTCGCCGGTGAACTCTGCTTCGGCTTGGTCCTGAAGGACAATGCGGCTTTTCACCAATCCCCGGGCATATGGGCCTTCCAGGTGCAGGGCTTCTCGGATGCGCACGCGGTCATTCCCTTTTCCGTAAACCTTGGTGACCAATTCCGCCACGGCCTCTGGACCAAGATACACGTCGTAATCCAGGGTCAGAAGTCCCACGCGTTCTTGGACAACCTTGAATTCGGTGAGGTATTTTCCGCCTTTTTCCACACGGATTTCGGCCATGGGGAGGACTTCTACACCGCCGAATGGCCCATGGTAATGGACCTCGTTGTACTCCATGGTGGCCCCCTCTCCCACGCGGACCTTGGCCTCCATGATATGCTGAACCTTTTCAGCGTTGGGGAAGGAGCAATGGGCAAGAAAGCTCACCCGAGCCCCTTCTCCAATTTCGAATGTGGAGAGGATCCGCTGCACCCCTTCCTTGGGTAGCACTCCAAAACAAAGATGCACGGGATTTTCCAGAATAAGAAAGGGCTTAACTTCTACGTGGACCTTAACCCCATCAGGAAGGGGGTCGATTTCCATCTCGATTCCCGGGAGAGCGTTGAGGTCAAGAACGCGGTTTTTGTGGACAACCAGGCTTGCGATCTTTGGGTTCCGCAGGGCCTGGGCGTTTCCTCCCGTCTTCTCCAGGATCTCCGCCAAAGCTGCAAATTCCCGGGAGTAGTCGCGCTCAATTGTTTGGCGCATCGCTTTTCGCCTCCACCCTTTCCAATTCCGGCTCGTTGATGTGGGTGCACTCCTTGCAGAAGTTCTTGTAGAACCTCACCACCTCTTCGCATTCCCCGGTTTTGAGGATCCGGCCGCCGCAGAGGTGGGAAGCGCGGTGGGCCGCGCGGGCGAACTCCTCGCGATGGGTGATGAGGAGAACCGTGGTGCCCTCGCGGTTCATGCGCCGAATTACCTCCATGATGTCGTCGAGGGAGGGAACATCGATTCCGGAGTCCGGCTCGTCGAGGATGGCGAGCTTAGGATTCATGGCCAGGACCGCGGCGAGCTCCACCCTTTTCCTTTCCCCGCCGGAAAGGCGGTCGTTCAGGGTGCGGTTGAGGTAGTTCTTTGGGGGAAGGCCCACGAGGGCCAAGCACTCCTCGATGGAAGTGCAACCTCGGCCAGCCCCGCGGGAAATCTCCAGGTACTCGCCCACGGTGAGACCTTCAAAGCTTGCCGGCTGCTGCCAGGCCAGGGTGATCCCGAGCTTTGCCCGCTCCGTCACGGATTTTTTTGTGATGTCCTCATTGGCAAAGAGGATGCGTCCCTGTTTGGGCTTGTATCCGGAAAGCCCCATGATGGTGTAGGCCAACGTGGACTTCCCTGTTCCGTTGGCGCCAAGGATGGCGTGGATCTCGCCTTCCTCAACGGCGAGCTCCACACCTCGCAGGATCATTTTCCCCTCACGTTCCACAAACAGGTCTTCGATCACAAGAAGCGACTTTTTAGTACGCATAAGCCTTTCGATCTTCCCCGATAATGCGGCTTCTTGCACGATGGGATCACCTGGGTTTTTTCCGCTTTTCCCCTTTTCAGCGACCGTAGCCAGCCTCCGCAAGAAGGGCCAAAAGCTTTTCTCGATCACTTTTGTGTTCAGGCTCTAAAAGAGTTTTACAGTCCTGGATGGAGGCTTCTTCTCCAATGATCTTTAGGGCGAACGCTAAACACGTGGGAACTCCACAGGCGCCGCAGTTCGTTTTGGGAAGGTATTTGTAGATTTCTAAAACTGTGATTTTTGCGCGCGTTTTGTAGCTGGGTTTTATTTTGTCGCGCTGCTCCCACACCCGGTTGATCAGGTTCCTTAACTTCTCCAACACTTCTTCCGCATCCTTTTGGTCCCTAAGACGGGTGACTACGATTTTCTTGGCATAAAGGGTTATGCCCCGGCCCCCCATTTGAAATTTAGCACTTGGTTTTCGGGATCATAAATCGTTCCTTTCATCACGGCGTTTAAGTAAGGAAGAACCGGGCTCACATCGTCGGTCAATTCTGCCTCGGGTTCTACCCATTCCACCTCGCCCGGGTAGCAGGGCGGCAAGGAGGTCTCAATACGCAAAAAACCTCGCAAAATAGGCATGGCGCTAATCAGCTTTATCCCCGTCCATTTTTGCCAAATATTCGCGAAGAAGGGCAGCGGCGTAAACTGAACGATTTTCTTCAGGGATCCAGTCCGTTTTTTCCGCGCAGGCTAAGAGAGCCTGGGCAATTTTCTCTGGGTCGGAAAGCCCGAGGGCCGCGACATCTGCAAAATCTGGGGTAACCCAATAAGCCCAACTTTGCGGCCGTTGACCTCGATGAAGTCGAGGCCCCCAAGGTCACAGCATTTTCTCTTTTGCTTGCTCATCTATCTAACCCTGTTCACATTCCCGAGAGATCGCAACGCCGTGCCCTTGCCCTCGAGCGTTAGCGAACCAAAAGGCGCTTGATCTCCTCCACGGAAGGGACGTACCCGCTCAGCTTCACCTGGCCATCGATGGCTACCGCCGGGGTAAGTATCACCCCGTATTCCCCGAACTTTCGGGGGTCGCTCACATGAACCACCTCGGCCTCCATGCCCAATTCCGCCAGGGCTTTGCGCACGATCTGCTCGGTGGCTTGGCACTTTGGGCAACCTGTTCCCAGGATCTCGATCCGCATCCTTCACCTCCTTAACGCAGCACCGTATTCCCTGCGATCCAACCCACCAACGTTCCCAAAACGACGAGGGTGGGCACATAAACCAGAGCCTTTTTCACCCCGAAAACTCTGGCGATGGCGAGCCAGTTGGGAAGACTCAGACCCGGCCCGGTGAGAAGGAGGGCCAAAGCCGGCCCCGTCCCCATTCCCAACCCCATGAGCTTGTGTACAAGAGGCGCCTCGGTCATGGTGGCAAAGTAACTCATGGCACCTATTAGAGTGGCCAAAAACGAAGAGCGGAGGCTCGCCCCGCCCAGCCACTCCGTTACCCAGGCTTCGGGAAGGAGGGCGCCAATGATTCCCACCACGAAAACTCCGGCCAAAAGAAGGGGAAAGATGAGCCGCACAAACCACCACGTTTCCCTCATCCAATGCCCGATTTCCTCACGGGTTTTGGTGAGAAAGGCGTAGCCGAAAGCGATGGCCATTCCCACAGCCCAGACGATCACCTTCTGGTAATAGGGGCCTCTTTGCACGATGTAATTAGGGGCAAGAAGGGCAAGGACAAGGAGCAAAAGCAGGATAACATCCGGTCTTTTCATGACCTTAGTTTGGACTTGAGTCGTTTGGCTAGGGTTGGGCTCCGCGCGGGCTTTCTCCTCTTTGCGGAAGGCCAGGCTCATCACTCCACCCACCGCAAAGGCCATAAGTAAGGCGGCGATAAGCCTTACGGCCACGATTTTTTCCCCGAGGATGGTGCCGGTATAGACCAAAGCCAGAATGTTTGCAGCAGGCGCAACCCAAAGGAGGATAAATGCGGGTCCCACACCCGCGCCGCCGTAATAAAGCCCGCTTGCCACAGGAATAACTGTGCAGGAGCAAGCGGCCACGAAAAAACTTCCGCCGGCCGCCAACGCGAAGGCCTTGAGTTTGCTTGTGGCTGCGCCCATATAGCGCACAATGGCCTCCCGGGAGATGAAAGTGACCATGGCTCCGGCCAAAAGGAACGCAGGGATCAGGCAGGTGAGCACATGGAGGGCAATGTAATCCTTTAAGGCCTCAAATCCGCTGAGGATGACTTGCCACCACGTCATTTTTCCCCCTTTCGCAGGTAAGACGCGCAAGACAGCTTAGGATCAAGGGAACTTTGGGGTGGGCGAGCCGCCAAAGGAGCCTTTGCCTCTCACGGCGGGAGACAATGAGGCCGGCCCCCTCAAGCAAAGCCAAATGGCGGGAGATTACGGAGGGATCGAGCCCAAGCAATTCGGCGAGCTCGCAGCCGCAGCGCTCGCCTTCTGCAAGGATAGCAAGGATTCGCACCCGCGCCTGGTGGGACAAGGCCTGGCCCAAAGCCACCAAATCCTCGGCAACTTCGGTTATTGCATTGTTGAGCACAAATGCAAGACTACTTGATTTCCTTTGGGGACGCAAGATCTCGCTGAGCGGCTAAGGAACCGCCAAGCTCTTGGCCCAAAATGGCGGGATCAACCAGGTTTGGCCATAGCGGGCCCGCCAATCCTCAAGCCCACCCACTAGGGCCACCGCCGGAATCCCTGCTTCACGAAGGAAACACGCGGCCTCACCCGCCTCCTTCCCGTCCTCATCCAGTATCCAGACTTGAAAACTTACGCCTTCTGCCAACTCCTCGGCCTTAGGGAGCCATTCCGCCCAATGCGGAAGATCCTCAGGGTTCGCTTGGATCGCTCCGGGTAAGGTTCCTTCCAGAAAAATTTCGGCCGGCCGCAGATCCAGGAGCAAAAGATAACGCGTGGCCAAATTTTCCGCGGGAAAAGCCGGAACGCCCTCTAGGATCTTGGGTGGAGGAGGGGGCTCTCCCACGCTTAAGGAACGAAAAAGGGTGGACCAACGTTCTGGATCCGCGGCCAAGGCGCGGGCTAAAAACCCTTGACCGCGCAGAATTTGCGTGGCTGCTTCGGCTTCTTCGCCGTAAATCAAAATGGGAAGCCCGCGCGGGAAGAATTTCGAGAGTTCCGGAAGTTTTGGATAAGGGAGATTGATCGCGCCGAGGAGGTGGCCGCGGGCATAAGCCTCGGGATCCCGCACGTCCAAAAGAAGGTAGAGCGTAGAAAAAAGTTCCTTGGCCGGGGCCTCGTGGAGCAAGGCCGGCCGCACATAACCGCTAAGACCAAGCCTGATCCAAGGACGCTCGGGATCGTTGGTGCGTATGGATACGGACTCGGAAACTCTCTTCCCTCCGTATTCGCTGGAGTCGAAGCAAACGGTGATCGAAAGGGACTCCCCGGGAGCGAGGCGATCCCGGGGAAGGGGCGCAAAGGTGCACACGCAGCTTGGGGCCACTGCGCCTAAAACCAATTCCTCATCACCTATGTTCAGAAGCAAAAACTCCCGGCAAACGAGCACGCCCTCGGGAATCTCCCCAAAATCGTGGGTTTCCATGGGCAAAAACGCTTTGGGTGAGGCCCATCCCCCAAGGCCCACGAGTGCCAAAATGCCCCAAAAGCAAACTGCACCGAAGCGGTTCATGTTCCGCACCAAGTATCCGAACCTTTGGGGGCCTATCCAAGCGTTATACTCAAGCGCAATGCGACTCTGTTTGATCGGGTACGGGAACGTGGGGTACGGCTTCGTTCGGGTACTTCTCCGCCACGGTCCTTGGCTTCGGGAGAGATTCGAATTTTCCCCGAAGATCGTGGCGGTGCACGATCTTCGCCGCGGCACGGTTCTTTCGCCTTTAGGCCTGGATCTTATGGTCTTGGCCAAGGCCTGGGAGGAAAACCGGGATCTTTCGGAGCTTGGGGAAAGCCCTTCTGGTCTTGATGCTTTCTCCGTGATCAAGGAGTCAAATGCCGACGTGGTCTTGGAGCTCACCCCCACCGATCTTGCCACCGGCGAGCCCGCGGCTTCCCACATCCGCACTGCTCTTTCTCTGGGAAAGCACGTGGTGACCACGAATAAAGGCCCGGTGGCTCTTTTTGGAAAAGAACTTTTGGCTTTGGCCCAAGAAAAAAGGGTGCATTTTCGCTTCGAGGGTACAGTCATGGCCGGAACTCCTCTTTTCTCCCTCACCGATTTTGGGATCGCCACCCCTATTCGCCGCGTGCGAGGAATCCTCAATGGCACCACGAATTTCATCCTCACCCAAATGGAGGCAGGGAAAACCTATGAGGAAGCTTTGGCCGAAGCCCAGAGACTGGGCTATGCCGAAACCGATCCCACGGCAGATGTCGAGGGCTTCGATGCGCTCGCGAAAATTTTGATTCTTGCGAACCTGGTTTTGGGGGGAGATCTCCGAGTCCGTGATATTCCCTGCGAAGGAATAACCAAGCTTGATCCCAAGGAGGTTCAGAACGCGCCCAAAGAGGGCTTTCGCTGGAAATTGGTGGCGGAAGCAGTCCGGGAGGGAGGGGAAGTGAGGGCCAAGGTGGGGCCGGAGCGCCTGCCCCTCTCCGATCCGCTTTCTCAGGTTTCCGGCGTTCTCAATGCCATCACCTTGGAGTTTGATCCCCTTGGTGCAATCACCGTAGTCGGCCCGGGCGCAGGTCCGGAAGTTACCGGCCACGCCGTTCTTTCCGACCTTTTGGCCATCCACAGGGGGCTACGATGAGCTACAAAGGTTATTTCCACCGGATCCTCTTTGTGGATCTCTCCCAAAGGAAGTCCAAGGTTTGGGAGCCGCCACCTGAGCTTTGGGAGAAATTCTTGGGTGGAAAAGGCGCGGGTCTCAAGATGCTCTATGACCTTGGCTTTGATCCCGATCCCTTTTCTCCGGAAAACCCGCTTATCTTTTTGACCGGCCCGGTGACGGGGAGCCCCATTCCCACTTCAGCCCGCTCGTGTGTTGTGTTTCTCTCGCCCCTCACGAACTCCGCGGTGGACTCCCATGCCGGCGGGTTTTTCGGCCCGGCCCTGCGGAAGCTTGGCCTCGATGGCCTCCTTATCCTCGGAAAAAGTCCAAAGCCCGTGTACCTTGAGGTTCGGCCGGATAACGTCCTCTTTCACGAGGCGGAAAAGCTTTGGGGAGAAGGCATTTTCGCCACAGAAAAAGCGCTCAAGGAAAGGCATCCGGGCGCAGTGGTGGCGAGCATCGGCCCGGCGGGCGAAAGGGGCGTGCGCTTTGCCTGCATTGGCACAGGTTTCTGGCGCCAGTTCGGCCGGGGCGGCGCCGGCGCTGTCATGGGCGCGAAAAACCTAAAGGCCATCGTGGTCCCTCCCGGATCGGAAAAGATTCCCATTGCCGATGAGCCTCGCTTTCATGAGCTCAATAAAAAGCTCGTTGAGGACCTTCTTTCCCACCCCATGCGGAAAAAGCGGGAGGAGCTTGGGACCACCATGTGGATCCGCATGGCTCAGGAAGCGGGTTTTCTTCCCACCCGCAATTTCCAGGCTTGCCGCTTTCCCGGATTTGAAGGGATCACCTCCGAGGCGATGAAGCGGGAGCTTTCCTGGGAGCCACGGGGATGCTTCAACTGCCCCATTCGCTGTGGGAAACTGGCGCGCTGGGATGGTTTTGAGCTTGAAGGGCCGGAGTACGAGACCACCGCTTTCTTGGGCGCCAACTTGGAAATCGGGAGTGCCAAAGCCGTGGCCTACGCAAACTTCCTCTGCGACGATCTTGGGCTAGACACGATCTCCACCGGGGTAGTGATCTCCTTTGCCCTGGAGGCTTCCGAGCGGGGCTTTCTTCCTTTGCCCTTCCGTTTCGGGGACGCCGAAGGAGTCTTTACCCTCATCCGTCAGATCGCTTTCCGCGAGGGGGTTGGTGAACTTCTTGCTGAAGGGACGCGTATCGCTGCGGAAAAGCTTGGGGAGGAAGCCCAATATTTTGCTATCCAGGTCGGGGGAATGGAGCTTTCCGGGGTGAACCCCAAAGGATGTGCCTCGATGGGCTTTTCCTTAGCCACGGCGGATTTTGCTTCCCACACGCGGTTTTGGTCGGCCACTGCGGAGATGCAGGGCGTGCTTTCCGTGGAAGCCGTCCCCAAATTTGTGAAGGAGGGCCAAGACGAGGTCGCGGCGAGAAATTCCCTCATTGTCTGTGACTTTCTCCCCTTTGGTTTTGATCGCCTTGCCCCGCTATTTTGTGCTCTTACGGGGATGGAGCTTGTTCCTTGGGATTTCCTGCGCGCGGGAGAGCGCATTGAGAATTTGCACCGCCTGATTAACCTTGCCCGCGGCCGAGAAGCGGACACCCTTCCGGAAAGGTTTTTTGCTGAGCCCCATGAGGCTGGGCTTTTTGCTGGCCGGCGCTTCACCAGCGAGGATTTCCGGCGCTGGCTTTCGGAGTACTACCGGCTCCGGGGTTGGGACGAGCGGGGGGTTCCTACCCCGGAGAAGCTCGCTGAACTCGGGCTTCCCGGCCCAAGGCTTTGCCAGCTGTGATGGAACACGGCCGGGGTTTTGGCATCTTCCACGAGCCTGTTCTCCTTGCGGAGGTCCTTAATTTTTTAGCGCCGGCACCGGGAAAGGTGATCGTGGATGCTACCGTGGGAACGGGCGGCCATGCCGAGGCCCTCCTCTCTTTTGGGGCAAAAGTGGTCGGAATCGATCAGGACCCGGAAAGCCTAAGGATTGCCACCTCGCGCCTAAGCCCATTCCAAGACCGTTTCTTCCCCGTGCAGGGAAATTTTCGAAGCCTTTTAGCGCTTTTACGGGAACTCGGGGTAGATAAGGTGGACGGCGTTCTTTTCGATCTTGGGCTTTCCTCTTGGCACCTTTCTCAGGCGGAGCGCGGTTTTTCCTTTCAAAAGGAAGGGCCATTGGATATGCGCATGGACCCAGATAATCCCATCACTGCCGAAAAATTGGTGAACGAGCTTTCCGAACGGGAACTTGCCCGAATCCTTTGGGAGTACGGGGAGGAAAGGTACGCGGAAAGGATCGCCAAAGCCATCGTCAAAAATCGGCCCATAAAAACTACCACGGAGCTTGCGAGGATTGTGGCTGCCTGTTACCCGCCTCGGCTGCACCGCATTCATCCGGCGACCCGCACGTTTCAGGCTTTGCGGATTGCTGTAAACGATGAGCTTTCCGCCCTTGCGGAGGCTTTGCCCCAAGCTTTGGAGGTTCTCAAGCCCGGCGGGGTAATTTGCGTCATCTCCTTTCACTCCCTGGAGGATAGGATCGTGAAGAACTTCTTCCGAAGAGAAGCGCAAGTCCGAAGGCTTTCCGTGCTCACGAAAAAGCCCGTGCGGCCTTCCGCGGAGGAGATCTCCCGAAACCCGCGGGCCCGCTCTGCGCGGCTTCGGGCCGCCCAGGTGCCCGAGGTTTCTCCTTAAAGGGCCGTTTGTCCGCGTGAAAAATGCTCCGCGTCTTAGGCTTAAAAGGGAATGCTCCACGGCCGACCTAATGCAGCGTTTTGGACTTGGGTCCTTCTTGGCGTTCTCATCGCCGGGTTGGCTTTCCTCTACCTTTGGCAAGGGACGCTATTGGCCAGGCTCCGGGCGGAGCGCGCGGAGCTCACCCTAACCCTGGAAAAACTCGTGCGGGAAAAGCTCCTTTTGGAGCATCGGCTGCGGGAGGAATATTCCCCAAACGTTTTGGCAGAGCGGGCCCGGGCCCTCGGCATGGGACCGGCAGATCTCTCCCGCATCCACTACATGGAGATCGAAAATGGAAATTAGGCGAGCGCTTTTGGTGTTCATTGTTTTGGGAATCGGTGCTGTCGCTGTTCTTGCGCGTTTGTTTCAACTACAGATTCTCGAGCACCAAAAGTGGGAGGTTTTGGCCCAAAACATCCAAGAGGATTTAGTGGAAGTTCCCTCTCGGCGGGGGACCATTTATGACCGGAACGGCGTTCCCCTTGCCTACGATGTCCCCGCCTATTCCATTGCCGTAGACAATTTCCGCGTCACCAACCCCGAGATGTTGGTAAGGCTCCTCCAAGAAGAATTGGGAATGACCGAGGAGGAGGCCGAAGCCCGCGTCTATCGGCAAAGTTATTTCACATGGCTTGCGCGAAACGTGGACCTTGATAAGGCTGAGCGGTTTCGCGCCCTGGCCCAAGCCCAAAGGATTCGGGGCCTCCTCTTTTTCCCCACTTGGAAAAGGGCTTATCCCTATGGCTCTTTGGCCATTGAGGTCCTGGGTCTTGTGGGCGTGGACGGAGACGGCCTTTCCGGTTTGGAATGGCAATTCGATTCGATTCTCCGCGGCCGCCCCAGGGTTCTGCGAATCCTTCGCGCTGCCGATGGCACTCCCTACGATCTTTGGGAAGAAAGTCCTGGCGAGCCCGGCCGCGACCTCTACCTCACTCTCGATGTTCGCATGCAGTGGATTTGCGAATCTGAGCTCGATGAAACTCTACGCACCACCCCTGCGGACCGGGGCTGTGCGGTAGTGCTCAATCCCAAAACCGGCGAGGTCTTAGCTTTGGCCCATTCTCCCCGCTGCGACCCGAAAAATCCGGACATTGCCCTTCTTCGTCCCTGGGCGGTGACCGATGTTTTCGAGCCCGGTTCCACGTTCAAAGGCTTGGTGGCTCTGGCCGCTTGGGATTTGGGATTGGTCACGGAGACGGAATATTTTGAGGCCTCTTCGCCTAGGATCGTGGCCGGTGTGGCCATCAAAAACGCGAATAACAAAAGCTATCCGCCTTTGCGGCTTCGCGATGCGCTAGCGCGGTCTGTAAACACCGTGTTGGTACAGATCGCCCAACGCCTGGGCGCAGCCAATCTTTACGAATACTTTCACCGCATGGGGTTTGGACAGCCCACAGGGATTGAGCTTCCCGGTGAGGCGAGGGGGATTCTTCGGCCGGCGGAACAGTGGACGGAAGTGGATCTGGCGGTGAGCTCCTTCGGGCAAGGAGTGGGCGTCACGGCCATCCAGCTTGCCGCGGCTTACGCCGCCCTTTGCAACGAGGGAATCCTCCTTCGGCCTCATTTGCTTCCGGCCGAGCCCGAAATCCAAGGGACGATTGCAAAGCCCAGTTCCTGCCAGAAGATTCGGGAATTCTTGGGTTATGCGGTGAACACCGGGACTGGATCGCCGGCGCACGTACCGGGCTTCAAGGTGGGAGGGAAATCCGGAACCGCCCAAATCGCCATCCCTGGGCGGGGATACGTTCCCGGCCATGTCACCACCGCTATGGCCGCCTTCTTTCCTTGGGATAAGCCCCAATACACCATCGTGGTCATCTACCAGACCAGCAAAACCGACGACTTTTGGAGCGGAACCACGGCAGTGCCCTCGGTAGGGCGTATTGTGCGGGCGATGGCCGCAAGCGGCGTAATCTATCCTCCGGAAATCACGGCACTCGGTCGGTCGGGATAGGTTAAAAAGAGATGGCCCTCCCAGCCATTTAGGGCGCGGGCCACCGTTTCAAGGGCAAGCTGCGGCGTGTTGTTCTCTTGGGAAAGATGTGCCAAAAACACGGTTTTTGCCCAATCCCGCAAATTTTTCAGGGCCTGCGCGGCTTCTTCGTTAGCCAAATGCCCAAAAGGCCCC
>Ga0065719_100227_pt1 | contig 14567 bp, 16 predicted proteins | sample GBSCel85sediment_FD_59106 | JGI IMG/M metagenome (GOLD analysis project Ga0065719, IMG submission 59106) | Hot spring sediment microbial communities from Great Boiling Spring, Nevada - Cellulolytic enrichment CS 85C v3 (version 3) | ecosystem: Environmental > Aquatic > Thermal springs > Hot... | reverse complement strand
CACGGGAGCGGCGATTCCTGAATACACAAGGCCCACGGGCGTTTTCGCCACAAGGCCGCTTTCTTCAAGGGTTTGAACCATTTCCGGGCGGGCTCCGAAAAGTTCTAAGTCCTTGGCGTTGAGGGGGAATTCGCTCGCTGCACAGAGAAGCTGGCGAAGGAGGATGGACTCGTTTTGGGGGTTAATGATGGCGTGTTCTTGGGGGCGCGTGAGGAGCTCCTCAGGATGCCGCAGGAAATACTGGTCCAAGGGATCGCCTTGGCCCACCACGAAGACGAGGGCGGGTTTTGCGCCCCTTCCTGCCCGGCCGGCCTGCTGCCACACGGAAATCACCGTCCCGGGATAGCCCCCGATGATCACAGCATCGAGACCACCGATATCGATTCCCAATTCCAGGGCGTTGGTGGAAACTACACCGGCAATTTCTCCCGTTCGGATTCCCCGCTCGATGGCCCGCCGCTCTTCCGGAAGGTAACCCGCCCGGTAGGCCATAATCCTTTTCCCCGGCACCTTGGGCTGGACAAAAGCCGCGAGGACCTCGGCAAGCCTTCGGGAGGTGGCAAAGCACAGGGTCTGCAGGCCCTCGCCCACAAGGAAAGCCAAGAGGAGGGAAACCTGGTCCGTCCAGGAATGCTTCAGGTCCAAGAAGGGGTTCCAAAACACAAAGGTTCGCTCGCCCCGGGGTGCGCCGTCTTCCTTTACCACGAAAACCTCTTTCCCGATGAGCTTTTCCCCGTGTTCCTCGGGATTGGCGATGGTGGCGGAAGCCAGGATGAATTGGGGATCCGCGCCGTAGCGCTCAAGGATGCGGCGGAGCCTCCGCAAAAGCAGGGCCACATGGGAACCGAAAACGCCCCGGTAATGGTGGGCCTCATCGATCACCACGAACCTCAGATTCCGGAGAAACCTTTCCCATTTGTGGTGCCAGGGGAGGTATTGGTGGAGGGCATAAGGGTTGGTGAGGAGGATGCGCACTTGGGCGCGGATCCGCGAGCGCGCCTGCGCTGGGGTGTCGCCATCGTAAATTTCCGGCCGAAAAACTGGGCCCAGCTCGGCCTCGAGCTCTTTCAGCTTCACCAGCTGATCCTGGGTGAGGGCCTTGAGGGGATAGAGGTAAAGGGCGGTGGCGTCTTCCTCAAAAAGAAGGGTGGAGAGCACAGGAAGGTTAAAGGCCAAGGTTTTCCCTGAGGCCGTAGGCGTGGCGATGAACACGTTTTCTCCAGCAAGAATGCGATCCACCGCCTCGGCCTGATGGGTGAAAAGACGTATGCCTTTTTTCTCAAGGAAAGCTCGGACTTTAGGGTGAAGCGGTTTTTGGGGTTCGGAAAACTTCGCGGGCTTTGGGGGAAGGGTGAGGATGCGGACGATCTGCCCTCGGTACCATTCCTGTGCTTGGAGTTTTTGGAGAAGCTCCTCAAAGGCCACGGACCACCAACTCCTCCCAAAATTTCCGAAGAAGAAGGGCCAAGGAAAGGAGATCCTGGCGGTTGTGCTCGATAATAGCCACGAGAGGTCCCACGTTTTGCTTGCGTAAATAGTCCAGGTAGAACTCGGGAACAAGGGCGCTGGGGATGTCGATGGCCCGCTCTACGGAAAGGATTTTTTCCACCGTTTCGAGACGGCAGTCGGGCAAAAATTCCCGAAATTGCCGGCGGGCATAGGGCAAAAGGTCGAAGTTCGGGTAATTCAGCCTTCCCGGAAGCCCATAGTAGCGCAACCGCGCCTCGATGAAGTTCACATCGAACGCGCGGCCGTTGTAGGTCACAAGGGCTTTTGCTCCCCTAAGCTCCTCCTCAAGGAGGCAAAGCACAGGAAGCTCCTCGGGGATGGCCCGCACCACAAGGTGTCTGACCGTGATTTCCTCGTCTCCCAGGCGGGCAAGCCCGATGAGAATAACCGGCTCCGTATAAAGCCCGAGGGTCTCGATATCCAAAAACACGACCTCTTCGGGCCGCAAGAGGCCAAGGAGAGACAAGACCACAGGATGGGAAACGGGAAACCACCGGGTCACAAGGTGGATGAGGGCCGGTAAATCCCGCCTTTCAAGGGCCTGAAGCACTTTTTCTGCTTGCCAGGACCAGCGCGGATGAGCCAGAAGATCCCGCAGGGTGCGGTAGCCCGCGAGTTTGAGTCTCATCTCCGTGGCCTCGCCGATCCCATAGAGAAGCCGCAAGGAGTTTAGGATCCAAGCCTCTGTCACCTCCGGGCTTGGCGAAAGGGGAGGGAAGGGCCGCTTCTCCTGGAGGACCAATGCTTGACCGTAAGCGGTACTCTTCTCTTCGCCTGCGTAGAAATCGAGAAGCGAGCGGCCCGCGCACTCCCTAAGGAGCATCTCTTCCAGTAACTTTGCTTCCCGATAGGCTCGGGGAGTAACGGGAGCCCAAAGGGCTGTGACCGCGTCCTGACGGGTGAAGCCTTCGCGGTAAAGGCGGCGAATTTCCGCCTGCACTTTCCCCACGAACTCTTCCCACTCCCACCGGTTCATCTTTCCGCCCCCAAAGGTAGGGCTCCAAAAGTTTCACGGAATTTGGAAAATTTCTCCAACCCTCTTTCCACCGAGAAATGCTTTCTTCATGAGGAAAAGAAAGGGGCGGCCTTTCGGGGCCGCCCCAGCCCCTCAGTTCACGGGTATGCCCACATACACCCGCACTGCGATTTGAACGAGGATTTTTCCAGGGTAACGGGAGAAGTCCGGCTCACGACGGCGTAGCCGCTCCCAGGTTATCCGCACCATGTTTCCCGGGGTAAGGCAAATCTCCTTCAATTCAAGCCAGCTTACCTTTGCGCCTGCGTAGTAGAGCCGGCCACGGTTGGCAAGCTGTTCCTCCATCGTTTTGTAAAGTTCCTTCACAGCCTGTTCGAGATCCAACTCTTCCGAAGGAACCGGAAAAGCTGTTTGGAAGGTAATAGCGTGCACAAGGATTACGCGATCGGGGATATTGGCGCGAATCCTCCGTGGCCCTCCTTCCTGGCGGGGAAGGCCGTAGTCCTGAAAGAGGGGGATGATTTCTGTTCCCTTGGGCTTAAGGTTGGCGATGTCCAACTCAAGCTCCCTTTCCAAACCTCCTTTTACCTGGATGATCTTTTTAAACACGAGGGCTAAACCTCCTTCGCCTTGGCCCTAAAAACCAAGGCAAAAGACCTCCCCCGAACGGGGGTTCCCAAAAGCCGCAAGACCTCACGCCTCAAAATCAAAACACGGAAAGGGAAGGAAGGAAAGTGTGGTAAAAGAAAGTCGCCAAACTCCTCTAATTTAAGCCTAGGCGGCTTCAGCCTTGGTCGGCGACGCAAGCTTATATTTACGACATCCCAGCCCCCCTGTCAAGAGGGCGAGTTGCATCATTGAAATTGTTACCGAAGGGGTCATCGATTCCTCATAAACTGGGTTACCGAAAGAAGGAGGAACCGATGACCCAAGCCAGTATAGCCGAGCTTGTGGAATCCTGGCGGCCCCGGTACTTCGAATGGGGCGACGGCCCCCCAGGCTTCGTGGAGGCGAACCTCGTGGCGTACTGGTGGGAGAGCGCTAAGTGAAGACGCCGCGTCTAGGCCGTTTGCCTCTGGATCTTTTTCCGTAACGCAGAGAGCATGGCGTCCACCATTTTGGGAAGGTCGTAGTCGGGTTTCCAGCCCCAGTCCTCCCGGGCGGCGGAATCGTCAATGGAGCGGGGCCAGCTGTCGGCAATGGCCTGACGAAAATCCGGCTTGTATTCCACTTTGAACCCTGGGACTCTTTTCTGGATTTCCGCGGCCAATTCCGCCGCGGAAAAACTCATCCCCGTTACGTTATAGATTCGCCAGCGTAGCCGCGCCGGATCCGCTTCCATGAGCTGCAAAGTGGCCTTGAGACAATCGGGCATGTACATCATGGGAAGAACCGTGTCCGGCCGAACAAAACACGTGTAGGGCTCACCTTTCACCGCGGCATAAAAAATTTCCACGGCGTAATCGGTAGTTCCTCCACCGGGAAGCGTTTCGCTGGAGATAATCCCGGGGAACCGCAGTCCCCGTACATCCAGGCCGTACCGGCGGTGGTAGTACTCGCAGAGGAGCTCTCCGGCCACTTTCGTGATTCCATACATGGTGGTGGGCGAAAGGATCGTGTTCTGAGGGGTGTTTTCCTTCGGGGTTTTGGGGCCGAAAACCGCGATGGAACTGGGCCAAAAGATCTGCTTAACGTTATGGATTCTGGCCACTTCCAGGACGTTGTAGAGGCCCTCCATATTCACCTGCCAAGCAAGCTGGGGGTCCTTTTCGCCGGTTGCGGAAAGGATCGCAGCCAGATGATAGATCACCCCAACCTTGTGCTCCGCCACCACCCGCTCCAACTCCTCCCTGTTTCGCACATCCAGAGCTATGAATGGTCCCGCTTTCAAGGCGGGCGGCGGCTCTTTTCTGTGCCCGGCGGCGATGACGTTCTCTACACCATATTTTTCCCGCAGAACGAGGGTTAACTCNGACCCGATCTGCCCTGTAGCTCCCGTAACTAAAATTTTCATANCCATCNCGGCATTCTAGCTTTTCGTTCGGTTTTAAGCAAATCGAATCTTGCTTTTTCCAGAATGCCCGAGTATCTTAAGGTGAGGAGGAGGCNAATGGGAAAGTACGATTTCATTGTGGCGGAGTTGGAGTCCCTCAAAGCTCAAGGGATGTACAACATCATCCGCACCATTGAGAGCCCAGTGGGCGCTTGGACCGTGGTGGATGGGAAAAAGGTCCTCAACATGTGCTCCAACAACTACCTGGGCTTCGCCAACGACCCGGAGCTGAAACGGGCGGCGATCAAGGCCATTGAGGAGTATGGCGTGGGCCCAGCGGCGGTGCGCTCCATCGCTGGCACCATGTCTCTCCACCGGGAGCTCGAGCGAAAGCTTGCAGAGTTCAAAGGCTGCGAGGACGCTGTCACGTTTCAGTCCGGATTCTGTGCGAACTTGGCCACGATCCCCCTCATTGCTGGCCCAGGAGCGGTGATCTTCACGGATGAGCTCAACCACGCCTCCATCATTGACGGTTGCCGCCTTACCAAGGCCGAGCGCGTGATCTATCCCCACCTGGATATGTCGGCCCTGGCTAAGGCTTTGGAGGAGAAAAAGAACGCCCCGGTGAAACTCATCGTCACCGACGGGGTTTTCTCCATGGATGGGGACCTCGCGCCTCTTCCGGAGATTGTGGAGCTCGCCGAGCGCTACGAGGCCATCGTCATGGTGGACGACGCCCATGGAGAAGGCGTTTTAGGTTCACACGGCCGAGGAATCGTGGACCATTTTGGTCTCCACGGCCGGGTGGATATCGAGGTGGGCACGCTTTCCAAGGCCTTCGGCGTGATGGGGGGCTATGTGGCGGGAAAGCGGGAAATCGTGGAATTTCTGCGCCAGCGGGGCCGGCCCTTCCTTTTCTCCAGCGCCGCCACCCCCGCCGATGTCGCCGCTTGCATTGCTGCCGTGGATATCCTCATGCGCTCTGAGGATCGGGTGAAAAAGCTTTGGGAAAACACCCGCTATTTCAAATCCAAAATGGTGGAGCTCGGCTTCGATATCGGGAACTCTCAAACCCCTATCACCCCGGTGATGCTCGGCGAGGCTCAAACTGCCTGGGATTTTTCCAAAATGCTCTTCGAGGAAGGGGTGTTCGCCCAAGCCATCACCTACCCCACGGTGCCCAAGGGGAAGGCGCGCATTCGCGTCATGGTTTCCGCCATCCACACAAAGGAAGACCTGGACTTCGCGTTAGACAAATTCGCCAAAGTCGGACGCAAGCTCGGGGTGATCTAGAGCCCAAGATCCGCGGAAATCCCTTTCATCGCTTGCAGGACGACGTCCATAAACGCCAAAAGCTCCAGGCCGAGCTTTTGGCAGAGGGCCATATTTTCCCGGGAGGCGGAGCGGGCAAAGCTTTTCTCCTTGTAGCGGTTGAGGACGTTTTGGGCGGAAAGCCCGGCGAGCTTCTCCGGGTGCACCAAAGCTGCGGCCACGATAAGGCCGGTGAGCGGGTCCACGGCCGTAAGCCCGATTTCCATGGGCTTTTCCGGGTTTTTATGGCCGGCATGGGCCAAGATGGCGTTGAGGATTTCCTCATCCGCGAATCCTCTTTCCTTAAGCATCGCCACTGTGCGGTGGCCGTGTAGATCCGAACGATCTTTTGTTTCCTCATAATCGAGGTCGTGAAGGAGGCCGGCGAGGCCCCAGCGTTCCTGATCCTCTCCCAGATGCTGGGCTAAAGCCCGCATCCCCGCTTCCACCGCCAACATGTGCTTCACGAGATTCTTCGTTTTCACCATCTTCTGCACGAGCTCCAGCGCTTCTTCTCGCGTCATTTCCCCTCCTTTTTCTTCCCATAAGGGCAAAGCCGAAGAAGAGGGCAAGTTGTACACCGGGGATTCCGCGGCCGGCAAAACGACCGGCCAAGGGCGATCAGGTTCAAATGCAAAGCGTAAGCCCGCCCCTTGGGAATAAGCCCCTCGAGCGCCTCGTGGGGATCGCCCTTACCATCCCAAAAGCCGAGCCTTTGCGCTACCCGCCGGATATGCGTATCCACAGGAAATTTCTCCAGGCCGAAGCCGAAAAGGAGCACCACGTACGCCGTTTTCTTCCCCACACCGGGCAGGGAAAGAAGCCATTCTTCCGCGTCATTTGGGGAAAGCTCCCCCAAAAAGTTCAGGCTGAGCTCACCCCGTTCCTTTTTGATCCTCTTCAGGACCGCGCGGATCTTCTTTGCTCGTTCTCGATAAAGTCCTGCTGGCCGAATGGCCTCCGCCACCTCCACCTCTTCCGCTTTCAGGAGATCTTCCCAGGTGGGGAAACGCGCGCGCAGGTTCTCATAAGCAAGATCACGGTTTCGGTCAGAGGTGTTCTGGGAGAGGATGGTGCGGATAAGAAGTTCTAGGGGATCCAAATCCCGGGGACGTGGAGGCTCCCCGAAGAACTCGCGGAGGAGCCGATCCACTTCGGCCATTTTCTCCCTTGCTTCCATGAGCCCCCGAGGATAGAAGTGAAGGGCATGGCGGACAAGGCGTTGCGGGAAGAGCTTTTTTCCTTGGCCCGAAAGGTCCTGGAGGAACTTTCCCCGCATCACCTTTTGCCGCGCCATTTGCAGCGCCGCGGAAACACACTTTTTGTGGGAGAGCGGGGGTACGAGCTTTCCAGGTTTAGGCGCATCGTGGCCGTGGGCTTTGGAAAAGCAGCGGCGGGCATGGCCGAGGCCTTGGAGGAAACCCTCGGCGATTCCCTCGAAGGCGGCCTTGTCATCACCACATCCGACCAAAAGTTTTCATTGCGGCGCATCACCGTGAGGGAAGGTGGCCACCCCGTCCCCGACGAGCGCACCCTCCGGGCAAGCGAGGAGCTTCTTTCTTTTATCAGGGACCTCGGTCCGGATGACCTCCTTTTCGTTTTAGTGAGCGGCGGTGGCTCCGCACTCTTCGAGGTCCCCGCCGAGGGCCTTTCCCTTGAGGATTTGCAGAAGGTGAACGAGCTTCTTCTGAAAAGCGGGGCGACGATTCAGGAAATGAACGTTGTGCGCAAGCACCTTTCCGCGGTGAAAGGCGGCCAACTTCTTCGCCACACCCGGGCTGGGACGATTCTGGTCTTGGTCCTTTCCGATGTCCCCGGCGATGACCTGGGCACGGTCGCCTCCGGCCCAACGTTTCCCGACCCCTCCACGTTCGCCCAGGCCCGGGAGATCTTGGAGGCGCGGGCGCTTTGGCCGGACATTCCGGAGCCTGTGCGCGAGCGCTTCCTGGCCGGCGAAAAAGGGGGAATCCCGGAAACCCCTAAGCCTGGTGATCCTGTTTTTTCCCGGGTTTCCCACATCCTTTTGGGCTCCGGCCGCACGGCCGCGGAAATTGCCCGGAATTGGGGAGAAAAACGCGGCTTTCACGCGGAGATTCTCACTACCACCATGCGAGGAGAAGCAAGGGACGTGGCGAAAATTCTTGCGGGAATTGCCGAAGAGGAGGTGCGTTTTTCCCGACCATTTGCGCCGCCTTGCCTTCTTGTGCTTTCTGGGGAAACCACGGTGACCGTGCGGGGCGGAGGAAAAGGTGGACGAAATCAGGAACTCGCGCTAGCTTTTGCTTTGGAGATCGCGGGCCTAAAAGGCGTGGCATTATTGGCCTTAGCGACCGATGGCAAGGATGGGCCCACGGACGCTGCTGGCGCCATCGTGGATGGGGAAACGGAAGGGCGGTGCAAAGCCCAAGGAGTCGATCCGCGCCGGGCCCTTTGGGAAAACGATGCTTATCGGGCCTTGGAAGCTTCCGGCGATCTTTTGTTCCTCGGCCCGACGGGCACGAACGTGGCCGATCTTGTGGTGTTGGGGGTGGAAAAATGTTAGCGGCCAAAAGCGGGGAGACGCTGGTGGTGCGGCTTTTGGATGGGGAAAAGCTTCCTGAAGCCCTGGGCCAACTTCCCCATTCCGGGGCGGTGGTCTGCGGGGTGGGAATGCTCCGGGAGGTGGTCTTGGGGTATTGGGAGGCCGGGAAATACCTGGAGGAGAGGATTTCCGAGCCCGTGGAGCTCCTTTCCCTTCAAGGAAACATCGGGGAGGGGCCGGAGGGCGTGGTGGTCCATCTTCACGTGGTGGTGGGCGAGAAGGGAGGGAAGGCCCTGGGCGGCCACCTCCTTTCCGCCACTGTCCACAACACGGTGGAGGCCGTGGTGCTTGGGCTTTCCGGGGTGAGGCTTTTGCGCAAGCGTGAGCCCACCGGGCTTTTGGGCCTTTATCCCGAGGAGCTGGGCTTGGCTCAAAAATCTTGATCTATTCCCTCCCCCTCGAGGGGGAAGGTGAGGGAGAGCCCGGAGGAACTTGACGGCGGGGCGGCTTCCCTGTAAAGAAAAGGGTGGGCGAAGGTGGCGGAATTGGCAGACGCGCTGGACTTAGGATCCAGTGCCGATGAGGCGTGCGGGTTCGAGTCCCGCCCTTCGCACCACTTTCGGGCTTTTTCCCTTCCCGGTATAATGGGGAGTGCAAGCGGGAATAGCTCAGGGGTAGAGCGCCACCTTGCCGAGGTGGAGGCCGCGGGTTCGAATCCCGTTTCCCGCTCTTGAGGTTCCGCCGGGGTGGCGGAAGTCGGTAGACGCAGGGGACTTAAAATCCCTTGAGCTAACCCATAGCTCGTGCGGGTTCGAGTCCCGCCCCCGGCAGGAGCGGGGTGGAGCAGTCCGGTAGCTCGCCGGGCTCATAACCCGGAGGTCGTGGGTTCGAATCCCACCCCCGCAACCAGGCGGAGTAGCTCAATTGGCGAGAGCGCGCGGCCCATAACCGCGAGGTTCAGGGTTCGATCCCCTGCTCCGCCAGAGGGGATGTAGCTCAGCTGGGAGAGCGCCGCGTTCGCAACGCGGAGGTCGGCGGTTCAAATCCGCTCATCTCCACCAAAAAGCGGGGCCGAAAAGGCCCCGCTTCCCTTTAGACCAGCCCCAAAAGCTGGTCGATTCTCTCCCGGTCAAACCCTACCACGATCTCCCCGTCGATCTCCACCACCGGCACCCCGGTCTGCCCGGATTTCCGCACCATCTCCATGGCCGCGTTGTAGTCCGCGGAAACGTCGATCTCGGTGTAGGGGATCCCGCGGGCCTGAAGGTAGCGCTTGACCATCTGGCACCAGGGGCAGGTGGGGGTGGTGTACACGATCACCTCGTGCTCCTGTGGCATCATTTTCCCTCCTTTCTCAGTTCCGTAAGGACTCCCGGCCTAAGGATCTGCCGAAGCTCTGGGCTCACCCGCACGCAGCGCCGGCGGCCCCGCTTTTCCCGCACGATCACTCCTGCCTCGGAGAGGATCCGCAGGTGNTAGGAGAGGGCTGGAGTGGAAAGCCTCAGGTTTTGNGCGATCTCCGTGCANTTNCCGCGGCGGCGGGAAAGGAGGTAGGCCACAATGGCCAACCGCTCGGGATTGCCCAGGGCGGCAAACACCTTNGCCCATTTGTCCAGTTTCTCGGGCATGGCAGACCAAGTATACTCCCGGGGATCAAAACTTCCAAAGTTGTGGAAGTTTGAAAGGAGAGCCGTGGAAGTGAAAGTCATGTGGCACGAAGGGTTGAGGTTCGTGGGCCTTGGGCCATCGGGTCACGCCGTCCTTATGGACGGCGCAAAAGAGGTGGGAGGCGAGGATTCCGGACCCCGTCCCACGGAACTCCTCCTCATCGCCCTGGGTGGGTGCACGGGGATGGATGTGGTCTCCATCCTTCAGAAGATGCGGACCCCGCCGCGCCGCTTTTGGGTGGAAATCCAGGCGGAAAGGGCGCCGGAGCACCCCAAGTCCGTGCGCAAAGTTCACCTCCTTTACGTGGCAGAAGGGGTGCCCGAGGAAAACCTAAGGAAAGCGGCACAACTTTCCCAAGAGCGCTACTGCTCCGTGGCGCACTCCCTTTCCGCGGAGCTTTCCTTTTCCGTGCGGGCTTTACCCTAGNAGCTCAAGGAGCCTTTCCAAATCGAGGTTTTCTTCGGCAAGGCGNGAGAGAAGGCCTAGGCGCTCCGGATCCAGTGGGAGGCTCCGGCCCAGGAGCTGGTCCGCGGTTTCCGCCACGGTNAAGGTGTCCTGGGGAGCCACGGCCAAAGTNTTCCCCGTTTCCGTAGCCTGGACGGCGATGGCCCGTTCCGGTCGNATCCCGCCGGAGAGGATGAGAGCCCGCACCCGCGGGAAGGAGAGNGCGGCGGCCTGGATGTCCGTGCGGTCNCCNGCGGTGATCACGGCGAGCTGCCCGGGGATGCGGCGGAGGTGCTGGAGGGCGGCCTCGGCGCCCATCGCGCCCACCAAGAATCGCTCCACTTCCGCCTCTAAATTGCCCTCCACCACCACTTCCGCGCCCAAGGCCTCCAGAACCTCGCGGATGCGCACGGCCTGAAGCCTTCTCTCGAAGGGGATGGTCCCCAAAACGGGAATTCCCCGCTCCTCCAAGAAAGGCGCGGCGTACGTTTGCACCTCGGAAAACTCCGCCTCCGGGGAGACCTCGTTGAGAACGACCCCCAAAAGGCGGGCCTCTTCGCCAATGATCCGGGAGGCAGCGAGCACAGCGTCCACCGTGGGCTCACCCCGGTATTTGGCCACAAGGAGGATGGGCGCGGAAAGCTTCCCCGCCAAGGCAGGATCAGAAAGCCCGGAAAGGAGGCCGCGGCCGACCCACTCCCGCCCCTCTACAAGGAGAAAATCCGCGGTCAATTCCAGGGAAGCCCGGATGCGTTCCCAAGCATCCACCGGCGGCCGCCAGGCCCGGGGAACTTCTCCGGAGAGCACAGGGATGAGCTCCTCTTCCCCTATTCCCAGGGCCTCCCGCAAAAGCTCGGCGTCGGGGTCAGCGGGCCGGCCATCTCGATAAGCCCTAGCCACACCCACTGGCTTTCGATACGCCACCCGGAACCCGCGGCCGGAAAGGACCTGGGCCAAACCCAGGATGACCACGGTCTTCCCCGCCTTTTCTTCCACCCCCGCCACATAGATCTTCTTCATCGCGCCTCCTCGGCAATTGTCATCCGCACATCCACCGCCACCACCCGCTCAGGGTAACAGAGCACCGGGTTCAAATCGAGCTCCAAAATNTCCGGGTTTTCGGTGCTCATCTGACTTACGCGGAGGATAAGGTCCACGAGACCCGGAAGATCCACGGGCGGNTGGCCCCGCACGCCCNAAAGGAGCTTNGCNCCGCGGATGAGCCGCACCATTTCCTCTGCTTCCTCCCGGGAAAGGGGTGCCACCCCGAAGGCCACATCCCGGAGGACCTCCACGTAGATTCCGCCCAAGCCGAACATGAGGAGGGGGCCGAAGGTGGGGTCGCGGACCATGCCCAAAATCACCTCCCGACCCGGCGGAAGCATTTCCTGGACGTATACGCCATCCATGGGGATCCCGGGGAAAGTTTTGCGGAAAGCGTTGAGGAGCTCCCAAGCCACCCGATCCGCCTCCTGGGGCGGGACGGAGAGGCGCACCCCGCCAACTTCGGTCTTGTGGGTGATCTCCGGGGAGAGGATTTTGATGGCCACGGGTTTTCCGATTTCCTCCGCGATTTTTCGCGCCTCTTCTGCGGTCCGGGCGATGCCGCCTTTGGCCATAGGGATACCGTACGCGGAAAGGAGCTCCATGGCCTCCAGACCCAGGCGGACCCGGCCTTTTTCTGCGGCGCTTTCCAGAATCTTCCGGGCTTTTTCCAAATCCGCGGGAAAGCGTGGAGGAGGGGAGCGGCGCCGCTCCAGAACCTCCGCGTATTTCACAAGAGCGGAAAGGGCTCGCACGGCCCGGGCTGGGTCGAAGAAGGAAGGAATTCCCGCCTGGCGAAGAATCTCCTCGGCTTCCTCCCCGAGTTCCCCGGCCATAAAACTCACGGCGATGGGTTTCCCGAAGCGTTCCTTGGCCTCGGCCACGATCCTTGCCAGCTCCGCGTAGCGGAGGACGGGATGAGGTGCGGAGAGGGCCACGCCGAGATCCACACCAGGATCGGCCAAAACCAGTTCCAAGGCGGCTCGATATTGTTCAGCGGTGGCGTGGCCGATGACATCCACGGGGTTATAGATGGCGGCCTCCGGGGGAAGGCGCTGGGAAAGGGCCTGAAGGGTGGACTCGCTGAGGCGGGCCACGGAGAGGCCTTCCCACTCCGCAGCGTCGGCGGCCATGACCCCCGCTCCCCCGGCGTTCGTGACGATCCCGATCCTTCTCCCTTTGGGCAGGGGCTGCCGGGAAAGGATATAGGCGTAGTCGAAAAGCTCCTCCACGGTGCGGGCCCGGATAACGCCGCACTGGCGGAAGGCTGCGTCGTAGGCGTGGTCTGAGCCGGCCATGGTCCCGGTGTGGGAGGAAACCGCGCGGGCCCCGGCCTCTGCTCGGCCAGCTTTGAGGATCACGATGGGCTTTTCCTGGGAGATCTGGCGCGCGAGCTCCATGAACCGGGGCCCATCCTTGATCCCCTCCAGGTAGGCCACGATGACCTTCGTTTCCGGATCCTCCGCGAAGGCCAAAAGGAAGTCGCTTTCATCCAAAACGGCTTTGTTCCCCAGGGAAACGAAGTGGGAAAACCCAAGCTTTTCCTTCCACGCCCAGTCCAAAACGGAGCTGCAAAACGCGCCCGACTGCGAAAGGAAGGCGATGGAGCCGGGACGGGCATGACGCGGGGCAAACGTGGTATTGAGGCCCACCCGCGGGGAAATAAGTCCGAACGTGTTCGGCCCAAGGACATTGAGTTCATACTTCTGGGCCAGCCGCACAAGCTCCTTCTCCCTTTGGGCGCCTTCTGGGCCTACTTCCTTAAACCCCGCGCTGATCACCACCGCGTTTTTGATCCCTTTTTTCCCGCATTCCTCAAGGACTTGGGAAACGCCTTCAGCGGGGATGATCACCACCGCTAGATCCACGGGTTTGGGAAGATCCAGGACCGAGGGGAAGCAGGGTTTGCCCAGGATTTCCTGGTATTTGGGGTTTACGGCGTAGACCTCGCCGGGGAAGCTCGCGACATTGGTGAACACCACGTTCCCGAGCTTTCCGGCTACCGGTGTGGCCCCTATCACCGCCACCGAACGGGGGAAAAGAAGGCCATCAAGATTTCGACGCATGGCCCCTGATCCTAGCTCACCTCCACGGAATTTGCACAAAACTTGCAAAGGTCTTCGACGGAGTTCCTCGAAAATCCCCGCGTAAGCAAGAGCCCGCTTCCGAAAGGGGCAGGGGCAATTGGCCCCTGCCCTTGGGCGGAGGTACGCTTCCCTTGGAAATGCGCACGATCCTTATTGTGGAGGACGAGCGGGAGATCGCCCGAATGGTCCAGGCGTATCTCCTCCGGGAAGGGTATCAGGTGGAGGTGGCCTTCGACGGGGAGTCGGGGTGGGTCAAGTTCCAAACACTGAAGCCGGATTTGGTGATTCTGGACATCATGCTTCCTGGGATGAACGGGCTAGAGCTCGCCCAGCGGATTCGGCGGGAATCGATGGTGCCCATCATCATGCTCACGGCTAGGGCCGAGGAGGCGGACCGGGTGGCGGGATTGGAAATGGGCGCAGATGACTACGTGGTGAAACCCTTCAGCTTGCGGGAGCTTGCGGCGCGGGTGCGGGCCGTGCTCCGCCGTGTGGAAGGATTGGCTCCATCCGAGGTAATCCACGCCGGGCCGTTTACCCTGGATCTTGCGGCCCGCGAGGCGCGCCTGAGGGAAAAAGTTTTGGATCTTACGCCCACGGAGTTCGATCTTTTGGCCTTCATGGCCCGTCATCCTGGCCGGGTCTTCACCCAGGCGCGAGCTCCTTTCCGCGCTGCGGGAGCGCACCTACGCCACCATCCCCCGCACCGTAGACTCCCACATCAAGAACCTGCGCCGAAAAATTGAGCCTGACCCCGATAACCCCACGTACATCCTCACCGTGCACGGGGTGGGCTACAAATTCAATCCCGCGGGAGGTGGGTGATGTCCTTCCGCTTAAAGCTCCTTGGGGCATTGGCGTTGGTGGCGGTTTTGGCCGCGGTGGGCACGTACTTTTTGGCCGCCAAAGCCCTCGGTGACCGGTTCCAGGCGTACCGCCAGCAGGAGCGGCAGGTCGCCGGCCAAGAATTGGCCCAGCTCCTCGGGCAATTCTGGGAAATGCGGGGAAGCTGGG
>Ga0065719_101351_pt1 | contig 14586 bp, 18 predicted proteins | sample GBSCel85sediment_FD_59106 | JGI IMG/M metagenome (GOLD analysis project Ga0065719, IMG submission 59106) | Hot spring sediment microbial communities from Great Boiling Spring, Nevada - Cellulolytic enrichment CS 85C v3 (version 3) | ecosystem: Environmental > Aquatic > Thermal springs > Hot... | reverse complement strand
GAGCTACACTGGCCAGGATCAGGATAAGGGGCAGCCTCCTCCAGAGCCTCTGGGCCAGGCTCACACCCAAGCCGGCACGGCTCACGCTTATAACCCTTACCGCGTATGACGGTGTGATGGTCAAGCACTACGATGTGATCGCGTTCGGCACTGGTAGCGCGATGAACATCGTCTCGGAGCTCATAAGCAGCGGTGCTAGGATGAGGTTCGCGGTCATCGAGAACAGCATGGTCGGGGGGATTTGTCTCACGCGGGGCTGCATACCCTCCAAGATGCTGCTCGAGGTTGCCAAGAACGTGAGGCGGATAAGGGAGGCTGGAAAGTTCGGCATCAAGGTCTCTCTCGAGTCTGTGGATTTCACAGGAGTCATGGAGAGGGTGTGGCGCCGGATATACTCGGAGAGCAAGGAGATCGAGAACTCCCTTAAGAGGCACCCCTTGATAGACCTGTACCAGGTAAACGGCACCTTCGTGGGTGACTACACGGTAGACGTTGGTGGTAGGGAGATCGAGGGGGACAAGGTGCTGCTCTGCACGGGCTCCAGGCCTGCATTGCCGAAGGTGCCGGGGATCGACGAGGTGGACTACTACACGAACGACAACTTCTTCCGCGACCTCCGCCAGCTGCCCAGGCGTACAGTGGTGGTGGGCGGCGGCTTCGTCGGCATCGAGCTCGGCTTCTTCTTGGCGATGATGGGCAGCCAGGTGACGATCCTCCAGCGCAGGAGCAGGATCCTGCCCGAGGAGGAGCCCGAGATCTCGGAGCGCCTGCAGGAAGACCTCTCAAGGTACATGGACATCAGGACGAACCACGAGGTGGTGGAGTTTTAGGAGGAGTGGGGAGAGGAAGATCGTAGTCGCGGAGAACAAGCTCACAGGGGATAACGTGGAGTTCGAGGCAGACGCGATACTGGTGGCCTCCGGGCGCGCGAGCAACAGCGACGTCACCAGGCCCGAGAAGACCGGCGTGAAGACGGACGAGAGGGGTTGGATCGTGGTGGACGAGTACCTGAGAACCACGAAGGAGGGTATCTGGGCCTTCGGCGATGCTACCGGGAGGATGATGTTCAAGCACAAAGCGAACTACGAGAGCGTCATCGTCTACAGGAACGCCTTCCTCGGCGAGAACGTGAAGGCGGACTACCACGCCGTGCCGCACGCGGTGTTCACAGAGCCCGAGGTGGCAAGCGTCGGCCTGAAGGAGCGGGAGGCGCTGGAGAAGGGCTACGACATCCTGGTCGGCTACGCGGACTACGGCGAGACAGGGAAGGGCGAGGCGATGATGGTCGAGGACTACTTCGCCAAGGTGATCCTGGACAGGGAGACCCTCCGGATCCTGGGGGCGCACATTGTGGGACCCGAGGCGTCGATCCTAATACAGGAGGTCGTCAACCTGATGTACGCGGGCGACGGCTCAGCCGACCCCATCTACCGGGGAATGCACATCCATCCAGCGCTGTCCGAGGTCGTCGAGAGAGCCTTCTATCACCTCCACGAGCCAGGAGAGTGGAGAAGGCACCACCACTAGGGGAAGAGCGGAGAAAAAAGTTTTTCAGCAGGGTTAGACCGGGTCTTCAGCCTCCTACTTTGACTGCACCGTACCAGGGCGTCCACTTGCTCCAGCCTGGGATGTGGCCGAAGGTTGCGTTGACGCCAATGAAGAGCGCGATCAGACCCGCTATGACGAGCAGGGCNACGGCGATATACGCCAGGGTCTTGTTCTTCTTGTGGAAGAAGATCGGGGATAGTAGGACCGCGAGGCCTGTGAAGAAGTACATGNTGAANGTNAGCTCAGGGGTTTTAGTCAGACGGTAGTTGAGTATCGCGAGACCATACACCGCGGGCAGTATGCCTAGGAAAGCGAAGCCGAGGCTTGTGAAAGCTAGGTCGATCCTCAGCAGGAGGGATAGCCCCAGGACTAGGCAGGCTACGCCGAAGATCGCCCAGGGGTCCATCAGCACGATGTTGTAGGGACCGGGGAAGGGCCACGTGATCGTCGCCCAGATACCCGTTGCTAGCGCGTAGATCCCCACTCCCAGGAAGTAGGCTCCGAAGCCCCTGTTGAGCTGCTCCTGCTCCTTCAGGGGTCTGATAAGGGTGAAGTACACGTAGGCAGCCGCTGCGAAGAGCGTCGCCGCGAGAAGCATCAGCCAGGTATCTAGGGGGTCTACTACTAGTACTTGCTCTGGCATACATAATATTGCCCAGCTAGGCTCTTATATTCTTTTCTCTATACTGTCGTATCNTGATTATGTTAAGACTCTCCCGTGAAGGTTGAGAAAGGACTGCGTCAAAGGTAGAGTTATCACCTATGCTCAAGTATCGATTTCCAGCTGCCTCACCGACTAAGCGCGAAAACCTGTGAGGCTAGCGTGACCATGATAGAAGACNGTAAGCGGCACAGCAGCGCGGTTACTCCTGCGCGCGGAAGCCATAAATAGCGCGGCTCGAGCGGTACGGTCGATGAAAGCGGCAGTTCTCGTGGAGGACCTGTTCGACGAGAGGGAGCTTGTTTACCCCTACTACAGGCTGAGGGAGCTGGGCTTCGAGGTGGACCTAGTCGGGCCGGAGCTCAGGGAGTACAGGGGGAAGAGCGGGCTGGCGGTGAAGGCTACCAGGGACGCGAGGTCTGCACTGCAGGAGGACTACATTGTCCTCTGGATCCCCGGGGGCTACGCGCCGGACAGGCTCAGGAGGAGCAGGGATGTGCTCGAGCCTCGTCAGGAAGGTGGCTGGGAGGGGTGTGGTGGCTGCGGTGTGTCACGCCCCGTGGGTTCTCATCTCCGCAGGCCTGGTGAAGGGTAGGAGGGTCGCGGGCTTCTTCTCGATACATGACGACCTCCGGAACGCCGGCGCTGTGGTTGTGGACGCGGCGTTTATCCGTGACGGGAACATCGTGACAGGGACAGACCCTGAGGCAATGCCCGGCATGTTTAAGCTCCTCCTGGAGGCTCTGCGCGAGATGGGCTTCAGCGTCTAGCGCGCGCACACACGGGGCAATCCTCCCTCTTTCTCACGGTCACCACGTCTACTGAGCCGTGGAGCCCGTCGTAGACCAGCAGCCTGCCGACAAGCGGCTCGCCGTAGCCCGTGAGCAGCTTGAGAGCCTCCACAGCCTCTAGGGCTCCCAGGACGCCAGGCGTGGGTCCTGCGACCGGTATGCGCTCCTCCTGGGGCGGCTCCTCCGGCACAAGGCAGCGCAGGCAAGGCCCCTCCCCCGGCTTCACCACCATCAGCTGCCCGTAGAGGGCTCTCACTGCGGCATGCACGAGGGGCTTCCCGAGCTTCACACAGGCCTCGTTGAGCAGGAACCTGGTCCTCCAGTTGTCGAGGCAGTCCACCACGACGTCGGCCTCTCGCACCAGCTTCAGTGCGTCCTCGAGCGCCTCTATCCTCCTTTTCACGGCCACGACCTCGACGTGGGGGTTCAGCTTTCTGAGCTTCTCGGCGGCGCTCTCCACCTTGTCTCGGCCCAGGTCTGGGGTCCAGTGGAGCACCTGCCTGTTCAGGTTGCTGAGCTCCACAACCTCCGGGTCCACAAGGATCGAGCTTACCCACCCCAGCCGCAGCCAGGTATGTAGCCGCGGGGGATCCCNGACCACCCCCACACCCACCACGAGAACTGCGGAGCGCTTCAGCCTCCCCTGGACCTCGAGCCCCCAGACGCGCACCTGCCTGTCGTACCTCTCCAGCTCCTCGGGTGTGAGCGCGGCCACGGCNAGAAGACGGGNGCAGGNTTTTCTAGATGTCGCCCGCCACCCGGCGCACCCGCTCACNCGCGGCGCGCAGCCGAGTCCCGGGCGCGTGCGCGAGGCGGGCGGGTCAGGCTACCTACCACCTCTCACCGGTCGNTCAAGGGGAACGCTCATCACTCCNGGGGAGANTGNGCGGTTGCAGCTTTTAAAGGTGCTTGCGCGNNGGGGAAAGCTTTAGGTACACCTGCGGCACAAGTGCCTTTCCGTGAAGGCGGTCGCAGTCGTGGGNTTCAAGGAGGCGGGCAAGACTGCGCTAGCTGCCANGATCGTCGAGCTGCTCTCGTCGCGCGGNTACAGGGTTGCAGCGCTGAAGCACGCGCACGGTGGNCTCACCCTCGGCTCCACGGACTCGGCTAGGCTCTTCAAGGCTGGGGCGGTGGTCGTGCTGGCGGTCTCCAGCAATGCGGTGGAAAAGCTCGAGAGGGGTGAGCTGGCTCTCCCCGANGCGCTCTCGCTGCTCAGGTCNTACGACTTCCTGGTGGTGGAGGGGTTCAAAGAGAGCTTCCCAGGCGTCAGGGTGGCTGTTGCGAGGAGCGAGGAGGAGCTCAGGCAGCTGANGCATCCTCTCACGGTTGCAGCCTACACCCCCACCGGGGGTGTGGGTAGTGCGAACGTGCCTGTGTTCAAGCCAGGTGGGGAGGAGAAGCTCGTGGACCTGATACTGGAGAGGGCTTTCGAGCCGCCTGCCGGCCTGGACTGCGGCTTCTGCAGGTACGGCAGCTGCATTGCTCTCGCCACCGCGATTCTGAGGGGGGAGGCGTCCATCAAGGACTGCGTTGTGCTCGGCTCGAAGGTCAGGGTTCTCGTGAACGGTAGGCCTGTCGAGCTGAACCCCTTCGTCCAGGAACTCTTCAAGAAGGTTGTCACAGCGATGGTGTCGTCGCTCAAGGGNGTTCCCGAGGGCGCGAGGCGGGTAAGCATCGAGATCCAGGAGTAGCGCTGCACGCGAAGCTGCTCCAGTAAGCTTGCTCTCGAGGTGTGAAAACATATAAGCTCTGAGCGCACCTTCCGCTGGGATGAGCGTAGAGCTGCTGGTGGGCTTCGCCAGCACAATCGCGGCGATCGCTGCCTCAGCAGCAACCCTGGGCTACTGGTTGGGTAGGAAGTTCGAGGAAATCGATAAAAGGTTTGAGGNTATAGATAAAAGATTTAAAGATNTTGATAAAAGATTCGAAGAAATTGATAGAAGATTCGAAGAGGTCAATAGAAGATTTGAAAAGCTTGAGAAGAGGGTGGGCGAGGAGTTTGCGAGAACGCGGATAGAGTTCACCGAGCTTGTGCACGCCCTCCACACGCACCTGATCGAGTTCATGGCGATGAAGGGTCTCTTCACAGCGGGGGAAAGGAGCTACCTGCTCGGCGAGTCTGAGAGGATCATCACCGCTTACGCGCCGCGCGGGGACCCGCTTAGCAGGGAGGAGGCGGAGTTCCTCCTGGAGGTTGTGAGGGAGCTGAGGGAGAAGCCCGCTAAGGAGGTCGACATGGCGAAGCTGGACAAGGCGCTGGAGATCGCCGACCAGTGGTTCAAGCGCGATGGGGTGTACGAGGCGGCAAAGCTCTGGATCAACCTCTACACATTACGCGCTATACTGCTCAAAGAGCGCGGCGAGCTATAGCTCGCCCAGGAGCACCCGGCAAGCTTCTCCGCTGCTAGTATGCGCAGGAAGCGCACTGCCTGCGCTGCTGCACCCCTTGCTGTTCTGGGGGCTTCCCTCTGGGAGCTTCCTCGATCACTTCGCGCGCTACAGCTGCAGCCAGAGCCTCCTTGTGCCGGCTCTGTCAAGGTCCGAGTACTCACTGGCAATCGTGTCGAGACTGCACCTTCTGATGGTAGCTGTGTTGGACTCCGGGACAGCAATGTTTTAACCTACCGACTTGTTGGAGCTCTTCGTGCCTGGAAGCACAGTCGTGGTCGCTCACAAGGCGAACAGGAAGAGTCTGCTCCTAAGGTACCTGAAGCAGGGCGTCGAGGTAATCGAGTTTGACGTGACCTTCGAGGACGGAGCCCTGCTGGTAAAGCATGGGGGGAACGTGGGTTCTCACGGCCTGAGGGGACTTCTCATGAGCTACGGGTACCTGCTGCTGGAGGGCAGGGAGCCGCTCTTCAGACCCTCGACTCTCGAGGAGTACCTGAGGCTAGCAGATGGCAAGGCTGGTATGTGGCTAGACCTCAAGTCGAGGGGTATCGAGAGAGAGGTGGCAGCGCTCGCCCGGGCTCATGGTGTGAGGACGGTAATTGTCAGCAGCGGGTTCCACAACACGTTACACCTAGCGAGGAAGGGCTGCAGCGATGCGGTGCTCATGCTGGGAAACGTGAGCTACCGACCGGCGAACCCTGTCAAGGAGGTGGAACTCGCATCAGCGGACGGCCTCTCGATAAACCACGAGTTCGTGGACAAGGAGCTCGTGGAGGAGCTTCACTCTGTCGGCTACAAGGTGGCCGTGTGGACGGTGAACAAACCTCAGAGAGCGCTAGAGCTGATAGAGCTTGGGGTCGACTACCTGATCACCGACCGACCCGAGGTGATGAGAAGGCTCGTCGAACACGTATAACGCTGCCGGAAGTTTCTCGAAGGGCGCTGTAAATGCCTGCGGTGTCTTTTCACGAATAGAAAACCACGAAGCGAATTGCAACCCATGCGGTCGGACCAGTAGTGGATAAGGCTGAGCCGGGGGAGTGAGCACTAATTTCGTGACCTATGTGCCGGTGTCAAGCAAGAGTGAGATGAGAGCTCTACGTCTTCGCAGCTTGCGCAGCTTCGGCTGCGAGCATCCTCCTCTGCTGCTCTATCAGCATGCGTGCGTAGTCCTCGTACTTGAAGATCTTNACGGAGACCGCGAAGCGAAAGCCGCTGGGCGTGCTGACCACGAGCGCCTCCCCTCTATCCAGCGTCTTTATCTCGGCCTCGGCGTCGTCCAGGTAGGGGCTGTGGTTTATGACCGTCGTGTAGTCGGGCTTCGTCGGCAGGGAGAGGATGATCTTGGTGAGCGCCTGGCGCACGACAGCCTCCATGAGCTCGCTGGGCATCTGCGTGATGTAGAGGCCCCCCACCTTGTACTTCCTGCCCCGCTTCGCGATCACCGAGAATATATTCTCCCGCACATCCCCCATGCTCAGAGCCTGCCTGCCCAGGTACCTGTGCGCCTCCTCCACCATGATGAGCACTGGCGGAAGCTGCTCCCACTTCTCCGGGAACTCCTTCCTCATGTTCTCGTAGGCGTGGAAGATCCGCCTCGCCACGCACGTTGCAAGGAGCTTCTCCTCCCCCTCCCGTTGCGAAGGGGGGTCTCGATGAGGACCACCCTGCCCCTCTGCACCGCTGACAGCGCAGCGGTAGCGAGGTCGTAGCTGCAGTCCCTGCAGAAGATGTCGCCATCCCCCGTCAGGTGCTTCACCTTCCTTTTCGTCACGTTGATCGTGTTCACAGGAACCAGCCGGGAGAGCCGGGAGTACAGGGTCCTGCTGTCAGCCGAGAGGAGCACGGACACCCACTCCTCGCCGAACTGCTTGTAGGCGAGCCAGAGGAGCTCNTCCTGCGGCGCCGAGAACTCGCCNGTCAGCGNGAAGTCGCNGGGCTTCAGCCTGGAGAGGTCCATCNTCAGGGGGTAGGCGGGGATNNTCCTCTCCTCNCCNAGCTCCGGCANCTCNACNCTGAGCCTGCCGGGCCTGGGNACCCTGTGGGTGATCAGGAGCAGGTACTCCTCCGAGAAGGGGAGGTGNGCCAGCCCCATCTCCCCCGGCTTCGAGCCNAGCAGGTACTCGTTCTCGCAGTCGAACAGCACGAGGCTGTACCTCCCCCGCGTGTTCAGCACNGANGCCGCNAGCACCCTGCCGAAGTTCGACTTCCCGGCCCCTGTGCCGCCCACTACGAGGAAGTGGTGCGGGATGGCTCTTGCGCCGTCGAGCGCCACTACTACGTCCACTGGCGCGTGCCCGAACCTCACGTAACCCACGGGCAGGTCGCCTGTGTGCAGCCTGAGCCTCTCCAGGTCCCGCCTCTCCAGCTCCACTACGGGGGTGAAGAGCGCGGGGACGCTTGTGGGGCCGTGCACCTCGCCNTCCTCGTCGATCTGAGACACGATCACCGCTATGGCTGTGTCGTAGAGCCGGAGGTCCTTGTCGCGCAAGAGCACCCCGTCCCCCCTCCCAGCCTTGCTGCTGATCACCGCGACCTCTGCGGGGGAGAGCAGGCTTTCGGGCTTGAAGTCCACCACCCTGACTACGTAGACCCTGCCCCTGTCCTCCACCTTCGCGAGCATGCCCCGCTCGACTCTCGCGCCCTCCGCTATCCTGAACCTCACCTCAGTGCCCTCAGCCCAGACGACGACTCCCAGCTTCAAGCAAGCCCACCCCACAGGTACTTCGCCTTGAACTCGCTGCCCCCGGTGTCCTCGAGGAAGTCCCTGGCCAGCCCCACGTGGCTCACCTCCTCCAGGAAGAGCGCGCGGTCCATCTCGAGNTCATCGCTGCTGATCCGGCTCAGCTCGTGCACCATCTTCAAGGGGAGCGGGTAGCCCGGCGAGCTGAAGTCCTGCAGGTACGCCAGTGCCCCCGCTACGTCGGCCACGTCATACATCTCGGCAAGCCTCCAAGCCATGTCCATCCTGAAGACCGGCGCACCAGGCGCGAGCCTCACCGCGGCGACCGCGAGCCCGAGCTTAGGCTGCTCAGCGACGGGGTAGTAGACCCAGGGCAGCCCCTTGAGAACCTTGTCCGCGAGCTTAGAGAGGTAGCTAGCCAGCCCCTCGCCCGTCGACACCCTGACCCCCGTGCTCTTCGGTAGCCCTACAACGCGCCAGTTGCGCTCCAGCAGGGAGCCGAAGAGCTTGCGGGAGAACGAGCCAGAGGGGAAGGATAGAGGCCTGTCGAGGAGCACCAGAGCACCCGGGTGCCGCCTCGACAGCTTGAATACAGCCTCCAGCTCCACCGAGGCGAGCCAGTCGCCTGCGTCCTGGAGGTTCTCGAACATCGCCACGCGCTTCACGGGCCCGAAGATCCTCAACCTCTCCAGCCCCTGCCACACCCCGGCGACAACCTTTGCAGCTACGATCTTGTAGGCACCCGCGTCGAAGAGAACCCTGGCCGCCGCGTCCACCGCGAGCACAGGCATCCTATGGGGGATCTCCTCAAGCGCTCTGAACCTCGTCTCGGAGACCGGNGGGCCGCGCACNACGCGCCCGCACACCTTGAGCACNGGNTGAGGGCGAGCCGGCTCTCCCGTGAGGGTGAGCTGGACAGGCCTCCCTTGCTTCCTGTAGACCTCGACGAGCTTCTCGACCAGCGCTTTGACGTCCGCGTCGAGGTAGCCTGAGCGCTGCAGCAGCGCCATAGCCGCTCTGCATGTAGCGTCGCGAACGGCTCCTAATAAGGTGGCGAAGGAAACGAGAGGGCTCTGCNGAGTTCCATCTTAAGTAGCGAAATACCTACGTATGACTGTAACACTACAGATGTTGCAAAAAGCCTGGGAGCTCTGCAGCATTTTCAGCGTACAATAACTCCCATCAGTAACAGTAGCAACAAGCATTTATACAGGTAGCGCGCTTCCTGCAACAGAAGCGCGTGAGCGCTTCCTAGTGGGCAGCGATGCCAGTGGTCACAGTGCACTACGTGGGCTTCCACCCGAGCCTGATACTCGAGGGTTTCAACAGGATCAGGCTAGCCTACCCCATCGAGCGCGTCTACCTGATGTACGACAGCAAGCCTGACCGCTACGGCGCGGTCTCCAGGCACAACGTGAGGAAGGTTCAGGAGAAGCTCTCCTTCTTCTCCCCCATTCTCGTCAAGGTGAACCCCCTCAGCTACTCGAGCGTGGCGTCAGCCCTCTACACGATACTGAAGAGGGAGGAGGGGCGGACGGTGTTCATCGACGTCACCGACATGCCGCCCTACATGGCGGCCACTGCCGCAGTGGTCTCGACGCTCTTCCCCAACTCCAAGCTCTACGCTGCGAGACCCGAGCAGAGCGGCGAGTTCATCCCCGACCCCGACACACCCGAGTTCGCAGACTTCCTCGAGAAGAAGGACAACCTCACCCTGCACGACGTCTTCACCGTCGAGAAGCCCGGGCTGGCTGTGGAGCTGCTTGAGGATGAAGGGCGGGAGGTCGACGTGCTGGTGGCGCTCTACACCAGGAACGGGTCCGCCGAGAGCATCACCGAGCTCGTGAAGTGGCTCGGCGAGAACCCCTCCCGCGCGGTGGTCAGAGCGACCTACAGCAGGCTCGTCGAGAACCTGGAGAGAAGGGGGCTCGTGGAGAGGGAGCAGGAGGGCAGNAGCAAGAGGATCAAGCTCACACAGCTCGGCCTCGCGGTAGCAGAAGCCTACGTGAAGCTCGGGGCTGCAAAACCCCCGCGGCCGCCGCTAGCGCTTAGGGAGGTCAGCATGCTCTAGCGTGCGTGCATCAGAGTTTCAGGGGGGTACCAGCTCTCCGTCGCTGGCTGCTACGAGAGTGACAAGTGGGTGCGCGGTATNAATCGCTCACAGGNGTGTGNGTTGTGCCTTTCGATCCAGAGCGGACGACGAGTACGAGTTCCTCGACCCTGTGTACAGAGAAGCTGCAAAGCGGCTGTGAACCCCCACCGGGGTCTCCGGGAGTTTANAGCACAGCGCGCTGGGCGGCTTGCTTCAGTGCTGAGAAAGGTCGCACGCTGCACGCGAGCCGCTGCGCCTCTCCGCATTAATTCGCACTCCGTAATATTGCATTAGATTTATATCAACACTCCCGGGTTTTTGCATTTGATGAGCCGCGAAGTAGGAGTCTACAAGCTGCAGTCTAAGCTATGCAGGTTCCTCTCGCACCCCGAGAGGCTGAGGATAACGGAGGTGCTGGGCACAGGGGAGAAGAGCGTCAGCGAGCTCGTCGAGCTCACAGGTCTCCCCCAGCCTACAGTCTCGAGGCACCTGAGCATGCTCGCCGAGCTGGGCGTGGTGGAGGCGGAGAGGAAGGGCAGGAGGGTTTACTACAGGCTGAAGTACCCGGAGGTTCTAGAGGCCTCGAGGATACTTAGGGGTGTTCTCCTTAAAATCCTAGAGGAGAAAGGGAGGTTGTCCGCGCTAGTTTCAGCTGAGAGCGATTAGCTCGGAGGGGGCGGGGGTACCGGGTACTTCAGGTTGACGAAGTACGAGAGAGCCTTGAAAGTAAAGGCTCCTGTGAAGACCCCCGCTATAGCTGCGCCCACGTAGGGTATCACCTGGAGGACCGCTGCCACCACCAAGTCGAAGCCCGCGATTATTAAGAAGAGGAGGATGTAGTTTCCGAGCCCGAACGCCTGGATAAGGCTCCAGCCCTCATTGAAGGCGAAGAGCTTCCCGAAGTCGTCTGTTCTCACCATGATCGCAAGCTGGGGCAGGGCGAAGAACAGGATTGCCAGCGCGGCTATCACTGCCACAGCCGCTGCAGAGAGGAGCACGAGAGGCGGCACGAAGTCGCCTCTGAGGGGGGCGAGGAACATCGCGGGGCCTGCAAGCGCGATGAAGATCAAGGCTGGGATGATCATGTAGAGCAGGATTGCGAGGAAGATCTTCAGCCCGTCCACGAACATGCCGCCGATGTCCTGCCCGCGCAGCTCGGGAGGCTCCTCGAGGTCGTGCCTGAGGATCCTGGCGAAGTAGCCAACCACTATGAAGTTCACGACCGGTACGATATTCAGCACTATGAGGAGAAGCAGGTTCCCAAGGTTTTTGAACAGCTTGGCGAGGAAGTCGAAACTCCTGCTAGCTATACTCACAGCATCAACTGCGCTCATCGCAGGACTGTTCGCGCGGAAGCATATAAGCTTTACAGCGCACGCCGCAGCCTCCCAAACCTCTCGGCTAGCAGCCTCTCAGCAAGCCTCACCACGCCGAGGCTCCCCCTCAGCACGCACTCCCCATTCCTGAAGACCAGCCTCACCACGTGCCCCTCCGCAGACCACTCCTCGAGAAGCTCCGCAAGCCCCTCTAGCAGTCCCGGGTCCCTCTCGCGCGCAGCCCTCTCGAGAACGCTCAGCAGGGTCTCAGCACCGCGGCACTCTACCTGCGCCCAGAAGCCCAGGGGCGCCTCCCCCCACACCACTAGCCGGCTGTGCTCCCTCGAGACAATGCGCACCTCCACGACCACGAGCGGCTGTAGCAATGCGGTTAGAAAGAGTTTCGCCAGCTCACACAGCCCCTAGCAGGTGGAAGACCGCGAGCGTCGCTACCGCTGCCACAACAGCGCCGGCCACCAGCTGCCCAGGGGTGTGCGCCTCCAGCTCGAGCCTTGCCCAAGCGACTGGGAGGAGCAGGAGATAGAGGAACACATACCAGGGGTCCACGGCCAGGACGAGGACTGTCGTGGGCGCTGCGATACCAGCGGCGTGAGCGCTTATCTTCCACCTCGCGAACTCGTTGACCGCTGCTAGCGCAGCCACGACTGCAGCGTAGGCCGCGTAGAGAGGCAGGTAGGAGTCCCAGCCCCTGGCNATGGCCCAGACCACGCCCAGGGCGTAGGACGCAAGTGTGAGGACGTAGTACTTCAGCCTGACGCTCCGATCCGTCACGAAGATGTCCACCTTCCCTCTCGCGGCGTCTAGGAACACCCAGACCAGGGGCAGCGCAGTCTGTGAGATCAGCAGGGAAGCCAGGGCCTCCATACCTCCCACAGCCACGTGGAGCCAGACGAGGTACGAGGCAAAGCCCCCGTAGAGCTGGGGGGCCAGCACGAGTGATACCGCGGTAGCAAGCTTCCTCCGTTTCATCCCGCGTGAAATTCTCCCGAGCTTATGAACCTAGCGCATGCCGCAGAGGAGCTCAGCCAGAAGCCCCGCGAGCATCTCACAAGCCTTGGAGACCTCTGGGCTCAGAGAGGCGCCCACCCCGAGGCTCTTCACCTGTATTCCAAGGACCCAGGCCTCCCGCACCCCCACAGCGCTGAGTATTAACCTCTTCGGGAGTCCGTGCGTTGAGAGGGGTGGGGGGCTCTGCTCGCTGTCTAGGCTCGCGAGCACCAAAGCCCCGGGCTCGAGTCCTGCGTCCACCGCGTCCACCAGGATCACCACCTCAGCCCCTACCTCCCGGATCCTCCCAGTGCAGTTCTCAAGCCCCTCGGCGCAGAGGATCAAGGCGCCGCGGCGGACCGCAACGCTTGAGGAACAGCCTCCCCACCCTCAACCCGGCAGCATCATCCCCTTTCAGCTCGCTGCCGAGGAACACCAGTGCTGCTCGGCGTCGCAGCAGCTCGCCAAGCTTACCGCGAAGCTCCTCCACGGGGCCTGTGCGCGCAGCGGGGGGATAAATAGGTGTCAGCTCCTGCTTGCAAGAGGATGCCGGCGGAGGTCTGGGAGGCCTCCTCGAGGGTGTAGGCAGGACTCCTCTCCTAAGGCTGCGGAGGCTTTCGGAGGAGCTCGGCTATGCTGTCGAGAGATATGGTTTCAAGCAGGGGGACTGCGTCGTCGAGTGCTCGAGCGGAAACATTGCGATCTCCGTAGCCTTCGTTGCCGCCCGCCTAGGCCTCAGAGCGGTGATCGCAGCACCGGAGGAGACAAGCCACGCCAAGCTGGGTCTCATGAAGCTCCTGGGAGCAGAGGTGATCCTCGGCTGCTCGTGGGTCACTCGATAGGCGCGAACATTGCGGCCATCAGGCACATAGCGCACGAGCTCGCTCCCGGTGCAAATGTTGTAACTCTCGCCTGCGACTCCGCCCTGCGCTACCTGCACCTTCTTACTTGAAAATAAACTCTTCACTCTCATGTGACACTCGAAGAAAGAATTGCGCAGGCGAGCTAACCCGTCAGCTTCACCCCAGTGGCCTCTTCAGCAGCTCTCAGAGCCTCTCCAGGAACAGTACCCTCGGCTATTATCCTGGCGAGGAGGTCTGCGCTGGGCCTCTTCGCCCTCCTCTTGGTCTGGAGATCCACGTGGAAGAGGCCAAACCTCATCCTGAAGCCGTCAGCCCACTCGTAGTTGTCTGTGAGCGCCCAGTGCAGGTAGCCTGTGACCGAGCCCTGCCTCTCCTCGAGGAAGCTCTCGAGGACTTTGAGGTGGAGGGCGATGTAGTGGGGGCGCAGCCTGTCCTCGGCGTCAGCGATCCCGTTCTCGGTCACGAGCACGGGCTTGCGCGTCTCGACCGCCATGCTGAGCACCTCCGCGAGACCCTCGGGGTAGATCTCCCAGCCGAAGTCCGAAGTAGGTCTGCCTGCGGCGCTCGTCGAGCGGGGTTCGCACTGGTACCCGTAGTTCTCCACGAGCACGGGTACGGCAGGGAGCCCTGTGATGAGCGAGAGCAATCCTGTCTTGCCTGCCACCACGCTCCTCGAGTAGTAGTTCACGCCCAGCCAGTCGAGCTTCCCCCTGTACTTCTCGATGGTCTCGCCCTCCCTCCTCCAGTCGAAGCTCGGGTTGACGGCGCCGTCAAGGATCGCATGGAGGATCCAGCGGTTGTGCAGGTAGTCGGCTGTCCTGGTGGCGACGCCGTCCTTCTCCCTCTCCGGCCTGAGCGGGTGGAAGGGTATCAGGTTGTGTATGATCCCCACGCTTGCGGGCTCTGGGCTCTCGGCGTACGCCTTGGTTCTGTCGAAGCGCTTGACCAGGTCGTAGGCGAGCACGTGCGCCTGGGCTATGTTCAGCATAGCCCTCCTATAGCCCTTGAAGTTCATGACGCCTGGCGGAAACTTGGCCTGGCCCAGGTAGCCTTGCTCCGTGACGACACTGGGCTCGTTGAAGGTGGACCACGTGTCGATGAGGTCGCCGAACCTCCAGGCAGCGTAGGCTGCGAACTTCGCGAACTCCACCGGGAAGCGCGGGTCCGCGTAGCCCAGGGGACCCTTTCGCAGGTTGGTGTCCCTCGCGGCTATGGGGTCGTGCAGCCACAGGG
>Ga0065719_100153_pt1 | contig 14607 bp, 16 predicted proteins | sample GBSCel85sediment_FD_59106 | JGI IMG/M metagenome (GOLD analysis project Ga0065719, IMG submission 59106) | Hot spring sediment microbial communities from Great Boiling Spring, Nevada - Cellulolytic enrichment CS 85C v3 (version 3) | ecosystem: Environmental > Aquatic > Thermal springs > Hot... | reverse complement strand
ATCGAAACCTTAGGAACGAATTCAAATGGATTGAAGGAAGAAGAAAGAAAAAGAAGACTTGAAAAATACGGGCTCAATGAGGTCAAAGGTAAGGAAAAAAGCCCGTTCCAGATTCTAAGCAAGCAGTTCCTGAATCCACTTCTCNTCATACTTATCATTTCCACAATCGCATTTCTTTTNCTTGATTTTATCAGCGAGGCAATCATAGTAATTATAATAGTTGTAATAAGCGTTCTGGTTGGCTTTCTTCAGGAATGGAAGGCAGAAAACATCATGAGAGAGCTAAAAAAACTTCTAATACCTAAATCCCTTGTTCTAATTGATGGAAAGGTAAAGGAGATCGATTCCAGATACCTTGTTCCCGGAGACATAATAGTCGTTGAAGCTGGAATGAAAGTTCCTGCTGATGCGAGGCTGATTGAAGCAAAAGAGCTAACAATTGATGAGTCCATTCTTACCGGAGAATCTTTTCCGGTCGAAAAAAGGGTTGAAAAAGTCGATGAGAGGACCCCGCTGACGGAAAGAAGCTGCATGATATACGCCGGAACTTTTGTGGCNACNGGATGGGGAAAGGCTGTCGTNACNGCAACTGGAGGTGATACTGAACTTGGTAAAATAAGCAGATCAATGGAAGAAATAAAGATGACCAGAAGTCCACTGATAATCANGCTCAGCAACTTTTCAAAACAGCTTTCAATTGGAATCGCCCTTATTTCAGTTTTGATTTTTATTCTCGGAATCCTCAGGGGTTACGATGCCCTTTACGTTTTTATTGCAGTGTTGAGCTTTGCAGTTGCTGTGATTCCCGAAATCCTGCCTGCTGTTGTCACTCTGGCACTGGCCTTTGGTGTGAGGGAGATGGCAAGGGAGAATGCTCTGGTCAGAAGCCTGCCTGCGGTTGAAGGCCTTGGGAGCGTTGATACGATCTGTACTGATAAAACAGGAACTCTGACACAGAACAGCATGAAGGTTGTAAAACTCGTCACCAGAGAGGGTGAGATAGATGCGGACGATGAAAAAAGTCTTCCAAGGGCAAGAGATTTGATTCTCGCCGGATACATCTGCAACAGAGCGGTTTGCGAATCCGGATACTGCAGAGGAGATCCAATGGAAGTTGCACTTCTGCAACTGGCGATAAAAACAGGTTTCACGGAGGATTTTGAACTTATTGACGAAATACCGTTCGATTCAAAGAGAAAGTTCATGGCTGTTTCAGCAAAGCTTGGAAAAGAATATCTGGTGGTCGTCAAAGGTGCTCCTGAAGCTCTCGAGAAAATTCTCGGAATGAAGATAGATGCGGAGAAATACGCCGAGCAGGGGATGAGGGTTCTCGCCTTCGCCTGGAAAAAACAGGAGAGATTTGATGGNTTCAACTTTGATGGTCTCGAATTTCTGGGTCTTCAGTGTCTGATTGACCCCCTGAGAGAAGATGTAAGGGAGAGCGTCGAAAATTGCAAGTCAGCCGGAATTGAAATTTACATGATTACNGGAGATCATCCAAANACAGCAAAAACGATAGCAAGCTGGGCGGGAATTGAGGGAGAGGTAGTCAGCGGGATGGAACTGATGGAAATGAACATAGAGGAAGCGATCAAAAAATACAGAGTATTTGCGAGGGTNAATCCAGAGCAGAAGTTCGAGATCGTGAGTGCTCTGCAAAGAAACGGCAGGATCGTTGCCGTTACTGGAGATGGTGTGAACGATGCCCCAGCACTGAAAAAGGCTGAGATAGGAGTTGCCATGGGAAGNGGAAGCGAGGTTGCAAAGGAGGCGAGCGATCTCGTAATCCTCGACGACAGCTTTTCAACCATCGTGAAAGCAGTTGAGCTTGGAAGAGATATATTCAGAAAAATACAGAGAATAATCTCATGGATGTTACCCACCAATGGGGGTCAGGGGCTGATAGTGGTTACGGCCTTTCTTCTGGGTATCCAGCTCCCCATGCTGCCGGTTCACATTCTCTGGATAAACACCATAACCGCGGCACTCTTGGGAATGATGCTTGTTTTTGAAAAAAAGGAGGAGGGGCTTTTGAGATTGAAACCAACAAGAGGAGAAATCGTGAGTACCAGAATTATATTTAGAATTGCGTACATTTCAATCCTGAGCGTTCTCGTGGCATACTACCTCTACTTTAACATCGGAAAGATGTCAGCGGCGATGAATGGCATAATAGCTGTTGGGGCCTGGTACTTGCTGACTCCATACGTCGAAAAGAGCTTCTTTGAAGTCGGATTCNGGAACAAGTTCGCCATCTTCGGAATTCTGTTAACCCTTGCAATCCAGCTTGCACTGACCAGTCTGGGAATAATGCATCTCGAACCGATGACNCTCTATGAATGGGCTTTGACGATTGCAGTTGCTTCAAGCGTTTTCATAGCTGTCGAGNTCGAAAAGGGGCTGTNTTCACTTTTTGGTCTGAAGAAGGATGGTTTTTTAGGCAATTTTTCAATTTTGTTTTAACCGGATAAGCTTCTGCCGGTCTTATTTACAGTGCGGGGGGCGGGATTCGAACCCGCGGACCCCTTCGGGACANGGTCTTAAGCCNTGCGCCTTTTCCNGGCTCGGCAACCCCCGCATGCTGTTTGAAACATTGCAGCCATACNTACACCTCGCAGACTGTTTATGTACGTTGTGGTGTTTAAACAGTCTTNCTGCGGAAAAAACTGGAATTATTTGAATCGGTATCACTGAACTCTAAAACCGCCCGTGCAAAATNGAAACGGCTAAAACTGTTCTTAAAAAATTTCCGCTTCTTCGTAAACCACTATACCTGACCCGGTTATGATATAAGGTCTGGGCTTTCTTGAGTGCTTGAGTCTNCTCATCTTCACAACTTCAAGACCCAGAGTTGGCTCGTCGAACTCGCTCTTCCTTACCACCTTTAAACTTATCATCCCATCACATATGTACTCCAGAATCCCGTANTTGGACGTGTTTGGCTGGTACTTGTCAGCCTCGCTGGTAATTATCGCAGTAATTCCGTTCTCCTTCAGCATTTTTCTGAACGTGGCGAGCATGCTGTATCTCCCTGCATCATCAAAAAGTGTTTCAAGAACGCTGATCGAGTCAATCAGCATTCTTCTTACTCCCAAACTTTTAATTATTTCTGGCAGGTCGCTTTCCAGCTTTTCAAGATTTTTTTTAACCTCTGATGCCTCAAGTCTCACAACCTGCAGATTCTTTCCGAATGATTCCAGATCCATCCCGATACTTTTTGCATTAGCAATAATGCTTTCCTCATCCTCATCAAAGCTTATAATCATGCAAGGTTCTCCATTCTTCAAACCCTTCATATATGAAGTGCANTCCCAGCATGGTCTTGCCTGTGCCATACATGCCNACCACAGCAACAATGTGCCCTTCAGGAATTCCCCCTCCAAGTATTGCATCTAACCCCTCCACTCCTGTTTTCAGCATCCAATCACCTCAAATAACCCTCATAATCCTTGAAATCGTGAAACCGATTGCAGGATCAATTTTGACCGAATACTTAACTATCCTCTCCCTCTCAAGTTTTTGGAAGCAAACCCAAGAACTTCCTGAAATACATCCAGCGCTGTATGGCATCTTTCTCAACCGACCACTCAAAAACAACAATTCCATCAGCCTGATCCAGAATCTCCTCCTCTTTTCCTTTTTCAAAAACCTCAGAAGTTAGAAGTGCCGTTAGCAGAATGCCATTTCTTAAGCATAATACCCTAATCCCCTTCAGCAGGTCAACAAAGCTCTCCCAGTCGAGCCTGTTTATTGCTGCCCTTGCAAGATCCGTTAAGGAGTCAAGAAATACATAGCTGTTACTCTCGAGACTGTCAAAGAACTCCACGAGCTTCGCTAAAAGGTTTTTCTCACCCTTCAAAAGTTCGATTCCGGCACCTCTACCTGAAACCCATTTGATTGGGACAAGGGTATCCTTAAAATAGAAATCTGCAAGGCTCACAACCTCTACTTCCGGCACCTCACCTCTTTCCGGAAAAACAGTTTCAAGTTCCTTCCTGACAACGTCAGCAGGCTTTGAGATTGAAAGATACCGAATTTTGAACTTATCCGAATTGTTGAATATTGATGTTATTGCAAACTCTCTCCCACCAGCTCCAGCGTTTTCATAGAGAACAACCAGACCGGGTGGGAAACCACCTAACTGCTTATCAAGAAATTCTATCCCGGTGGGAAAAATTTCAGTCAATTTCAATCACCTCGTCAACCATGAGTGATATCTGTGAGTAGTAGCTCTCGTCCATCTCCTTCTCAATGGTGAAAATTGTCCCGACAAATCCTCTCAGTCTCATTTTACCCGTAAGATGCCTCAGGAATTTGATCAAAGTCTCGAAGGATTTGTAGAGGGAAATCGTGGAGAGGGAGTCAAGGTAAATGAACCTGTTGTCTGAAGTCACCAAATCCATAGCTCTCTCTATTGTTACCTGAAGCTGAACTGGATCAGGAGAGGTGAGGTAGAAGCATCTATCCTCATCGATTGTCTGACCTCCGAGCTGAAGGGTTATGCAGTCGATGAAGTACATCCTGCCGAGATCAACCCCCTCCTTGGAAAACATCTTTTTAAGACTGAAGTACGGGCGGTTGAGGGTAACAAAGATCCCTTCCGCAATTTCTGTAAAGTACTTCACTATGTCTATGCTTATCTTGACATACTTTTTGGAATCAACTTTCACAAGTACGATCTCTGCCCCTCTGTCGATTGCTTCCTTAACCAGTTCAATCGCGCTTGTATTCGTACTCATAGCTCTTTTTCACTAAGTAGCCATCTAAAATTACTACACCATTTTCCGTAATCTCGTAAGGAATCCACTCCAGCGGGGTTTTTGTTCCGTACTTTTTCAGAATTCTCATGGCTCTCTGATAACCCTTTTCGGTTCTGAGTAAATCAAGGAACATGACACTGCTGACTATGTTCTTCGTACTGCTCCACTCTCCCTGCATTGGAGCCTCTTCGACCCACAGAGAAGTTATTTCGTACTCATAGGAGAGGTCAGACATATAGGTTATTGCCCTCCTGTAAAGCACGGGATCAGCAAGTGCAAGTTCCAAATCCGTGCAGGAGTCGAAAACAACCCTGTCAATGTCTCTCCCATCTATTCCAAAGGTTGCACTCAATCCCTCCACGATTTTTTCTTTTGTCAGAGGAAGAATAAACTTTGGATCGACCCTTATAAACCTCCATTTAATTTTTTTATAAACATCTTGCATGAATGGAAACTTTCCAAGGTAAAGTTCGCAGTTCTTTCTGTTCATTGTTGTTGAGAGGTAAACCACGGTTTCATCATTCCTCGCCCCCTCAGCAGCCCAGTGTGCGGCGAGTATGGTTTTTCCAATTCCGCTTCTTCCTATGATCAGATTTTCTGTGTATCTGTCCAAGCCCCCTCCAAGCAGGTTATCGAGCTTCTCTATCCCGAATTTAGCTTCGCTGGCCATGTGAATAATTACGAATAAAAGTAAATAAATTTTTCTTGTAAATTTGAAATAATGCGAAGCTGTTTAATACCTGCAGTCAGATTTTTTTCATGCCTGCTGTGGTTGATGCATCACTTTGTGATGGCTGCGGGATTTGCGTTGATGAATGTCCTGTTGGAGCAATAGAGCTAAACGACTACGCTCATGTTGACGAGGAGATCTGCACAGAATGTGGAGCCTGCGTTGATATCTGCCCTACGGAGGCGATAAGCCTTGAGTAGTGCAATCGGCTTCGGTGCTCTGAATCTTGACAAAATTTACACCGTTGACAAGATTCCAAAGGAGGATGAGGAGGGTTTTGTTATTGACCTGAAGCTTTTCCCTGGAGGCAGTGCAGCAAACACAATTGTAGGGCTTTCAAGGCTCGGTATAGAAACTGCATACATCGGTAAGGTGGGCAGTGATGAAGAAGGCAGGATTCTCCTGAATGACCTTAAGCAAGAAGGGGTCAGCACGGATTTTGTTATTAGAGCGGAGGGGAGAAGCGGAACCGCAATGATTTTTGTAGATGTGAAGGGAAACAGGGCAATTCTGGTTGATCCGGGCGTTAATGACACCATAAATTACAGCGAAATAGACGTTGATTCAGCTAAAAAATACCGGTTAATCCACCTTACGTCCTTCATATGTAAGAACGGCCTTGATTCACTGAATTCACAGAAAAGGATAGTTGAGGAGTTTGAAGTCGTAAGCTTCGATCCCGGAATGCCGTATGCGGAGAGAGGACTTGGCGACATCGAAAAAATACTGAAAAACACCACAATATTCCTTCCCAGCAGACAGGAAATTGAAATGCTCTTTTCAGAAAATTACAAGGCAGCGGCTGAACTTTGCATCCAAATGGGGGTTGAAATTGTCGTTGTGAAGCTCGGATCAGAAGGATGCTGGATAAAAAGTAATGATAAAGAGCTTGCTTTAAAACCGCTCAGCACCAAAGTTGTGGACACCACCGGAGCCGGAGATGCCTTCAACGCGGGATTCCTTTACGGATACCTGAAAGGGAAGGACATCGAGGAGTGCGGAAGACTTGGAAATTTCGTTGCTGCAAAGTGCATTGAAAGGTATGGTGCGAGAGAAGGCCTGCCCAGAAAGGTGGATTAATCTGCCCTCTCGATAACAGCCTCCCCGAGACTTATCCACCTCACCCTGTAGCCGAACGCGTGCAGTGAGCTCTCNCCAAGCCCGTATTTCTTTAGAATTGCCCTGATATCTTCGAGAGTTGAAGGTTTGACTTCCTCAATCTCCTTTTTTATCTTCTCAAATAAATCCTTTCTGACCGCATATTTTCCCGCAACAACGTAACCTTCAGGAACTTCTTCAAAACTGCTCAGCTCCACAACGTCACCATCCACATTTCTTTCTGATCTGTACCGCCTTAAAGCTTTAATAACCTCTCCATAGGGAATTTTTTTGCTGAAAATAATTACATCCCGTAAATCAACCCTCCCCTCCCCGAATTCATCCTTAGCTATTAAAATCAGCGGTATCGAGGAGTTCCTGATCTTCTCAACCTTCTTCTTAAGATATTCCTCCGTCCAGAAACCTGCTATCTCAATGTAAACCCTTCTGCCTTCTAAATTCACAGCAAAGTCCGGGATGAATGCGTTTTTCCCGGCTTTGACAACATCCGGTTCCCTTTCAATGTCGTAACCCAGCATCTTCATCTTTCTTGCAAACTCCTCCTCAAGCGAGGAGTCGTATGTGATCTGCTCCTCCTCCTCTGGAAGCATGTCCTTAATTTTGTCATCAATTTCCATGATGTAAAGCCTTTCGAAGTCTGCAATCTCTGCCCTTATATACCACTTCCTCGCCCTGACAATCCACGGAATCAGCTTTGCAAAGGAAGCCCCGTACTTCCGCGTCATCTTCAGAAGAGTTGCGGCACCCGTAACTTCCACCATCATCTTCCCGGAATCTTCATAAAGCTCATACATCAATCCAAGTCGCTTTATCGCCCTGAAAATTTCTTTATGCATGTCAGAAGTCCAGAATGTCAGCCTTAAAGCATTGAAAAGAACTGTCTGCAGTAGGGAGAGGTTGTAGAGCTTTATGAGTTCTTCAGGGGTTAGTGTTCGGAAACCTGCAACTATCAGCTCCTCCTCTCTGTCAGCATACATTGCTTTCTCAATTACCTCAGGTGTGGTGTTGAAGTACCTCGCCGCATACTCCAGAACCCTGTCCCTCTCCCTCTTTGAAGTTACAAAACCATGTTCGAAGAGCAGCATTCTAACCCTTTTCGGCTCAATTTCGCTGTCAATGCTGAAAGCACAGCTTTTTTCCACACAGTGATTCTCAAGCACCCTCACGAATCCCCGAACCTTTTTGAAATTTTTTGCATTTTCAATCTCCCTTACGAGTTTCATCACANTCCCGTACTTCTTACCCAATCCANCTTTAAAAATTCTTATAATTTCATTCGCCAGCTCGTAATCTCTCTCGTCCGCAAACTTTGGAAAAATTCTTCCTTTAGCCTTTCTAACTTCAAGAAGCTCTTTTGGCAGCATTTTTTCGTCTCCTTGCCGTATTAACTTCTCCCGTTCCCCTCGAAATCAGCTCATAAAGCACCGCTTCTTTCTTCCCTTTTGAAGGTCTGAGAATTCTCCCGAGTCTCTGGATGTATTCCCTCGCACTCCCGCTACCGCTCATTATCACACCCACATTTGCGTCAGGCACATCAATTCCCTCATCCAGAACCTGACTGCTCACAATAGCCCTGAATCTACCGGTTTTGAAGCNTTCCAGTATCTCATCTCTCTCATCTTTACCCGTTCGATGAGTTATCGCTGGAATAAGGAAAATTCTGGATATCAGGTAAACGAGTTCGTTATGGCGGGTAAAGATTATGATCTTGTCTTTTCTGTGCCTCTCAAGTATTTCCCTCAGCTTCCTAATTTTGTTTTTTGAGTTGTAAGCTATTTTTCTCGCCTCATCCCACGCTCTCAAGGCTTCATAAGCTTCCTCGTCGTAACCAGANGCCATAACAATTTTGTTAAAGTCCTCCGAACTTCTCAGCTTTATTCCCCTCGCTCTGAGATAGCCTCTGAATATTCTCTCCCTCTTTTCATACTCCTCCCTTTCATCATCGGTGAGCGGAACAAATATTCGCTTTATCGTGTAGCTGGCAAGATACCTTCCCGCAAGGTGGTCGGGCAGAAGCTCAAAAACCTTACCGCCAACAACCTCCTTGAGAATCTCGTGCCTTCCATCTTCCCTTTCAAAAGTTGCCGTCAATCCAAGCCTGAAAGGTGAAGCGGACATCTGGGCTATCTGCACGTATGACTCAGCAGGAAGGTGGTGGACCTCATCAAAGACGAGAAGCATGAACCTGTTACCCAATTTTTCTGCATTTAAATAAGCTGAATCGTATGTTGCGACGGTAAGCGGTTTCAGTTCCTTCTCCTTCCCGCTGAACTCACCAACATTCTCCTCACCAAAAATTCTAAGCTTATTTTTCCACTGCTCGACCAGTGCCAGAGTTGGAACGACAATCAGTGATGGAACCGAAAGTTCGTTGATGGCAGCTATTGCAACGTTGGTTTTTCCGGATCCGGTTGGAAGGATTATGCATCCTTTTTTGTCTAAAAGCCACCTCTCAAGGGCTTTTTCCTGATAATCCCTCAGGCTTATTTCGGCGTCAAAGTATGGAGTGGGTATGGGATCCAGTGCGTTATCGATGAAATCTATACCGTTGCTTTCAAGATATTCAATTATGTCTCTGTATCTAAAAGCCAAAGCCCTATAAGTCCCGCTTCTGTGGTCAAATTTAGCGTAAGGGACATGAACATCACCCTTAACAACAATCGTTCCTCTATCGTAATATATTTCAGCAATCATTCAACAAATTTCATTTTGCAAGCCTTAAGCTTTACTGGCAGTTGAATAACAATTTACTCCCTTCACAAACGTTTCAGTTTTCAGTCAGTGTAAACAGTGGAATGTAATGTTAGATTCTGGAGAGAAGAGGAGGAGCATTCACAGTTTGCGGTATTTTATTCAGCTTAACTCTTGGTTAAATGCTGTGAACCGCTTCAAAAGGTAATGCCAGTTATGGCTACCGGCACGGGAAAAATTTATATGGATGGATTGAAAATTTAGTTCATGTACATTCCAGCAAGAACTCTGGCAAGAAAGTCTGTCGTGCTTACTGACGGAACTGTTGTCGGAACACTTTACAACATAACTGTCGATTTCAAAACGGGAACAATAGTCAACCTTCTTGTAAAACCCGAAAATGAGATTCCTGAATTTAAAAAGGAGGAGGGGCTTTACGTAATCCCATTTGAATGTGTGAGGTCTCTCAAGGATTTCATAGTCGTTGACAGAAGAAGAATTAAATGAAGGACTACATCTTCCCTCCTTTAATTTTGCCTCTCTTCTTACTGCTTATTTTCTTCCCTCTACTGATCCTGCTGTTCCTTTTTACTGGAACTGCGGTTTTTCAGCTTGTCTTTGGTGTAGATGCAGAAACTGCAATGCTGATATTCTTCTTCATACTCATAGGGAGCTTCATCAACATCCCTCTGTATGAGAGGGAAGGGGTGATGTATGAGACCGCATACAGAGTTTTTGGTCTTATGTACTACGTCGTCAAGAAAAAGGAGAAGATCGTGATTGCCGTGAATCTTGGAGGTTGTGTTTTCCCCTCAATTCTTGCAATAAAGGCGCTNTTTGATTTGTTGCTTTACATCCCCTTCTCAGCATGGGTTTTAACTTTTCTGCTCGCATCGGCAGTAATATACCGCTTCGCCAAACCAGTGCCAAATGTTGGAATTGTTGTCCCCATGCTCATACCTCCACTGACGGCAGCATTTTTCAGCTTCCTGATTCTAATGATAATTGATGCCCCCACAATTCTTCTGCCCAAGCTCGCGTTTTCAACGGGAGTCCTTTCCGCCCTTTTCGGAGCTGACATACTGCATCTGAAGGATTTGAGAAAAATAGGCTCGGGAGTTGTTAGCATAGGCGGTGCGGGAACATTTGACGGTATTTTCCTCACCGGTATCTTTGCCGTGGTCTTCTCAGTTCTGTTTGTTTAGATCTTCAATGAGATCCCTGACTGCCATTCTCACGGCTTCTTCGCTGCTGTACCTTGGTCTCCATCCAAGCTTCTTGAGCTTTTCTATGCTGAGAAGCATCACCGGTACATCACCCTTCCATCCCCTGTCTCCTCCCGTGAATCTGAACCTGGGTGACAGTCCAAGCTCCTCGCTGACGATCTCGGCAATCCTTCTCACCTTAACCTGATCCTCACTGCCGATGTTGAAGATGTTGACCCTCTCATCACTTCCAAGTCCGGCAAGCATGGCTTCTATGCAGTCCGTGATGTAAATGTAGGACTTATTCTGCTCCCCGTTGCCAAGAATCTCAAGCTCCTCCGGATTTCTATTCAGCTTCATTATGAAATCGTATATTACTCCATGAGTGCTTCTTCTTCCTATTACGTTTGCAAATCTGTAGATCCACGCTTGCATGTCAAATGTGTGGCAGTAAGATTCAATTAAAGCCTCGCAGGCAAGCTTTGATGCTCCGTAAAGGCTAATCGGGTGTGGTGGATAGTCCTCGGGAGTTGGAATTATGCTGGCCTCTCCGTAAACAGTTGAGGTGGAGGTAAAGATTATTCTTTCAATTCCAGCCTTTCTCATTGCCTCAAGAAGTCTGTAGGTTGCAAGAATGTTGTTTCTGTAAATTTCTTCCGGATTTTCAGCCCCAATTCTCACGTCCGGATTTGCCGCTATATGCCAGACTTCCTCAGCTCCTCTCAGATAATCTTCGATGTCATCACTTGCAAGATCAGCCTTAACGAGCTTTGCCGATTTACTGACAAACTCCTCCTTACCACTTGAGAGGTTATCGATTACAATTATTTCNTTCGATTCTGACAGTTTATCCACTATGTGGCTACCTATGAATCCGGCTCCACCTGTCACCACTATCATTGGGAAAGATTTTAAAATGAGTTGTTATATACTTTTTCTGCACAACACGGAGAGGTGGTATGGTGCTCCCAAATCAAATGGTCAAGTCAATGGTTGGTAAGATTATAAGGGTCGAAATGAAAGGAGAGGAGAACCAGCTGGTCGGAAAACTTGAGGGAGTTGACGACTACATGAACCTCTATCTAACCAACGCCATGGAGTACANAGGGAACGAGAAGATAAGAAATCTCGGGGANATAGTTCTCAGAGGAAACAATGTTGTTCTGATACAACCACAGGAAGAATGACCGATTTTCAGATTATCGATACGAGAGAGGAAATTCTGAGGATTCTTCAGGAGAGAGGGTCAATTCTTCAAAAGGATCTCTGGAAAGAGCTCAATATAGACAGCAGCAAGTGCTCGAGGATACTCAGAAAACTGGAAAAAGAGGGTCTGATAAGAAGGGTTGAGGTTGTTGTTGACGGTGTTAAGACATTCAAGATAGTTTCTGCAAAAGCGGAGGAGGTTGAAGAAGAACCAGAAGAGCTGGACTTAAAGGCTGTACTTGAAAGGATGGAGGAGGTGGCAGGCTATCCACCGTGCTTTGCCTGCACAGAGGTGGAATGCGATGCCAGAGAGTGTATAAAACTTGAAGTTTGGTTTTTGAGCAAGTGCAGAATGCCGGGCTAAGTTATTTTAACATGTTTGTCGAATATGTGAAAGAATGAATGAAGATGTAAAGGATATACTCGGCGGGCTGGACTTTGAATCAACAAAGGACGTTCCCGTTCCTGAGAGGTTGATAGATCAGGTTATTGGCCAGGATCATGCAGTGGAGGCAATAAAGAAAGCTGCAGTTCAGAAAAGGCATGTAATGCTCATAGGATCCCCGGGGACTGGAAAATCAATGCTTGCCAAGGCGATGGCAGAATTGCTGCCAAAAGAGGAGCTTGAAGATATCCTGGTTTATCCCAATCCTCAGGATCCAAACCAGCCAAAAATCAGGGTTGTTCCGGCAGGAAAGGGGAGGCAAATAGTGGAGGCATACAAGGAGGAGGCAATGAAAAAAGCCCAGGCAAGGAACTTTCTCATTTTCACCCTCGTCTTTTTAGTTATAGGCTATACAATTCTCACAAATCCCGGAAACCTGATCTGGGGCATTATCGCTGCTGTGCTGATATTAATGCTGTCCCGCTACTTCATTCCGAGAGAGGATAGAAACGTGCCGAAGCTTCTTGTGGACAACTCCGAAAAAACCACCGCCCCATTCGAAGACGCCACCGGGGCGCATGCCGGTGCACTTTTTGGTGATGTCAGACATGATCCATTCCAGAGCGGGGGACTGGAAACACCCGCTCACGAGAGGGTTGAAGCGGGAGCAATTCACAGAGCCCACAAGGGTGTTCTCTACATTGACGAAATAAACACTTTGACCATTGAATCCCAGCAGAAACTTCTCACCGCCCTTCAGGACAAGAAGTTCCCCATAACGGGCCAGAGTGAGAGGAGCAGTGGGGCGATGGTGAGGACTGAGCCTGTGCCATGTGACTTCATTCTCGTTGCTGCAGGCAACCTGGATGCTCTTATGGGCATGCATCCAGCGCTGAGGAGCAGAATTGAAGGTTACGGTTATGAGGTGTACATGAATGACACAATGCCCGACACTCCTGAAAACAGGCGAAAGCTTGTGAGGTTTGTAGCTCAGGAAGTTCTTAGGGACGGCAAGATTCCGCATTTCGACAAATACGCCGTGGCAGAGATCATTCAGGAAGCGAGGAGGAGGGCAGGAAGAAGGAACCACCTGACGCTGAGATTGAGAGAGCTTGGAGGGCTGGTGAGAACTGCNGGAGATATTGCCAAGAGTGAGGGTTCAGATATAGTTAGAGTCGAGCACGTTCTTAAAGCAAAGAAAATAGCCAAAACAATAGAGGAACAGCTTGCAGATAAATACATAGAGAGAAGAAAGGACTACAAGCTCTTCATAACTGAAGGCTACGAAGTTGGTCGTGTTAACGGTTTGGCAGTCATTGGAGAGTCTGCGGGGATAGTCCTGCCAATCATTGCTGAGGTCACACCATCAATGAGCAAATCGGAGGGGAGAGTTATAGCCACAGGAAGANTGCAGGAGATTGCAAGGGAGGCTGTGATGAACGTCTCCGCAATAATAAAGAAGTACACAGGGAGAGACATATCAAATATGGACGTGCACATCCAGTTTGTTGGAACTTACGAGGGGGTTGAGGGTGATTCAGCAAGCATTAGCATAGCAACAGCTGTGATTTCTGCAATAGAGGGTATACCCGTTGATCAGTCCGTTGCCATGACGGGAAGCCTGTCCGTGAAGGGAGAGGTGCTTCCAGTTGGTGGAGTAACCCAGAAAATCGAGGCGGCAATTCAGGCGGGTCTCAAAAAGGTGATTATACCAAAAGATAACATCGATGATGTTCTTCTTGATGCCGAACATGAGGGCAAGATTGAGGTAATTCCTGTTTCGAGAATCAGTGAAGTTCTTGAGTACGTGCTTGAGGATGGTGAAAAGAAAAAAAGGCTGATGAACAAGTTCGAGGAGCTTGAGTTTGCTGCAGCCTGACTACCTTTCAATAACTATTAACTTCCCAAATCCCTCTTTTATCTCTGCCTTGATGTTTTGACCTTCAAAGACCTTTTCCAGAAAAGTTCTGACGAACCTCTTGATTTTAAGGTCATTGAGTATGAGCGTGTAAACGCCACCTCCTTCCTCTTTAATCTCATACCAGTTGGCCTTCTCAACATACCTGAGAATTTTTTCAACAGTGTCCAGTCCTTTCATCTTGTACTGCATAGCATGGCTAAGACCTATCTCCTCCATCTGCCTCCAGAAGTGGTTGTTGTCAGAATTTTCAATTTCACTGAAAATAACTCTCCAGTGTTCTATGTCAAGTATCATGTGCTGCCTCTTTGCGAGATAATCCACCCATGCTTCAAGTGATTGTGAATCCACACCGAACCGGTAGATGTCATATCCAAGGTCAATTAATTCACGAATAATTTCACTTGAGCTTTTGCCGGTCATCTTCTTAAGTTTCTCCAGTTTTTCTTTTGAGGCAGCATCAAGGGAAATGCTCAATCTCTCAACCATTAATGTGTTTACTCATGAGTATTAATTACTTTTTCGTCTGCATAAATTTACGCAGAGCTGCACTTAACTGTGCAGTAAATGATAAAATTGTGCATTATTGCTAT
>Ga0065719_101074_pt1 | contig 14722 bp, 12 predicted proteins | sample GBSCel85sediment_FD_59106 | JGI IMG/M metagenome (GOLD analysis project Ga0065719, IMG submission 59106) | Hot spring sediment microbial communities from Great Boiling Spring, Nevada - Cellulolytic enrichment CS 85C v3 (version 3) | ecosystem: Environmental > Aquatic > Thermal springs > Hot... | reverse complement strand
TATGGAACAGGTGCTATAATGTGTGTTCCTGCCCATGACCAGAGAGACTTCGAATTTGCCAAAAAATATAATCTTCCCATTAAAGTTGTTATTAAACCTAAGGATAAAGATTTAGTTCCTGAAGATATGGAAAGTGCCTATGAAGAACCAGGCATAATGGTTAATTCAGACATCTTTACAGGATTAGACAGTATTGAGGGTAAAGCTAAAATAACAGCATATTTAGAGGAAAAGGGGCTTGGTAAAAAGAAAGTCACTTATAGGTTAAGAGATTGGGGAATTTCTCGTCAGAGATATTGGGGATGTCCTATTCCGATGATTTATTGCGAAAGATGTGGAATTGTTCCGGAAAAAATAGAAAATCTCCCTGTAATCTTACCTTTAGATGCTCAAATAGATCCCTCAGGAAGGTCACCTCTTCCTGATGTTTCTGAATTTGTAAATACTAAATGTCCAAAATGTGGTTCCCAAGCAAAAAGAGAAACTGATACCTTTGATACTTTTGTAGAATCTTCCTGGTATTTTGCAAGATTTGCCTGTCCTGATTACCCTGAACCTTTTAATAAAGAGGATATAAAATATTGGCTTCCCGTTGATCAATACATCGGTGGAATAGAGCATGCTATTTTACACCTACTTTATGCCAGATTTTTTACTAAAGTTTTGAGAGATCTGGGTTATTTTGATTTAGATGAGCCTTTTCTTAATTTATTAACTCAAGGGATGGTAATAAAAGAAACCTATAAATGTCCTATTCATGGTTGGCTTTATCCAGAAGAAGTTTCTCCTGAAGGAAAATGTTTAAAAGATGGATGTGGAAAAGAAGTTATTGTGGGAAAATTTGAAAAAATGTCTAAGAGCAAATGCAATATTGTTGATCCAGATCAAATGATAGAAAAATATGGAGCTGATACAGTTAGATTATTTATAGCTTTTGCAGCTCCACCAGAAAAAGATCTTGAATGGAGTGATCACGGAATTGAAGGAGCATTTAGATTTTTGAAAAGATTATATAATTTGGTTATAAATTATGCAGAAAAATTAAAAGAAGTCTCTTATAAAGAGGAAGATTTGAAAGATCTTCCCAACAATCTTTTAAAATTGAGAAGAAAACTTCACCAAACCATTAAAAAAGTTTCAGAAGATTTAGAAAAAAGGCTCCACTTTAATACAGCTATAGCAGCTATTATGGAATTTTTAAACCTTTTAGAGGAGACTTTAAAAGAGATTTCTACAGAAGATGAAAAAAATAAAAAAGTTTTAAAGGAATGTTTTGAGAAGGTTTTACTTCTTATTTCTCCAATTTGTCCTCATATTGCAGAAGAACTTTGGGAAGAATTGGGGCATAAAACTTTTATATCCTTAGAGAAATTTCCTGAATACGACCCAGCTCTTATTGAAGAAGATATCTTTATTCTTGTAATTCAAGTTAATGGTAAAGTAAGAGATCAGATAGAGGTTCCTGTTGAGCTTTCTAAGGAAGAAATTATAAGATTAGCTCAAGAGCGTCCAAAAATAAAAAAATATTTGGAAGGAAAGAATTTAAAAAATGTGGTATTTGTGCCTAAGAAATTGGTTAATTTTGTTATTTCTTAGTTTTTTCTTTTTTTCCTGTGGTTACCAATTTCAAGAAAGACCTTCCTATTTTAAGCCTGAATGGCAAACTGTTTACATTGCCCCTTGGAAAAACTTTACTTCAGAAACCGCCTTAGGAGAGATGCTTGCTTATGAACTAAGACATAAATTAGCTGAGGGGAAATTTTTAATGCCTGTATATGATGAGTCAAGAGCTGATTTAATATTAAAAGGAGAAATAATAAGAGTATATTTAGTTCCTGTAGCCTATGAAACCTTTATTCAAACTAAGGAAAGAAAAATTGAATTTGAAGGAAAGTATAAGCTTATAGAAAAAAGGAAGGAAAAATTATTTTAGAGGGTAAATTAAGTAGATACGAAATATATCGCGTTCCTGTAGAAGTTACCTCAAATGTTCTTGATCCTGGAAGAGAAGAGGCTTTAAAGATTTTAGCTAAGGATTTAGCAGAACTTATTCTCCAGGATATTATGTTTAAAGAATTAGAAATTAAATAACTACCAAAGTTTAAAACCTTCTAAAGTATCTTTTATATCTTTTGGTTCTAAATATCTTAATCCTAATTTATCTGCCATATTTAAAACCCCTTTATCAGCAGAAAGAACTATCGCATCAAGTTCTAAAGAAAGAAGAATTAATTCCAAGTCTTCTTTACTATCTACAATTCCTTCTCTTAAAACTTCTCTATATCTTTTTCTTAAAAACTTTAAAACTTCTTCAGGCTTTTTATAAGTTGATGCTTTTACAGCTTCCTCAGCTACTCTTAAACCTTTATTAATTCTATTTCTTAACTCCTCAATAAATTCATACATTAAAAAAGCAGGTATATAAAGCTCATATTTTTTGGGAGATTTTACTTTTAAGACTGAACGAGCTTTCGGAGGAAGTTTAAGATTGGTTAACATTCTTTTTAATTCTTCAAAAACTGAGGTAGGAATATAAACTGCAACATCACCTTCTAACTCAGCAACCATTAAAAGAAAATTGGTGAAAGCTTCTGAAGGATTTTTTCCAAATTGTGTGTAAACATTAGGATTAGTAAATACACTTGTATCAGGAACAAGCCTTTCCTTTTCCATAAACATAATTTTAAAAAAAGTAAAAATTTAAGTCAAGAACTAATAATCTAAAACCGAGTAATTTGGGAAAATACTAAATTCGTTCTAAAAATTAAAAAATAGATAGTGATGCTTAAAAGATATAACCTTCAAAATCTTTCATTTTAAATTTAATATTATTATAAAAATAACACTAACAAAAAGGGGGGATTAAGATGAAGTGTTTAATGCTTGGTAAGTATAGTTTAGAAGGTATTAAGGGAATTAAAAAAGAGAGAACGCGGGATGTTATTTCTATCATAGAAAAAAAGAAAAGGGAAAGTTGAAAAAATGTTTGCTCTTTTAGGAGATTATGATTTAGCTTTTGTTTTAGATTTTCCGGGTATAAAAGAAGCAATGGCAACTTCAGTTGAAATAGCTAAAACAACTGGAATTTCTTTTAAAACTTTGCCTGCTATTACTGTTGAAGAATTTGATGAATTAGTGACCTAATTAAATGAAACATATTATCTATACAGCATACGGATCAAACCTTTTGAAAGAACGCTTCTTGGTTTATATAAAAGGTGGATATTATCAAAGCAGATATCATTCAGGATGTTTAGATAAAACAGAACCGGAATCCCTTGGCTGGATGTATGTACCTTATAGGTTATACTTTGCTAAAGACTCATCTTCCTGGGGTGGTGGTGTTGCTTTTTTAGCTTGTGAGAAGGAGCCTAATTCTGAATATCATGCAATTGTTAGACTTTGGAAAATTACGGAAGAACAGTTTGAATGCTTACACAAACAAGAAGGTAAGGGTTGGTATCATAAAATTTTGATCTTGGGCAAAAAAGATGGACTTACAATAAAGACCTTTACTGGATGTTGGATGAATAACATAAACTTACCTTCAGAAGAGTATTTGGACGTTATAAAGAAGGGATTAAAAGAGACAACAGGATGGACAGATCAGGAAATAGAAAAGTATTTATGTAAATTTATTTAGTGCGAAATTACTAAAAATTGCTAAAAACCTTAACAGTGTTGCTTTATTTTTTTATACTTTAATTTTATCTTAGCTTATTGAGAAGTTGCGTTATCTACACCAGCTTTTGGTTTAATTTGTTGATGAATTTTTTGTTATTTTTTAAGCCTTTTATGTGCTCTAATTCTTGACTTTTCACGTGCCTTTTCTCTAATAGTTTGCCCAAATTCTTTTTTTTCTTCCTGTCCTTTAAGCTCCTTAGCTTCTTCACTTACTTCTTTTCCTATCCCAGCTCCTTGATAAGGCTTAGGACCAGCTTTTTCTGGCCCCCCTTGAGGACCCTTAGCATAAACAGTAGAAAATCCTAAAAGAGAAAGTCCTGCCAAAAAAGCTATAAATCTCTTCATTCCTTCACCTCCTTTCTCAAGAATTTTTATTCCTCTAAAATATAATTCTAAAATTTACTTTTGGCAATAGTTTTCCTATAAAAAAGTGTAAGAGTGGCTAAATAAGTAGAATAGAAGCCAATCTTAGCAAAAATTCCCCTTTGACGATGTGTTTAAGAATTTAAAGCTTTGGCAGGACAGAAACGGGGATGGGAGGGCAGATGAAGGTGAGCTGTTAAGTTTAAGTGATGTTGGGCGAAATTAATTGACATATTTTTAAAATTTATTTAAAATTTTCAATTTAAAAGTTATACGAAAAGGAGAAAAGTATAAAAAAGTTTAAAATCTTTTGGATTTTATTGATTTTTGTGTTGTTTGTTTTACCAGGGCAGGGGGTTGGGGAGGAGAAGGGAGAAAAACATCCAATTGATGTATGGGTGGATAAATGTTTTGACCAAGCACCTCAAGAATATTCTCTTACTCAGGACTTAGCAATACTAAAATGTTTAGCTCAAGCATATGAAATGTGGGATAAAGAGCTTAATAAAGTATACAAAAAACTTATGCAACAATTAAATAGGACAGAAAAAAAATTATTAAAAGATTCACAAAGAAAATGGTTGGTATATAGAGATGCTGAGTTTAAATTTATTGATACATGGCAAGATTTGCCAGGATTTGATGCAGCTTTCCTAAGATACACGAGGAAAATTGAAATAATAAGAAGCAGGGTGTCACAGTTAGAACTCTACTTACGCAAGGATACAGAAGAATAAAGATAAAATTAAATAGAGGTAAGAGATGAAATGCAATGATTTACTTGAGATTATTTTAGAAAAATTCTTAAAAGTTGCTGAAGGAGGATATACAAGTTTACCAGGAGATCCAGGAGGACCAACAAAGTATGGTATAGCTACAAATTTTGCGTTGAAAGAAGCTAAAGAAAAAGGCATTGTTTCAAAAGATTTAAATGTAAAAGATTTGACTTGGGAACAAGCAAAAACGATTTACAAAAAGCTTTACTGGGAACCTATTAAGGGAGACGAAATTGCTGAAATAGATCCAAGATTGGTTGTTGTTTTATTTGATACAAAAGTTAATCCTAAAAAAGGTATATGGGACAGATATGCTGAAATTTTAGGATTAAATAATTGGGATATAGATAAAGCTATTGAAGTATTTAGAAAAATGGATTTAGAAGAAAGAAATAAAATAATAGATAACTTTATAAATGCAAGATTGGAATTATATAAAGGACATAGATATGAAAAGGGATATAGAAATAGGATGAAGGAATTAAAATCTTTTTTAGATAGAATTGGTGTTTATATAGATACTTATTGTGCTAATTATAATAAATTATTACGATCAGCTTACGCTGAAAAGACTCGTCGTAATGTTCAGGAGGGCTCTCGAAGGGTTGATCCCCTTGTTATTGATCTTGATGGTGATGAGATAGAGCTTGTAAACATAAACAGATCAAATGCCATGTTTGATCTTACAGGATCTGGATTTGCGAATAGGACGGGATGGATAAGTGGAGGGGATGCGTTTTTGGTAAAGTCAAAAATGGTTGAACCAATATTTGATTTTTATTAAAATTTGGTTAAAAAGGGGGGGTTAAATTTTATTAAAAAAGGGAGGATAAATATGAGATGGTTTAGGAAGTTTTGGATAGTGCTGATTTTTGTATTGGTTGTTTTGCTGGGGCAAAGTTGGAGTGAGGATAAGAGGCGAGATTATACAGTTCAAACAGACTTTAGTTGCGGAGGAGTTGATGTTAAGGTAATTACACACTGTATTTATAAAGAAGAACCTTTACCTTGTCTGCCAGATAACCAATACATTATTATCGGAAACAAGAAAATAGTTTCCTCTTCAACTTTACTGAAATTGGATCATTCAATTTCTGAAATAGCATGTTATAAGAGTAATAATAATGAATGGTTTATTGAGTTATATTATTCTAACTTAGGAAATTGTCCAGTTTGTGAATACTACGAGCTTTATAACGTTAATGATAATCTAGTAGCTACAGATAGAGAAAAGCTCAGAGTGATTCATAATCTTGACTCCATTAAAATTATAAAAAGTAAAAATTATAATGAAGTTGTTAAAAAATATAGAAGAATCTTCAACAAATTAAAATTAAAAAGAGTAAACTTTAAAGATATAAATAGATAAGCAGGAGATAAGACTATGGGTACCCATTATTATGATCCAATTGATAGATCTCCCGGGAGATTAGCTGGGAATAGTAGAAAATGGGGGGATGCTCCAGCAGATGTTAAAGAAGCTGTTGTAAATATGATTATCAACGAAGGTAGAAAAGCGGGCTTATCTGATAGGGATATAGCTATTCTTTTAGCTATTGCATATGTTGAATCTGGTTTCAGCCCTGATGCTGCGGCTCGCACAACGACAGCATCTGGAGTGGGGCAATTTATTGATAATACGTGGAAAACTTTTGGTAAAGGGGATCCGTTTAATGCTGAAGCAAACATCCAAGCACTGGTGAAAGAATATTTGTTTATAAAAGAAAATAGAATACAAAAATATAATTTAACAGAGGATTATATTTACAAATATCATCACGACGGTTTATACAGTTATATACCTGGGGAGAAAAACATAGATTATGGAGGGTTAAATTTATCCAGAAGTAAAGTTATGCCTTTAGCAGATTACTACTATAATAAACTTACTCAGAATGCGTCAATAGATAGTTATTTAAATCCATATTTAAAAAGAGCCAATACAAATTCCCTACATACCAGCAACCAATACTACATTGTCCAACCCGGGGACACCCTTTCAAAGATAGCAAAAAGATATGGAGTAGACCTTAATGATTTAATTAATGAAAATAGAAGGAGAGGGCTTATAGAAGACCCCAATCTTATTTATCCAGGGCAGAGGATTTATATCCCTGGTTATCAGGAAAAGGTTCGTAGTAATGTTCAGGAAGGCTCACGGCGTATTGATCCACTTGTGATTGACCTTGATGGTGATGGTATAAAGCTTGTAAACATAAACAGATCAAATGCCATGTTTGATCTTACAGGTTCTGGATTTGCGAATAGGACTGGATGGATAAGCGGAGGGGATGCCTTTCTTGTTTGGGATAGAAACAATGATAAAAGGATAAATGATATATCAGAGATGTTTGGGAATGAAAGGGAGTCAGGATTTAAGGCACTTTCCCTTTATGATACGAATAGAGATGGAAAAATTGATGCCCTTGATGATGTGTTTAAGAATTTAAAGCTTTGGCAGGACAGAAACGGGGATGGGAGAACAGATGAAGGTGAGTTATTAAGTTTAAGTGATGTGGGGATAAAGTCAATAAGTCTTAAACCGATACAAACCAATATAAATCAGGAGGGAAATACGATAACAGAGGTAGGTAGTGTTGAATTTGAGGATGGAAAAACAACGCAAGCTGGAAATGTTAATTTTGAGCTTGATAGACTTTATAGTTATTACAATCGTGAGGTTGAGTTAAATCCAGAAGTAGTTAACCTTCCCTGGGTTAGGGGCTATGGCTTTATGCCAGATTTACCTGTTGCTATGAGTTTAGATAATACACTCTTACAAATGGTAAAGGATGCAGTAACAGAGAGGGATCTTACAAAGCTTAAGGAAAAGTTTGAAAAGATTATTTTTAGGTGGGCAGGAGTTGAAAACATAACCGATAAAGAGATAGGAGTTTCATGGGCAATTCTTAGTGGAAATGACAGAGAGCATAGACTGTTACACTTTGATGGAGGGATAACCTTAAGTTATGAGCAAGTGGGAGCATTACAAAAATTTGTTGGTATGACGCCAGAAGAAGTTGTTGATACAGTAAGACACCGTTCAGGGCAGTATTTTCTTGAAGCATGGAATACAATGTTTAAGGGATTATTTACAAGATTTGTTGTTGATGCTGGGTTGTTAGAAGATATCTTACCAGCCTACTATGATTTCTTTACTGATAAGATAATAATTGATGAAGAATTTGATATAAAAGCATATGAATCCCAGATAAAGCAGATGCTAAGTTCTCAAGACACTAACCAGATTAATCTTGCCTTTATCTCAATGATGGTTTTAAAAGAGATAAATCTTTTAGAGACTCAGTTTATAAATAAGCTTTATACTGATTTTAGTAAAAATTTAGAAATTTTTATCAGTCCTTATACGAGCTTTTTATTTAAGGGAATAATTTTTGGCACAACAGGTGATGATGTGCTTTATGGAACAGAAGGGGATAATGTTATAAGTGGTGGACCTGGGAATGACAAAATTTATGGATATGGAGGAAATGACACTTTAATTGGTGGACCTGGGAATGATTATTTGGAGGGTGGGAAAGGTAGCGATATATATATCTTTAATAAAGGAGATGGAGAGGATAAAATTGTGGAATGGTGGGATGAGCCGAATAAAACAAACATAGTAAAATTTGGTGAAAGTATTACAAAGGATGATATTTTATTTAAAAGAGAAGGAGAAGATTTGATTGTAGAAATAAAAGATAGTTTTGATAGAATAAAGATTTTTGGCTGGTTTGTTGAAGAAAATTCTCCCAAAATTGATAGATTTGAATTTCCTGACGGGTCAATTATAACTAAGGATGAGATCAATAATCTTGAGAATATTAAATTTTCTCAAATAAAAGGAACAGACAGAGATGATGAAATATATGGTAGTTATTTTGATGAAATGATATATGGGTATGGTGGCAATGACTATATTTATGGAAAAGGTGGTAATGATTTTATTAATGCAGGTGATGGAAATGATTATATATCAGTTAATGATGGGAATTCAGTAATTATCGGAGATAAAGGAAACGACTATATTTGTCTTTATGGGCAAGGAGAAAAAATTGTTGAGTTTAATAAAGGAGATGGGATTGATACCATCAATCTTTTAATTTGGGGTAATTCATCTTTAAAGATTAAATTTGGAGAAGGTATTTCAAAAGATGATCTTTGTTATCAACTTAAGGAGGAAGGTATATTTATAGGATTAAAAAATGCTGAAGAAGGGATTTTTATTAAATTATGGGCTAAAAAGGGAACTGTTGAGAGAATATGGGGAGAGGTGTTTTTGATTAAATATGATTATTATACGGCAGGGTGGAGTGGAGTTTATAATTTAGTTAACAAAATTTCAATTGAATTTAAAGATGGTAGTTTTGTTAGCGGTAGCAAAATTCTTGAGAGCTTTGCAATTAAAGGAACTGAAGAAAATAATAATCTTTATGGAACAGAAGAACCAGATATTTTAATTGGTAAAAAAGGGAATGACTATCTAAACGGAGGTTCAGGAAGAGATCTCTATATATTTAATCCAGGTGATGGGCAAGACATTGTTCAAAATAGAGAAAGCCAGGGTATTTATAATGGAGACATCCTAAATTTTAAAACAGATAAAAAAAATATTGTATTTTTTAGGGATAATAATGATTTAATTATAGGTTATAGTAATAACGATTTTGTAAAAGTATTAGACCAATTTAAAGATGAAAACTCTGGCATTGAAAAGATTGAGGTAAAAGATGGATATTATATTACAAGATGGGATATTGAAAATATTGTAAATGCTATGATTGATTTTACTAACGATAAAGGAATGAGTTATGCGGAAATATATAATAATCTATTAAATAATCAAAATTTTAACATGCTCTTATCTCAAAACTGGAGTAAATCTTGGGTTGATTTTATGGGTGTTACATAAAGATTAATTACCACAACCAAGATTTGCTTTATATGAGATTTGAAAGTCGGGAATTCAGAAAAAGTTTATTAAAAGCTAAAGGAGATGATTGGTGAAATTTTACCTATATATTAATATTTTTCTTGCCCTTTGGTTAAATTCACTTTGTCTTGCAGAAACATTTACTTATGAAAAAATTCTAAAATTAGCAATTGAAAATTCTCCGATTTTAAAGGCTAAATCTTATGATGTAGAGATTTCATCTTTAAATTATAAACAGTCATACGCAAACATTTTACCTCAGATTTCTGTTAGTAATAGAGTTGAAAGGTTTGAAAACTTAACTCCAACAACAGGTTTTATAACAGTAGGAGGACAAGTTATAGGTGGACTACCTGATGAGTGGAGAACAGCGATTTATTTAACTGGGGAGTATTATTTATCAAACTGGTATAAAAAATTTCCAGAAATTAATTATTACAAAAAATTAAAAGATTATTCAATCTATGATTGTCAAACAGAATTAAAAAAGTTAATTAAAGATGTATTAGATGCTTATTCTATATTAATAGAAACAAATATTAAACTTAACTATAGTAAAATAATTCTTGATGAGTTGAAAGAAATCCATTTATTAAAAAAATCAATGTATGAGAAAGGAGAAATTGCTTATGAAGAAATTCTTAAAACAGAAGCTGAAATCGAGGCTATACTAAAGGAACAAACTGAGTTAAAAAGACAATTTAGCATAGCGCTTTTAAGGCTTTCTGAATTAACAGGTAAAAAGTTTAGCCTTGAGGATACCTTTCAAGAGATTGAGTTAAAAGGCAATTTTAATTTTGCTGAACCAGATATAGAAACTTTTCCGGAATTTAAAACTCAATTAAAACAAAAAGAAGCTTTAGAAGAAAGATTAAAATCCATAAAATTAAATTTTTTACCTGACATTATACTTTATACAAGATATGATCTTTATGGTAGCAGTTACTATGGATTAAGTGGTTCTTGGGAAGATCTTCAAAAAACAGCTTTTACTGCTGGGATTTTTATTAATATGCCAATTTTTGATGGAGGTCGATTATATTGGGAAAAACAAAAGGCTTTTCTTGAATTAAAAAAACAAGAAGAAAGAATAAAACAAGTGAAACAAGAAAAAATTAAAGAAATTCAAAGCTTTTATTTAAGTTATACAGAGCTTAAAAATACTTTAAAAAGATATGAAAATCTTATGAAATATTACAAAAAAATTTTAGATATCGCTGAAAAAGCCTATATTCTTGGAGAAAAAAGCAAATTAGAAATTTTAGAAACAAAAAAGGATATTGCTTCAATTCAAAGAGATATGAAAGTCACTGAAAATTCTCTTGCCAATTTAGAAAAAAAGCTTGAAATTGAAATAAACGAAGAATTCAGTACTTATGGAGAATACTGCTCTTATAAGCATTGAACTTGTTTCTAAATTTCATGCTGTTCCTTTAGATATTGAAAGTGTGAGAAAAAGATATTTTATTGAAGAAGAAATTACTCCTTTTGAAATCTTAAGAATTCTAAAAGATCATGGTTTTAAAGCAAGATATAAAAAATTCAAATCCCTTCGAGATCTCAAGAAATATCCTTTTCCAATGATAATAGTTCTAAACAACAATGTATATAGTGTCTTATTGGGAGTGAAAGAAGATAAAATTCTTTATTTTGACTGTGTTGAAAAAAAGCCAGTGCAGTTAAAACTGGAAGAATTTCTCAAATTATGGGATTATAAAGCTATAGTTCTTTATCCTAAATTTAAACAAACTGAGTTTTTTCTTAATTTTAAGTGGCTTTTTAATGAATTTTTTAAATATAAAAGTACTTTCTCTGAAGCTATTTTAGCCTCTTTATTTATTCAGATTTTTGCTCTTGTTACTCCTCTTTTTATTCAGATTATTGTTGATAAGGTTTTACCTCATTACGCAGTTTCAACTCTTCAAGTTATAGGTTTAGCCTTTTTAATTGTTATTCTTTTTGATGGTCTACTTAATTTTATGAGAAATTATTTGCTTTATTATACTGCAAATAAGATTGATGCAGGACTTGGAGCAAAAGTTTACAGGCATTTACTCTCACTCCCTTTTAGATATTTTGAAACAAGAAAGGTGGGAAGCATTATTGCAAGAATAAGAGAACTTGAAAATTTAAGACAATTTATGACAAGTATTTCACTAACACTTTTACTTGATACAATTTTTTCTATTGTATTCATTATAGTAATGTTAATTTATAGTATAATTTTAACAATTATTGTGCTAATTTTTATTGGAGTTGTTGCTTTAATTTCATATTTTAGTACTCCTTTCATTAAACAAAGACTTGATGATAAATTCCAAAAAGGTGCGCATATGCATGCTTTTTTAGTTGAATCAATTACTGGAATTCAAACTATAAAAGCATCAGCAATTGAAGGAAAAATGATGAAAAACTGGGAAGATTATCTGGGACAATATATTCTTTCTTCATTTAAACTTTCAAATCTTGCTAATGTAGTTTTTAGTATTTCTCAAACTTTGCAAAAGCTTATGATTCTTGTAGTTATTTATCTTGGTGTTAGCCAAGTATTTGAAAATAAACTTACCATAGGTCAACTTATTGCTTTTCAGATGTTTGCGGGACAATTAACTATGCCAATTTTAAGACTTGTTCATATGTGGCAAGACTTTCAGCAAGCAAAATTATCTCTCGAAAGACTTGGAGATATAATAAATACTCCTTCAGAAGTTTCTGGGGGAGCTGTTAAACTTTCAGATATTAAAGGAGAAATTGTTTTTAAGAATGTAAGTTTTAGATATTCTGCCGATTTGCCAGAGGTGCTAAAAAATATAAATTTTAAAATAGAACCAGGGATGCTTGTTGGGATTGTTGGAAGAAGCGGATCAGGAAAGAGTACTATTGGAAAATTAATTCAAAGATTATATTTACCAAATGAAGGAAGTATATTAATAGATGGAATTGATATTAAACAAATAGACCCATTATTTTTAAGAAGTAAGATCGGAGTTGTTTTGCAAGAGAATTTTCTTTTTAGCGGAACAGTTAAAGAAAACATAGCAATAGCAAAGCCTCAAGCTACAATGGAAGAAATAATATACGCTGCTATGCTTTCTGGTACTCATGAATTCATCTCTGAAATGCCTTTGGGATATGATACTCCAATTGAAGAAAGGGGGGAATCGCTTTCTGGAGGTCAAAAACAGAGAATTGCAATTGCACGAGCATTAATTATAAATCCCAAGATTTTAATTTTAGATGAAGCAACAAGTGCTTTAGATTATGAGTCTGAAAGATTAATATATGAAACCTTAAGAAAACTAAAAAGAAAATTAACCATTTTGTTTATTTCTCATAGACTATCCTTTATGAAAGAATGCGATCTTATTTTGGTAATTGATAAAGGGAGGTTAATTGAAATAGGGACCCATGAGTTTTTAATGAAAAATAAAGGACTATATGCTTATTTATATAAACAGCAGGAATCAGTATGAAGGATCATTATGAATTTAAACCAATATTAGTAGAAATTGAGGAAAAGCCAGTTAATCCTCTTGGAAGAATTATATTATGGAGCGTCTTTTTATTGATTATTATAACACTTATAGCTTTATATATTTTTAAAGTTGATATTATTGTTCCTGCAAGAGGTAAAGTAATTCCTGATGGAGATGTGAAAGTTCTTCAATCTTTTGAAACAGGAGTAGTAAAGAAAATAATGGTAAAAGAGGGAGATTTTGTTAAAGAAGGAGATATTCTAATTGAAATTGATCCTACAATAGAAATTTCTGATATTCAGGAAAAAGAAAAATTATTGAGTTTTCATACCCTTACAAAACAAAGAGTTCAATCTTTGCTTACAGAGAAAAATTTTAAACCTTCTCAAGATAATGAAAATTCAGCTCTTCAATTAGCACTTTATAAGTCTCAAAAAGAGTATTATTTAGAAACATTGAAGCAAAAACAAAAAGAGATTGAAGAAATTCAAACAGTGATAAATGCAACTAAAGACGAGATTGATAAATTAGAAAATATTTTGTTATTGGTTTCAGAGGAAGAAAAAAGATATAAAGCCCTTTCTGAAATAGGAGCAATTCCTGAAAATAGATATAGAGAAAAATTAAAAGAAAAGGTTAATTTAGAGAGAGAAATAGATTTAAGAGAAAATCAAATTAAAGAAAATTTGATAAGATTGGAAAGATTAAAACATGAGATTGAAACTTTTAAAAACAGTTTTAACGAAAAACTTCTTTCAGAAATGTCAAGTTCCTATGAAAGAGAACGTTTGCTTTTTTCTGATATTACAAATATTAAATTTAAAAAAAGTAAAAGATTTATAACTTCACCTGTAAATGGATATGTTCATTTACTTGCTATAAAAACTATTGGAGGAGTTGTAACCCCTGGACAACCTCTTATTAGTATAGTTCCTGAAGACACTCCTTTGATAATAAGAGCTATGGTATTAAACAAAGATATAGGATTTGTTAAAGAAAAACAAAATTGTATTATTAAAGTAGATACTTACGATTTTCAAAAATATGGGACTCTTAAAGGAGAAGTAAAGACTATAAGTCCTTTTAGTATAGAAGATAAAGAATTGGGAGTTGATGGATATCCTGTTTATATAAAATTAAATTCTACAGAGTTAAAAACAAAAGATGGGAAGATTTATAAAATAAAGCCTGGAATGAGTGTTCTTGCAGAAATAAACATTGGTAAAAGAAGAGTAATTGAACTTTTTGTTTTTCCTTTTATAAAACATATTGATGAAGGATTAAAAGTTAGATAAAAGGATTTTGCAAGTCCTTTAAATTATTGGATTAAAAATGAAATAGAGGTGATGCTATGAAGATAGGTTTTATATGTAGTGGAAATTCTGCAAGAAGTCAAATGGCAGAAGGATACGCTAAATATTTTGCTAAATTGTATGGGAAGCAAGTAGAAATTTATTCTGCAGGTTCTTCTCCAGCATTAAACGTTA
>Ga0065719_106971_pt1 | contig 14806 bp, 15 predicted proteins | sample GBSCel85sediment_FD_59106 | JGI IMG/M metagenome (GOLD analysis project Ga0065719, IMG submission 59106) | Hot spring sediment microbial communities from Great Boiling Spring, Nevada - Cellulolytic enrichment CS 85C v3 (version 3) | ecosystem: Environmental > Aquatic > Thermal springs > Hot... | reverse complement strand
TATTATGTGTTTAGAGATTTCTATGGATATGGTAAAATAGAACCATTGATGAGAGACCCTTTTATAGAGGATATAGAATGCTCAGGTTCAAATATACCAATTTATGTTGTTCACAGAATATTTGGAAATTTAGAAACAAATATTATATTTGAAAGTGATGATGAAATAAGAGAAATTATTGAAAAATTTGCTTTAAGGTCTGGAAGATATGTATCTTATGCAGAACCATTATTAGATGCAACATTACCAGATGGATCAAGAGTTAATGCAACATATTCTTCAGATGTAACTACAAGAGGACCTACATTTACTATAAGAAAATTCAGAGAAATTCCTTGGTCTCCTATAGATTTAGTAAGAATAGGAACGGTAACTCCAGAAATGCTGGCATTTCTGTGGTTAGCTATAGAACACAAAAGAAATATTTTAATAATTGGAGGAACGTCTTCTGGTAAGACTACGTTATTAAATGCAATTTCAATGTTTATACCACCAAATGCCAGAATAGTTTCTATAGAAGATACAAGGGAAATACAATTATTCCATAAAAATTGGGTTCCTGCTGTTGTTAGATATTCTTATGAAAAAAATAGAGAAATAGATATGTTTCAATTATTAAGGGAATCTTTTAGACAAAGGCCAGATTATATAATAGTTGGTGAAGTTAGGGGAAAAGAAGCTTATGTAATGTTTCAAGGTATGGCTTCTGGTCATGCTGCTTTGTCTACTATGCATGCAACTTCTGTTAGAGCATTAATAGAAAGATTAACAACACCTCCAATTAATTTGCCAAAAGTATTACTAGAACTTCTAGATATTGTTATTATAATGCAGCATGATTTAACTATGGGTAGGAATATTAGAAGGGTAAAAGAAATAGATGAAATGAAAAATTATTCAGAATACGAATGGATATTTAAATGGAATCCTTATAATTCTTCTTATGAAATGAAAAAGTATTCTATAGTATTTGAGAAAATATCATCAGAATATGGAATATCTATAGAGACTTTATGGAGGGAATGGGATTTAAGAAGAAGATTACTATGGAGATTAACACAGTTGGGAATAACAGACTATAGAATATTTTCTAGAGTAGTAGGATTATATTATATAAATAAAGAAGCTGTTTTACAATATTACAAAATTCTATGAAATAAAATCAATTTCTAGGTCAGGAGACTACATATAGCCCCACGGGCGATTGGGAGCGGTCGGCTCACCCCTCGGAAACCCTTAGGGCTTACACCGCCGCCCCATCAACCGGGTCTTCTACCCGAGCCCTTAACGACCGCCTATTTTCGGGGAGGGGTTCGCCCTTAGATGCTTTCAGGGCTTATCCCCTACGGCGTAGCTACCGGGCTTGCCCTTGTCGGACAGCCCGTATACCAGAGGCCGCGGCCCGCCGTTCCTTTCGTACTAGGCGGACCTTCCCCTCAGGCGGTCGGCACCCCCGACAGTTAGCGACCGAACTGCCTCGCGGCGTTCTGAACCCATCTCACGATCCCCTTTAATGGGTGAGCACCCCCACCCTTGGCGGCTTCTGCACCGCCAGGATGGGGAGAGACGACAACGATGTCGCAAACCGCGGGGTCGATGGGGGCTCTCGCCCGCGACGGCGCTGTTACCCCCGGAGTAGCTTTTCCGCCAGCCCGTACCCTCACCAAGGGGAATACGGGGTTCGCTAGGCCCGGGTTTCCCCCCTGCACCCCTTGATGATCGGGGCGCAGTCAGGCCGGCTTTTGGCCTTACCCTCTACGGCGGAGTTCTGACCCGCCTGAGCCGACCTTTGGGCCCCGCCGATATCTTTTCGGCGGGGTGCCGCCCCAGCCAAACCGCCCACCTGCCGCTGTTCCCCTTACGGGGTTAGCCCCAGGGAACCTGGAGGCGGGTGTTTCATTAGCGTTCCCTCCGACCTAGCGGCCGGAGCTCATAACTCCCCGCTACGCTACACACCAGGTTCCCCAGGGCAACGGCAGGCTGCGGTTAAGCTTCACGGGGTCTCTGTTACCCATCGGGGGTCCCTGGCCTTCTCACCAGGACGACGTGTTCAGGGGGTCCCGACCGGGGACAGTGGCGGGCTCGTTACGCCGTTCGCAGAGCCGGCATTTAACCGGCAAGGCATTACGCTACCTTAAGAGGGTCAGAGTTACCCCCGCCGTTTACCGGCCCTTAACCCCCTTGTACGGGGGGTTCAGGTACCGGCACTGGGCAGGCGTCACCTCCGGTACTAACCCTTACGGGCTAGCCGGAGGCAATGTTTTTGGTAAACAGTCGGCCCGCCCTTGTCACTGTGACCTGCGGTGGCAGGATTAACCTACCACTGCAGGCACCCCTTCTTCCGAAGTTACGGGGCTAATTTGCCGAGTTCCCTCGGCCGGGTTACCCCCACGGCCTTAGGCTTCTCACCCAGGGGACCTGTACCGGTTTGCGGTACGGTCGCCCGGGATCGTTCCCCTCTCCCTTTTCAAGGCCCCCGGGCCTCAGCCGAAGCCCCTTACGGGACCCCATCCCGATTTAAACCGGTTCTCGCCATTACGGCTCTCCCCGGTCCTATCTCGGTTGGCACGGGTAATCGGGTTTTATCCCGATCCCGTGTCGGCTTAGCCCGAGGGGTCGGGAGAGGGGCTTGCGTTGCCGCACCTAACCCGGGCGGTGGGGGAATATTAACCCCCTTCCCTTTCCCCGGGACCTAGTTAGGGCCCGGGTTAGGACCGACTAACCCCAGGTTGATCTTCATTGCCTGGGAACCCTTTCCCCTTTCGGCCGACGGGATTCTCACCCGTCCGATTCCTACTACCGCGGGGATTCTCATTCCTGTCGGCTCCAGAGACCCTTTCGGGTCCCCTTCTAGGCCGACAGGACGCCCGCCTACTGCACGGAGATCCATCGGATCCCCAGCTCGGGGTCTCGGCGGCCGGCTTAGACCCGTCCGTTTTCGGGGCCCGCCCCCTCGCCGGGTGAGCTGTTACGCACTCCTTAGATGATGGCTGCTTCTAAGCCTACATCCCCGGTGTCTTAGGAGACGGACGCCCTTCATTTTCACTTAACCGGCACTTTGGGGCCTTAACCCCGATCTCGGTTGTTCCCGTCTCGGAGATGCGGCTTTCCCGCATCCCCCGTCTCCCGGATTCTTCGGACCCGTCGGCTTCGGAGTTGGACTCTGGTGGGTAAACCCCACCAGAATCCGTGGCTCTACACCGACGGGATCCTCCCCCGAGGCTTGGCTGGGGCCAATTTCGGCGGGAACCAGCTATCACCGGGCTCGATGGGCTTTTCACCCCTACCCCAGGGTCATGAGAGGGGTTTAGACCCCACCCCTTCGGGCCTCCACGGGGAATTCCCCGCTTCACCCTACCCCGGGGTAGATCGCCCGGTTTCTGGTCGTGCCTGAGTGACTATCCGCCCTTTTGGGACGGGACCCCTCACCCGGGATAAACCCGGGTTGCGGGTTCTCGGTTTCCCTACGGCTTCGGGGATTTCTCTTAGCCTCGCCACTCAGGCACACTCCCCCGCACGTTCTTCGAAACGTACGGTGGAACCGGTTAGCTACTTACCTGGTACTTCCGTGTCGCCAACGGTTTCCCAGGTAAGTAGCTTAACCAGCCCCACCAGACTATTCCCGCCCGGTTTCAGGCTCTTTTCACTCCCTATCACGGGTTCTTTTCACCTTTCGGTCGCCCTACTGGTTCGCTATCGGGCTCGGGGAGTATTTAGCCTTGGGGGGTTGGTTACCCCCAGCTTCCCGACGGAAATCCAACCGCCGGTACTCCGGAACCCGAGTGCTCCCCAATTGGTTACCCCTACGGGGCTGTCACCCTCTACGGCCCCGGACTTCCACCGGGTTCGGGTTCCCAATTGGGGAAAATCTCGGGTCCTCAACCCCACATCTCCCAGAGATTACTCTCGGGATTTGGTTTGGGCTACTCCCTTTTCGGTCGCCCCTACTCAGGGAATCGCTTTTGCTTTCTTTTCCTGCGGGTATTGAGATGTTTCACTTCCCCGCGTTCCCCCTCCGGGTTAAACCCGGAGTGCTGGGGTTTTACCCCAGCGGGAGTTCCCATTCGGGGATCCGCGGATCAATGGTTGCGTGCACCTCCCCGCGGCATTTGGCCGCTTGCCACCCCCTTCTTCGGCTCCCGAGCCCAGGCATCCACCGGGCGGGTTCTTGGGGCTATATGTAGTCTCCCTCATCCCCTTCATCTTTAAAATCAGGGATCACCCCTCTACTTTTAAAGTAGAGGGGATCACTATGTATGTCAGTATATGTTAAGGTTTAAAAGGTAACTTTTTTTAAATATTTATAAAAACTTATTTTGATGAGTGAAAAAGTAGAAATAGAAAAGATAGATATAGAAGAGTTAATTTCTAAAAGAGAAGAAATAAAGTTGGATAAAGAAAAGGATTTTGCTTTATGGTATAGATTAATACTTAGATTAGCCGATATTGTAGATGATAGATATCCTGTCAAAGGATTTTATTACTTGCCATGGTATGGATTTACATTAGTAAAAAATGTAATATCGATTTTAGAAAATTTATTAAGAAATACAGGTCATATTGAAGAAAAGTATCCCGCATTAATTCCACAATCTCTTTTTATAAAATTAAAAGAATTTTTTGAAGGATTCCAAGGGGAAGGATATGTAGTAAGTAGTACTATACAAGGAAAAGAACTTGAAGAAAAATTAATTTTAAGACCAACTTCTGAAGCAGTAATGTATTATTTCTTTTCATTAAGAATAAAAAGTTATAAAGATTTACCATTGAAAGTTTTTCAAACAGTTAATGTATTTAGAAGCGAAACTAAAATGACAAAGCCATTTTTAAGACTTAGAGAAGTTATGTTTTTCAACGAAGCTCATACAGCTCATGCTACTTTAGAAGATGCTGAAAAACAATTTAAAGAAGCATTAGAAATATATAAAAAGTTTTATGATGAATTGGGAATACCCTATTTAATTATTAAGACACCAGAGTGGGATACTTTTCCCGGGGCTTTATATAATTATGATTTTCTCACAGTTATGCCAGATGGTAAGGGATTGGAATTGGGTTCTGTAATAAATCTTGGACAAAAATTTTCTAAAGCATATGATATAAAGTTTTTAGATAAAGATGGACAATGGAAATATGTTTGGCAATTATGCTATGGTATTTCTGAAAGAAGTGTAGGTGCTTTATTGGCTTTATATGGTGATAATTTAGGATTAATAATTCCACCAAAATTTGCACCAGTACAAATAGTTATAATTCCAATATATAAAGAGGAAACAAAAGAAGAAGTTTTAAATTATGCTAAAGAAGTTTATAATTTATTGAAAGACAAATTCAGGGTATATTTGGATGATAGAGATGACAAAACACCTGGTTGGAAGTTTTATTATTGGGATATAAAAGGGGTGCCATTAAGAATAGATATAGGTTTAGAAGAAGTAAAAAATAGAATAGTTACATTAGTAAAGAGAGATAATAAAGAAAAAATAAAAGTATCTTTAGATAAAATATATACAGAAATAAATAATTTATTTAATTTAATTGAAGAAAATATGAGAAAAAGAGTTTTTGAATGGTTTAAATCAAAGATAAAAATAGTAGAATCTTTAGAAGAATTTGAAAAATATGTAAAAGAGACTTTAGTAATAATACCTATGTGTGAATCAAAAGAGGAATCAGATTATATTCAAGAAAAATATAATAGAGATGTTTTGGGTTTTCTGGTAGATGGAAAAATTATTAAAAATGAAAATAGCAAATGTATATTTTGTGGTAAAGAAACAAATCATTGGGCTGTAATAGGAAAAACATATTAAGACGGTCTCCGTAGGCCGCCTTTAGTATATATTTTTCTAAGCGGTTTTTCCTTGTACCAGGGGGATGCTTTTCTCAAGGTATGTCTAGTCCTCTCCAGGTTAGTTCGGGGTTGCCCCCGAACCTTACTTTTCATCTTCATCGGACTAGACCCCTTGATTTCTTGCAGCATTGCCCAGGGTTTCCCCTGCCGGGTTTCCCCGGCCCATTTCGGTAGGCGGTCCTTCCAACGGAGACCGTCTAATTAATTTAATAATTAAAAATATAAATTTTTAAATAAGATTTAAAAATATGGCAAAAAAGAATAGCAAAGAATCTCCTTATATTCCTTCTTATGCTGGACTAATAAGGTTTAGAGAAGAAAAAGCTAAGATTGTGTTGAAACCAAAGGTTCTATACACATTTATATTATTATTTGTGATAATTATTCTTACTTTACACCTTCTTTACTATTAAAATAAAATGAAAGAGATAGATAAGTTTAAAGAAGCAGAACATATCTATAATGTAACTTTGAAAAATAATAGAAGTTTTGAAGTAGTTAAAAATTTTTTAAAAACTATTATAGAATTTTATGACGATCTTATAAAGAAATATTTAGAAAAAATAAAAGAAGAAAGAAAAATAGATAGAATTCCTGCAGCACCTTTAAAAAGGATTGAATTATTTTTAGAATTTTTACCAGATGAAAAGTTAAAAGAATATATAGAAGAATATAAAACTTTGAGAAAATGTTTAATATCAAAATACGATGTTAGTAATGAGCATAGAAGAAATATGAAAGTCATATTTTACATTAATAATCACGAATTAGTAATTAATACAAGAAAGTTAAAAGATATTTTGTTGAAAGCAAAAGAATTTAAGGATCTAATGGAAAACTATTTATGACAGATGTTATATCAATAATATCTGGAAAGGGTGGTGTGGGCAAGACATTTTTTTCAATAAATCTTTCAGCTTCTTTAGCTTACTTAGGAAAAAAAGTTTTATTAGTTGATGCTAATCTTACTACCCCAAATATTTCAATAAATTTAAAAGTCCCATCTTATGAAAAAACATTACATAATGTATTAAAAGGAGAGATTTCTATGAGAGAAGCTATATTAAATACAGAATATGGTTTTGATGTAATTCCATCTAGTTTATCAATAAAAGATTTGATTGGTACAGATCCTGAAAAATTATCTGAATGCATTTATGAGGTTATAGGCTTGTATGATTATATTATAATTGATACATCTGCTGGTTTAGGAAGGGAAACATTAGCTTCTATAAAAGCATCTGATAAAAGTATTNCTATAACTGTTCCTGAAAAAGCAGCATTAGCAAGTGCTTATAAAGCTATAAGAATAGCAGAATCTTTATTAGTTCCAGTTATTGGGGTAGTTTTGAATATGTATGGTCAAAAATCTATGATGAAAATAAATGATGTTGAATATTACTTAGTGAAACCAGTAATTGGTGTTATAAGAAAGGATAATTTTGTAAAAGAAAGTATGGAAAAAGGAGTCCCTTTAATATTTTATAATAAAAATTTAGATGTTACAAAAGATGTTCTTAAAATAGTTTATAAATTAATAGGTGAAGAGTATGTTGAAGAGGAAAAGAAAAAGGAAGGTATTATTGCAAAAATAATATCTTTATTTAAATGGAAATAGATTTTCAAATAGAAGANATTATTGATATAATAAANAAAAAAGGATATAAAAAAGTATTATTACAATTGCCAGATGGTTTAAAGCCATATGCAACAAAAATATATAAGGAAATAGAAAAAAGGACAAATGCTATAATATTTATTTGGATGGGTAGTAATTTTGGTGGTTGTGATATTCCAATATGGCTTGAAAAATATGATATAGATGCTATTTTCCATTTTGGACACACTAAATTCTTTAAAAGAGAATGAAGCCAGAATATCTTTTTTTATTAGGTTTATTTTTAATATTTTTTGGAATAATTTTAATAACAATTTCTGCTTTTTTACATGATAAAACAAAAATAAATGTTGCTGTTGGTGGTTTTATAGGACCTATACCATTTGGTTTTGCAACTTCTAAAGAAATGTTGTTAATAATAATTGTAATCACAATACTTCTTGCAATATTATATTTTTTAATAATTAGATCGATCAGTTTGTAATATCAGAAAGTCTTTTTATAGTTTCCTGTTATTATCTATTATGAGTAGTAAAATTACTATACGCGAATATCTTAATGATAAATTAGAAAGAATTTCATATTTGAATAAAGATGAAATAGTAAATGTATATAACTTAGATAGACTTATAATGGATAGAAAGATAACCTTACTTAATAATTTACCTGGTATTAAAGGATATATTAGTGAGACTTTGTTTAAAATAAATGGTTTATCTGATAGTTCAAAAAATATTTTTTTAGGTGATCTTACTTCTGGATTAATACAAGGAACTTTAGAGAGAATGATAAGTTATATTAACTTAAGCGGATTGGGTTATAGAACTTTAATACAATTAAAAAGTGGAGAAATAGTAACTATGGTATCTATAAATTCTATTAACACAGCTATGGAAAAATGTAAAAAAGATGCAAGGATAAATGTTTATTATACAATAAAAGATAATGAAGTCAAAATTTTAAGAGAAGAAATAGAATGCATAGATTCTGATACTCAATAATTATTATCGGGCCCGGCGGGATTCGAACCCGCGACCTGCGGCTTAGGAGGCCGCCGCTCTATCCATGCTGAGCTACGGGCCCATTGAAATATATATCTCTATATATTGAAATTCTACTTTAAACTTTTTATCATAAGAGAGATTATTAGTGTGTTAAAATAGTAGAGGAATTCTTATATAATTGGAGAATTATGGATGGATATTTTATGGTTTTATCTATTAATTAAGCAATCAAGAATCTTTATTCTTTATATAGACCATTTTTTTAACAGAGATAATAATATTCGATGAATTTTTAATAAAAAATTTTGGGGCGGGGGGGATTCGAACCCCCGACCTCCCGGTCTTCAGCCGGGCGCTCTCCCGCTGAGCTACCGCCCCATTCTCATAAATTTTTTATTATAATCTTTATTATCTAAAATTTTTAAATTAAGTACTAAATTAGTCATAAAAATAATTTATATATTAATTAAGTTATTTTTTAAATAAAGATAAACATCATACAAGTTTTTGAAAATACTACTAGGCTTTAAGTTTTCTATTTCTTTTTTATTATTAACTCCAGTTAATACAGCATATACAGGAATACCAGCTCTTTTTGCAGCTATAATNCCATAAATAGAATCTTCTATTGCNACACATTCATAATTTTTTACCTTCAATAGATTTAATGCCTTTAAAAATATTTCTGGATCTGGTTTTGCATTTTTTACATCATCAGAAGTTAATACAATATCAAAAACATTATCAATTTTTAAATATTCAAGAGCGGTATTAACAAAATCTCTTTTAGAAGAAGATACAACAGCTAATTTTATATTATTTTCCTTTGCAAAATTAATAAGCTCTATAGCACCTTTATGAAGTTTTATTTTATGCAAATTTTCAATTATATATTTATTTCTTATTTTATTAAATTTTTCTAAATCCAAATTATTCAATTCAGGGTATTTTGATATTATTGCTTTTAATATATCTTCAAAACTCATACCTAATTTATCCCTTAGCTCTTCAGGATCTATATTATATCCCAATTCTTTAAAAGCATAGTAATTGGCTTCTTCAAATAATTTCAAAGAATCAACTAATGTACCATCAAAATCTATTAAAATAGCTTTTAGCATGTTAAAGTAAAATACCTATTAATATTTATATGTATTTTTTAGATAAAAACTTTAGCGTATTTTTATTTAAATGATTAGAGAAACTTTATCAGAAATATTAAAAAATATGATAAAAGAAGGAAAAGATCCTTTTCCATCAATAGTTGGACAAGAACATACTAAAAGACAAATAATAAGTTCTTTAATAGCTGGTAGAAATATAGTAATAGTAGGACCACCAGGTACTGGAAAAACAACATTAGCAAAAAATATAGCAGATCTATTACCTGATATAAAATTTCCGGAAGATATTCCTTTTTGGGCTTATCCAGAATTTCCTTTTACACCAGAAGAATATAGAAAAAAGTGGGAAACAGGACCATTTACTATATTAAAAGGAAAAGACAGATTTATTAGAATACAAGGATCTTATGATTTAACAATAGAAGATTTAATAGGTGATATAGATCCTTCTAAAGCAATGAAATATGGTATACATTCTTTACAATCTTTTATACCAGGTAAGATATTTAGGGCTCATAAAGGTGTTTTGTTCTTTGATGAATTAAACAGAGCCCCTCCAAAAGTGCAAAATATTTTATTACAATTATTAGAAGAAAAAAGAATAACAATAGGCCCATACGAATTTGAAATACCAATAGATTTTATTTTTGTTGGTACTATGAATCCAGAAGATTACTATGGTACAGAAAAATTATCAGATGTTTTATTAGATAGATTTGATATAGTTTTTATCTCTTATCCATCTTCTATAGAGGAAGAAAAAGAGATTATATTTAGAAATAGCAAAAAATTAATAGATTTTCCAGAAAACTTAATAGATTTGTTTTTAGAATATATACATTATTTAAGGAATGATGAGAAATTGGAAAAGAAACCATCTGTTAGAGCTTCTATAGGTATTTATGAAAAGGCGCAAACTTTAGCTTTAATAGATAAAAAGAATAAAGTAGAATTACAACATGTATACGAAGCAATATTATCAGTTTTACCACATAGAATAAGATTAAAACCATCTTACAGATTGGAGAATTCTGAAGAGGAATATATTAAAAAGACATGGGAAGCATTTATAATAGGAAAACCAATCTTTCGGAGTTGAGGAAAGTAGTAGAACAAAGGGAAATTTTCCAAAAATAGCAAGTTCTGATGAATTTAATGGAAAAATAGAAAAAATAATTGATAGTTTACTTAAAAAAGGATTGTTTATATTAGATAAAAATTTATTATTAGAAAATATTGAAGAAAATGCAGAATTGATAGAAGAACTAACAGGATATGATAAAAAGAGAATAAAACAAGATAGATCTAGAAGGTTTAGAAAAGATATAGAAAAAGGTATAGAATATACCATTGAAATATTAAAAAGGAGCGGATATTTAAAATATGATGGCAAATTAGGAAAAAAGGCTATAAAAGAATATATATCTAAAATGATTGGAGATTTAGAAGTAGAAATGAAAGGAATATATGAGTATGGTAAATATTTATCTGAAAGATATGGAAGAGATGAAGAGTGGTTTTATAAAAAATATGGTCTAGGAGATAAATATTATGAAATAAATCCAAAATATAGTATAAGAGAAAGTATTAAAAAGAAGGAAACTACCTTTATTGTAGAAAAAAGAAGAGAAATGAAAGGAGGACATTATATAATACTATTAGATGCTTCTGGAAGTATGTATGGAGAAAAATTTTATGAAGCAAAAAAAGCAATACTCTTTATTTTGTATAAAATATTAGTTAATAATGATAGAGCAAGTTTAATTGTATTTAATGATAGAATTCTAATATCTTACGAAGAAGTAGAAAATATTGAATTAATTTTAGAGAAAATATTTGAACTATTTCCAAATGGAAGTACAGATATTGCTCTAGCACTTCTTGAAGCTCAAAAAATGATAAAAGGAAAAGATCATATTTTAATTATAACAGATGCCTTACCTACTCATGGTAAGGATCCGATAAAGAAAACAATGGAAATTGCAAAAAGAATAAAAGATACGGGTTGTACGATATCTATAATAGGTATTAGACTTAATGAAAAAGGTAATGAAATAGCAAAAAATATAGTTAAAATTGGTGGGGGAAGATTGTATATTGTAAAAGATTTAAAAGATATTTCTAAGTTTGTAATAATGGATTATTTATTATCAAAACAAAGTAAATAAAATTATATTCCTAATTTTTTTATTAATTCTTTTTCATCTATATTTTCTCCAACATATATAAAGTAATTTCCAGATAGTTTGCATTTTGCTATTCTTAGATATTTCTTAATGTTTTCAACAAAGTTTGGATTATCAAAATAAATAGACAGTACTATTTTGCCAGGATACAATTGCATAGCCCTTCTTACAGGTTTTCCAAAAGATAATCTCATACCTTGTGAAATTCTATCAGCCCCAGCCCCATATGCAATAGCATGTTCCCTAACAACATGATGAGGGTATCCCTTTATAACAAACAAAAAATCTCTTATCTCTTTTTCTAAATATTTATTTAGATTTATTCTTACAGCTTCAATAGAGGAATCGGAAATTTGTATGTTTTCCAAAGCTATAAGATGACCAACATATTTCCAATCTTTTGGATTTTTTTGTTTAACACCATAAACAAATATTCTTACTTTAGATTCTGGGGCTCCTGGTATAAAATTAAGTTTTTTACTATAAGAAAATCTAGTATATGGTCTTTCTATTTCCCTATGTACTCCCCAAGGTCTATATCTTGCCATTATTTAAAAAACTATAAAATATTTAAAAATAATTATATCATTCTTAAAAGCAAATCATTAATATTTTCTCCATAATATCCGTAAGAACCACCTAAATTATATGGTTTTTTAATTCCTTTTCTTCCATAACCATTTGAAGGAGGTTTTAGTCTAAAATATGGTTTTAATTTTGGAATATCTTTTAATTCTATTTCAAAATTAAAGAATTTTTTAACAAATTCGTCTATTGTTAGATTTAATGTCTTTTTTAAATATTCCTCTGTAAATCTTTTATTACCCTCAAGTCTTCCCCTTTTTAATAATAATTCTTTAAATACTTCTGGTTTTATTTCACCCCAAGCAATCCATGGTTCAACTTTTTTTATCATACCAATAAAATCTGGTTTATTATCTATTACTATTGCAGTATTTGTTCTTCTTAATCTTAATAAATATAATGTATCTTTTACTTCTCTTGGAGCTTTTACAATCCCTTTTATTCTAATTACGGCAATCCTTTTTCTCTCCATTTTAAATTCTTCCTATTTTTACACCAGAAATTTCTTTATAAGCTGGATGAATTCTATATAATGATAGTTTTTTCAAAGCATCATATATTGCTTGTATGAAATTTATTCTTCTCCTAGTCTGTCCAAAAGATTTCATCCAAATATCTTTTATCCCAGCTAATCTTAATACTTTTTTAGCCTCATTGGATGCTACTAGTCTAACACCTTTTGGTGCTGGTATTAGAGTAACCCTAACAGAACCATATTTACCAGTAACTTTAAATGGTATGGAATGTGGTTGTTTGCAAGCACATTCCCATGATCCACAACCTCTTAAAATAGATATTATATTTAATTTTGCATTTCTTACAGCTTTATTCATTGCTAATGGAATATCATATGATTTTCCAATACCAACACCTACGTGTCCGTTTTCATCCCCTACTACAGCCATGGCAACCCAAGATGTTTTATTACCTTCTGCAGTCTTTCTTTGAACCATTTTTACTAATTTAGGCCTTCTATACTTACCTTTAGATAAAGATAGTCTTATGAATTCTATCTTTAGTTCTGGTAATAAATAGTCTACAATTTCCGACTCTAATATTTTATAACCATTTGCTAAAATATAGTCAATATCTCGAATTTTTCCTTCTTTTACTAATTTTCCTAGTTTTGTTTTTGGTACCCATTCTTCCAATTTGGCTTTTTGTTGCTCTATTAATGTTAAAGCTTCTTGTTCTTTCTTTTCAGCTTGTTCTAAAATATAAGATTCTTCTACCATTTTCTTTTTAATTTATAAGACCATGAATAATTCCTAAGCTTTGATGTTTTTCCAAAACCACAATGTGAGCAGTGTTTTTTATCCGGATTAAAAGTTCTTCTACCACACCTTCTACATATACCATGATTTCTTTTATTTCTTTTACCTCTTGAATCAATTTGACCCATTAAACCATCTATATAAGAAATATTTTAAATCTATTACCTGTTTGGTTTAATAGATCTTACATTGACTAAAAGTATATGTAAAGATGAAGTGGGACATTTTAGTAGGGTTAAGTTTTATTTAATGAAATCTAGCTTAATATAATTGAAATATATTTATTTTTTAAGTTATTATTTGCTGATAGTAAAATGAGTTTTTAGATTATTGTTTGGTCTTTGTTAAATGGGCCCGGGCCGGGATTCGAACCCGGGACCTCTCGGTCCACAGCCGAGCGCTCTGCCGCTGAGCTACCCGGGCCATTTAAATATAAATCTAAATCTTACCCTAAATTTTATAAAGGAAATATAGAAATATAAGTAGATGAATCTTAATAAAAGATATTTGCTTTTTCTTGTTTTTGCTGCGATATTAATATCTGTATCAGCTTATCAATATTGGATAGCAAAGTTTATAGCAGAAGCAGAATTTACTAATGTTGGTACCATAGCAAAACTGGAAGATATTAATAAAAATTTAATAGAATGCAATAATTGTGAAATAATAATAATAAACAATACATATGTTAGCAAACAGATTGGAAGTTCAGAGAAAATTTTGTTTATAGGACAATGGTATTTAAATGCTAATAATAAAAATATTAGTGTAGATATTTGGAGGAAGAGATATTTTAATTATACTAGCACTTTAGTGGGCATAGGAGAATGGAGAAATTGTAGTTGGACGTTTGAGAATGTAACAGGATTAGCGCTAAAGTATGATGGTACATCACTATGTGTTCTGACTAGCGATGATGGATATACTAATTATACTTTTGAAATAAATGGTGAGAAAAAAATTGTAGTATTTTTATGGATACCTTCAGTTATGGAACAAGCAAATCTTACATTAGGAAGTTCAGTATATATAGTAGAGCAATTAACTAACTAATTCTTTTATTTTTTCTAAATTATTTATTTCAATTTTAATTTTCTCCTGGGTTTTTCTATCCTGGAATGTTACTTTATTTTCTTTTAAATCTTCTTCTCCAACAATTAT
>Ga0065719_106721_pt1 | contig 14870 bp, 21 predicted proteins | sample GBSCel85sediment_FD_59106 | JGI IMG/M metagenome (GOLD analysis project Ga0065719, IMG submission 59106) | Hot spring sediment microbial communities from Great Boiling Spring, Nevada - Cellulolytic enrichment CS 85C v3 (version 3) | ecosystem: Environmental > Aquatic > Thermal springs > Hot... | reverse complement strand
TTCTATAAAATTCCTCACATCTTCAGTTGTTGTTCCTATTTCTTCTCCCATTAAACTCATTCTATCTGTATTATTTTAATTTTAAGTTTAAAGCAGGATTCTAGAGAAAGTTTGTGTTCGAACCCGGCGGTATTTATATACAATTGGGTATAAGTCCTGCGATTTAATTGAGATTCGCGCTGAAGAATCATTAACTTCGCTGATAAGCTCCTGAATTCTTAGAGACATTCCAATCCTCATATGGCAAACCTTTTACCAAAGATTTAAAATCCCTTAGTTAATATATACATGAAAAGTTGCCGATTTCTGTTATTTGTGCTGACTTTAATACTATTTATATCAGCGACCGTTTATTTTGAAAAAATACCATTAGCTTTAGCGGAGATTGGATATTGTGGAGATGGTATATGCAACACTACCATAGGCGAAAATCCTGAAACATGCCCGCAGGATTGCCTTTCATGTTCTGTAGATAACAATTGTACTTTTTGTGGAGCGGAGTGCGTCATTAAACGAGAAGATATGGTTTGTCCTTCAATTCTACCTCCAAAAGGATACAAATGTGCATGTATAAAAGGTAATTGTAAAAAAGTGCCTGATGTGAAACTACTATTAAAAACAGATAAACCTGTGTATAGAAAGGGCGAAAAAGTAATTATTTTAGTTAAAAACGTAGGTGAAGTTCCCCTTAAGTTACCAGCAACTAACGATGATTACTTTAGAATAGACTATATATGGAGTAATGAAACTGCTGGAGGAATAAAAAATATATACCCCTTTGACTGCGAATGGATGAGGGGATATAAACCTGAAATTATCCTACAGCCAGGAGAGAGTAAAATATTTGAATGGAATCAAAGGGTATGCCCAGATCTTACTCAAGCTAAGCCTGGAAAATATGAAATAGAAGTTAAGTATAAAGCTGTGAATGATGAAATACTAGGTTCTATGAGACTGTTTCTAAATGAAAATTATTATATATGGGTTACATTTGATGAGAAAACTGAATCAACAGAATTTAGAATAGCTCCTGAGGTAAGCTTGGAAATTATACCCGAATGCTCTAACAATCTAATAACAGTTCGTATAGATAATAATGGAGTCGATCCTTCTGATGAAATTACTGTTAAAGCTGGGAAAAATACTTGCAACATTCCATCAATTCAACCAAATTCAAGTAGATACTGTATGGTCGAGGCTTACACTCAAGGGATTAATTTAATCACAATAAATACTACAGGTATAACGGAAAGTTTCTTCGCTAATTGTGAATTTTCACAAACAAATGTAACACCACCACCAGAAGTTAACATAAGCCCGCCTTCACCAGCGGATAAAACAAGACTCTTAGAAGTATTGATTCTACTAGAGCAATTAAGAATAAAATTTGACAATCTAAGGGCGACAACACAATCTATTTCAAACTACTACGAAAATACTAACAATATAGCCAAAGCAACTTGTTGGAAAGAAGTTGGCATGATGTTTGATGCAATTCTTCTTAAAATAGATGGCATAAAAGCTGAGATAAATCTAATTAAAGATAATCCAACTCAAGAAGATTTAGAAAGAATTAAAGGTATGGTTACTGATATTAGAGTTTATGTTGATAGAATTATCGATAAGATATTTGGGTGCTAATCATGTCTAAGAAAAATAGGAGAACAGAATTTTGGAACAAACTAGTAGTTATTGCAATAGTTTCGGCCATCGTTTTTGGCTTACTAGGTTATTTTATTTGGCTTGAAGGTAGCCTCTTTTCAAAAAGTTTCTAAAACTTCTGAAATAACAACAGAAAAGCAAGTGCAAAAAACTAGTGAAGAATTAGTAGAAACTCTCAGAAATATTTCAGAAACCATCAAGCATATTGAAAATATTTTAAGACCTCAGGCAGAATCACCAAAAAGTTTAGCACAAACATTTACGAATGAATGTAAAAATAAGTTTGACTCATGTATTTCCGAATGTGAAGAAGCCCCCAATGAGCTTTTTAGGGGGCTGTGTCAGGCTTCATGCGGATGGGCTTATGGAGAATGTAAGAAAACAGGAAAGTGGCCCTGAAAATATGCTCAAATGAACTTTACGAAAATCCTAACAGCTCTCTTGCCTCTCTAATGGAGCTTTCAACAATTTTCAAATCGCTCTCTTCCAATCCCTTATTTTTCAGGAATTCTAAAAATTGGAGAAGCTTTTTTTCAGATTTAACAGAATTTCCAATCCATAAAGGTAAATTAGTTTTAGAAGCTTCATCACCAAGCTTCTCTTTTATCAAATTTTCGCAACTTTCAAGCTTTTGATTGGCTGTAGAAATCCTTTCATTAACTAATTTAAGCAACGTTGTAACCATAAGTTCTCTTGGAGAAACTCTAATTAAATATCTTTCAAGCCCCATACGTTTGTAAAGTTAGTTATCAAATAAAATTTTCTTCTGTGTAAAATATAGGAAGGGTTAGAGAGATTAATTTCCTTACTTTGGTGTCAGTCCAACAGGAAATTAGTAGTCTCATTTAAAAAAACTTGTGAACAATTTATATGGAGCTAGCAATTGCAAAAGAAATAGTTGAGAAGCTAAATTCTGGAAAGTATGGGCTACTTTCTTTAGCTAGAGAGTATAACATTCCACCAAAAGAGATTGTTAACTTGCCAAAAGTTGTTAAAGAAAAGGAAGAGGAAAAAGGAATTAAGGAAAAATTTTAAGATAGCACAAGAGAAAGAAGTGATTTTTAGGGGGAGATAGAGCATAAGATATTTCTTTTTAAAAAAAGCTCTAATCGATGATTTAACAAGCGATTTTAGTAAATACGCAAGATGTTATATAAGAGTCTTGAAAAGAGTTGCTAGAGAAATAAAAAAATGTAAAGATGAGAGAGAGCTTGCGTTACTAATTAATTTAGCTCATACGTACTTCAGCGGAATTGAAATAGAGGATGATGAGGTAATTTCTCTGAAGAATCCAGCTATTAAGCTTTATGAGTGGCTTGAGTAACCCCTTTCTCAACTAAGTTCCTCTTTAACTCATTGTAAATACCCTCAAGCATTTCTTTTGTTTTCTTTAATCGAGTAACAACCCAAGAAGGTAAGAGAGGCTCAAAGAAAAGAATGTTTTTGAGCTCTTCTCTAAATGTTATAAGCAAAGAAATTACAAACTTTGGGCTCAAAGCCATATCACAAACTATGTTTGATTTCAATTTCTCCCACTCCTCTTTTTCTCTCTCCAATCTTTCCTTCTCTCTATTTATCTCGCTCTCAATTTCCTCTTTCCTCTTCTCAATCTTTTTTATTTCTTCCTCCAATTTTTGTAGATCTTTAATTCTTCCTCTAAACTTTTTCACATCTTCAATCATTTTTTTAATTTTGCTTAATTCTCCCTTCCCTTCAAATATTTCTTGTAGAGATTTCCAAACGCTTATTCCCTCAGAAACTTCTCTCAAACTAATTCCAGCTTTTTCAAACTCATAAATTCTTTGTGCAATATCAACTATACTTAAGCCATGCTCCTTCGCATATTCCATAAATTCTTTCACTGTAGCCATTTCAACATTGTCAAGGCTTTCTAACTTTTTCTCGCCTTTAAACTCTTTATAATACTTGCTACATGTTTCTGCACTAAGATTTAGTATTTCACCAATCTCCTTAAAACTTAACCTCTCCTTATCTCTCAGCTCAACTATTTTTTCAATCATGGAGCTGGAAACGATTTTTGGCATAATTTTCCCCAAAATAATTTGGATAAACCTCCAATTTAAATACTAGATACAAGGGAAAATAACTAAAGTTTTAAGTTGATTTAGATAAAGCAACTAATGCCTAATAGAAGCGTGAAAAATCAATAAATTTTACTAATAATAGATGGTAGACAACCTTATTTTATTTTGTCTTATTTTGTGCTTTTTTGGTTTAAAATTGTGCTTATTTTGTCTTTATTTTCTATTTTCAAAGAATTTTGCGCCTGAGAAAGATTACTATGATTACAGTAGCTACAATCAAAATAGATATTCCTGCAATTACAGGATTGCTTGCTATTTCTACAAGTCTACCAGTTATTCCTGTTGGAGTTGGAGCTTCAACAACTTTACAATCTTCTGGGCAATTTTCCGAAGTTTCTCCCCTCTCACAATATCCATTCCCACAAATGGCTACAGGAATGCAAATTCCATCTTGGCATTCATATCCAGTTGGACATTTACAATCTTGTGGGCAATTTGAACAACTTTCTCCTGCTTCACAAACGTTGTTGCCACAAACTGCTTTTTCAACATATCTTTCAACATAAATTTTTTCAACAGGCGTTGTAATATTTTGAGTTACATTGGTTATATTGTAATAGTATGTTGAACCTCCATAGAATACTTGCTGTAATGGTGGATAATAGAGCGAAGTAAATACACCATACAAACTAAAGCTCGTTAAGTTTACCCAAACGTAATTATCTCTAACTCCCGAATTCATCAATATCCAATTTCCATTGTCATAACGATAAAATCTTATGTTGTTTATATCCAAACCTTTATTTGTTATTAAATCCGGATCAAAGTAATATCTAACTTGAACAGTTCCATTAAAAGGTGTTGAATTTCTGAAATCGAAGAATATCAAGCCAAATGGTCTTTCTCTTGGAACTTTCTTGTAAAATATTGACTCGTAAACAAGAACCCTTACGCTCAAATTCTCTGGCTTTTCAAAATAAAATTCTAGCTTTTCATAGGGAGGATTTATTGATAGATTTCCAAAACCATTTTCTATGTTAACAGTTGGCTCAATAACAGGAATTCCTATGTCTGTCATTAATTCTACTGTAAAGTTGAATTGGCTTGGTATTAATGCAATATGCGGAACTACAAACAAATTCAATGTATTATTGCTTACAGGCATGACTATGTAGAATGTTTCATTGTAGCAGTAGAGGGTAAAGTTGTTTGGAATTGGTGATTCAAAATTGTCTCCAGTTTGCTCGAAAGAAATTGGAGGAACTTCACATTTTAAATAAATATCCATTGTAGTTGGTGCATTCATAGCTTTAGTTGTCAAAATACCATAGCCGGTAAAATCATGTTCACTAAATTCATAGCCTTCTGCTGATACATTTATCCTTACTACCAATGGTGCCCATAGAGCACCTTTGTAAACAAAGCTTATTATAGCGTCTGTTGGATTTCCCGCAATTACATCTCCAAATTCTTTAACAACTTGACATAATCTAAATGGATATGAAGTTTCATCACAAACAAGCTGAGCTTTAACAAAAGCTGGAGTCATTATCAAGCCAATTATCACAACCATTATTAGTTTTTTCACAACTTTTCACCTCACTCTAATGGAATCACCCTAATGTATGTTGATGGATTGTTGCTTTCATCTATTCCTACTTCAACTGAGTAGTTTACAGATGGACCGCCACTTCCCCTTATTACATATCCTAATGTATCAGAAGGGGAAAAGTATATCGTCTCATTGGTGGGGCAAGTTGCGGTATAGCTTAGGTAGTCTGAGGAAGTTACGTTGATACTAACTCTACATAACCACAAATCTCCTATTAAGTTTCCCTCTGGATCTACTTTCCATAATTCTAGAAATAGAGTTTTTGGTGGGTTGTTAACCTTTGCCATCACATGGAACTCCCATATTGCAGGATAAAATGAGTCTATATTCAATTCATTTGTATGAAAAACGAACACACCTCCATCATTAATGGTAATTTCTCCCGTTTGTTGAGGAAGATTATTAATATTCAATCTCTTCCAACCAGAGCTCATATCAGAAAAATCAGCGATAAATAAAGGAGGCTGGATATTTACACTCCCAAAAATTTTTCCATAATAATTCAAAACTCCAGCATAAGCTATGCTAACAACTAACAAAAACATAGCTAGACCAAAAATAACTATTAATTCTTTATTCCACCTTATCCATATTTTTTCCTTCTTCATGACCATCACTTCAAGGTACAGCCATTTTTAATCATTGAAAAAATAAAAAAAGGCGATGAGACATCGTTATCACTTACTTTTTAGGCCGGTTCTACACTGAAAGTTATACCGTAGTCACCTGGCACTGTGGCTACATTCCACACTAGGAATGGTCTAAAGATTAATGATGTCTCTCCTCCCCCTATCTGAGGCAATACTATTGTGTCTCCATAGATTGAAAGTGTTTTATCCTCTTCGTCCTTTTCAACTGTGAAGTCAAATGGGTCCACGTCAATATTAACTGTGTTACCAACCCACTCACCACTGGCAATTTCGTTATTGTCGCTGTCATATAGATAAACTCCAGTCGAATCTATCTCAACTATGTAGTATACTTGATCAAGATTTGCCGGATTTAGAGCCACTAATCCAAACTTTACAACTTCTGTGAATAAGCCACTAAATTCTTCTCCTAATGCGACATTTATTCTCAATGGAGCAGGTACTGTACCGTCCGCTAGATATGAAATGTTCAAATAACTTACTTCACTCACGTCATAATAGAACGTATCAAGTGTGCTTCCTGCTATTACTTCTGCTGATAATGTTATAGGAGTACCATCACCTTGTGCTCTAGCTAGTCGGTTTCCATCATCATATACCTCTAAAACTACTCCTTGACTAACCGTTGCTGTTCCAACTATTCGCCCATAGTAACTTAGCAATCCTGCAATTCCCAGTCCTGCAACTGCTATTATTCCTAGAGCTAGAGCAAGCAAAGATTTTCCAAAGAATTTAGCAGACTTTTTCATTTACCTCACCTTAAGAACCTTATGCTGGTTTTTAAGGGTGTTAAACCAGCAAACCGTTGGAGTGTCGTCCTGTTCCCATCTATCTCCTCANAGCTAAAGAAACTCTGAGTCATCGNATTAACACAANCCATCATTCACAATATTGAAAGTTAAAGTATTTAAACTTTTCGAATCNCATAGAACTGCTTATTAAGACAAGATAAAAGTTAAACAAAATTTTAAAAAAGTTTATGCTCAATTTTTAAATTGTTTTCGAATTTCTTCTCATTTTCCTTCACGAGTAGGAATTTGTCATTAAGCTCGAGACAACACACAAAAAGCGTTTGAGTTTTTTTGATATTTTTTGGACTTTCCTTTGACCTAAAAACTTGAAATTCAATGTATAAAAACANTTAAACAGAACTCTTTCCTTTTCTCATCATTCTCTGTTCAATAAGTCTTTTTATTGAAATGGGATTACTAATTCCTTTGAATTTTAATTCTACAAAGTGTGTTCCTGCTGTGTTTATGTGTAATGTCCCTATACCTACAATCCTCTCTAAAATAGATTGAGTCAGGTGCAAATCTTGGATTCTATCATAANTAACGGAGGAAATTTTTCTTGACAAGAATGTGAACTCATGAATCAATCTTTTAGTTGTGATGAAATATGTGTTAGCTCTTCTGACTAATTCNGTGATAATTATAATGAAAATTCCTACAATGAGAGGAGCAGTTAGTATTCCTACTAAAAACCACCAAAAATAGGCCCACCGCGATGGCTTTAACACCTTGAGTATTTTCTCTCCTTTCATCATTTCCTCAGCAATTGTCATAATTTAGTTTTACTTCAATATTAAAATATTTTTTGATTAAGAATTCAACTTTCAGTAAGAATAGTTTGTTATGAAATCTGTTGCACAAATAATCAAACTGTTGTCTACATTACAGAAGTTACATAGGAAATTATTGACTTGTTTAGAGCTAAATCTCTTAGCTGCAACTCTTGCCCATCACTCCTAATTACCTTAACATCGCTTAGATAAATGAAGTTAGCGTCAAAGCCAATAACGATTCCCTCATAAATATAAAAAGTTTTCCCATCTTCCAAGAACTTACTAACAATTCTTACCCTTTTATTTTGATATCTTTCGGCGAGGATGTTTTTTGGTTTATCTTGTTTCATAATTATCCTTAATTTAGGTTGCAGACTTCATATTTAAAGATGCATCTTGATAGCCCATTAATTAACTAGGTGGTCAATTGAATGTAAAAGACAACTACAACTATTCTTGCTTAATTAATTAATTTACTTTCGAAATTTATTTCTTCGTAAAATCTCCTCAACAAACGTTTCTAGCTCCCTCTTCGCCTTTTCGATTTCCTTAAATTTACTTCTTGGCATTAATTTAGCAATTTCAGAAGCAATTTTCTTAAATTGCTCAATCTTTTCTATATCTTTTAACCTCATTTTCTCAGTTGGAACACCATGCTTGTAATAGTTCCAGATAATTTTATGCCCATTTAACACACACTCTCTCAACCTTTCTTTCTTAACGTTTACTCCACAAGTCTCACAGTAAGCCATTTAATCACCTCCATTTTGATGAGCTATGCCGTTATGGACATAACAACAAAAAACAATTATGGGGCTGAGAAACAGAATGAAAACTAAAAACATGAGGAAATCGACTACCAATTTCTGCATTCTCGTTTGCTTCATTGTTTAATTTTTCCCAAAACATAATTGAGTACCTCCGGGCAGTCAGCAAACCATCTTTGAAAACCATCAATACTCAACGGCTTCAACTTTGTTTTTTCACATTCTTTTTGCATGATATCGAATGTAGTTCAAAAGTGAACTAGCGTTAAATCGTCTTCTATCTCTTGTTATCGGCATAACTTCATGGTTTTTCAAAGCCCAATCATATGCGATATCTATAGCTTCATCAATTGACAAACCCTTGTAGTTGATTAGATAAGGTAATATCACAAGCTCAATTAACCTCTTTCTGCCGTCGGTGAATGTCGCTTTCAAAATTCTTTCAATCCAAGTAATTCGATTCCTGTCTTTATTTTTGAAAATTTTTACTCCTTTCAAAATTTCAGGTTTAACGTAGCGTTCCCATGCCAAAATGAACAAGCTGTGATAAACTTCAGGATCAGGTCGCCACAGTTCAACTTCAGAGGGAAACTTTACATGCCAACTTACTTTTACCAACGGCTGTTCTCTTGGTAATTCAGGAAGGAAGGTTTTGAATGCGCCTGTTTTTTCGCTCCTTGTTCCTTCAAATCGAATTAAAGCTTTGGTTGTTTTGAGTTTCTGCAAGTCAATTTTTGCTTTTTCGGATTGCTGTAATTCTTTCAACAAAAGCAAAGCAGTTGCACGATGCGTTTGAACCATTAATTCTCGCACATCTTCAATCGAAATTTCAGTTTTCTTTAGCGCTTCAAAGTGAACCTCAATCAGCGTTTTATACCATTTTAGGTTTATGCCTTGTTTAACTTCTTCCTTTTTCAACCAACTATCGTCGAGAAAAATATGGTAATGGAGAAAATTACCGCTTGACCATCTGTTAAATGGTATTTTCCATTTGTTTAGTTTTTCTTCCTAATTTGACAGCAAGCTCATAGCAAGCTTGCCAGTTTTCAGCATCAATATCAAAAACCCATTCCTGAGGCAAAATTTCGCGATGCAATTGAACTGAATTTATAATTTCGACATCTTGAAGTTCATTTAACCTGAACCAAGCAGACCATTCAGGTTTCCAAACAAAGAAATCATAACGAAGGGTCAGTAAAAAATCTAAATATTTTCTTTTTTCTTCTCTGTATTTTTCTATAAGATTAGCTAACATTTTCATCATCTTGAAACCATTCGTATGGGGCTCCTTCTTCTGTACACTGCTGATAACGAGTGTCTATGTAGAAAAGCAACATGACCATATGGCACCTTTATAATGATTTTGTTTTCTGGCGTTCTGTACTTCCTGAGGAGGGCTCCCCAAATTCGACATTTTTTCTCATCGAGAATTTCCCACTTAAACTTTTTACTCAACATAGCTCCCGCCTCCCAATTTTCCGAAGTTAACATCAAGCCTTCCATCAGGCGTTAAGATGATGATTCCCCAATTCAACAAGTCCCTAATACCACGTTCAATTTCTTCAGGTCTATAACCGCGTTGTGATAAAAAGCTAATAACTTCAAAATCAAATGGTTTTTTGCCTAATGGAGGATGTAAAACTAGATTAATAACGTCAGAGTGTAGTCTACTCTGATGAGTGGTCCCGTTTTTCATCCTCACCCCAATTTCTACACTTTCATGTTTATTTTCCATCGCCTGTTGACTAGAGAGGGTTGTATATGCAGGTTGTTGTGAAGTTGTGAAGCGTTGTGAAGTTATTTTCTCACTTTCTGCTTCACATCTCTTCACATCTTCATAACTATCCGAATATATACCCTTCTCTTCTATAGCTGGTTTTACTAGAGATAATCTTTCATTTTCTTTTGTACGTCTGTTTTCTACATTTAAGTGTAAAGTATATTTTTTTAGAAAGCCGATTCCTCTACTCGTTAGAGCAGTCCCAAAACCCTGAGAAGTTACTATGAGGTTATAATTTCGAAGATGATTGTAGTGTTCTCTCACAGAACGATCTGTTATTCCCAACAATGATGCTAGCTCGGGGCTTTTTTTAGCTCCACTAACTAACATTTCCATTATTTGGATATCAATTCCATCCAATTCTCTACAGATTTCCTCAAATTCCTCATCTGATAGTTCAGTTTCACCCCTTTTTCTCATTACAAATCCATCATAATCAATCCTCTGAATCATTTCCTCTAAAAACTTTTTTGCATCTTCTACGTGTTCGCTCTTCACCTCTACATATTGAAATTCTCCTCTATCATCTAGCTCAACTGAATGTTTTAAACATGCGAATGCAACGGCAATTCGTGTTATCACATCCCGAACGCCTGAATGAATTAAAGGATAGTCAGCCGAGCTAAAAGAAAGCAACTCTTTTGAGTACCTAATTATTAGTTCCTTTGCATCTTCGCTATACCTAATTTGATTTGGATGGAGAGACCACGACCACAGGACATGCTTTCTAAATATATCGGGAGGTATAGGCCTCTCTTTTGGTCTAGCCTCAGCGATTGCTTCAGGAGTAACATCGCCATCTGAAAATGGTACCACAATATCCCATCGCGTTAAATCCACAGGGTCACGAAACACGGTTGTATCCATCAAAGCCTGAATTTTGTAGAAGTAATCTTTCATTCTCTTTTTTGGATTTAGGGTTGCCAAAATCCTAACTCTAGCAAATCTCTCGCCTGACACTGACCTCGATACACGAACGAATTGTTGCTCTAGAACTTCCCTCATCTGTGCCATCTCATCAGATTGGAGGGTATGAATGCCATCAATGAAGACGAANTTCCTATCATTTAATGGAAGTGTTCCCCAAATTATAAGTTCGTCGTTTCCGTATCAATAGTATAGACCAAGCCAGCTCGTGTTGATGTTTCGCCTATGACCATTTCACCAATCTTATAGAAGACGTATGTGATGTCTTTCCCCATTTCAGATTTTCCGGTTTTTGTGTCGCCAATCCAAATAGTCCGTATGCATCCGCGAATTTTCCTGCTATTGAAAATGTCAAAGATTTCATAAGGGGAGTGTAAAGTTAAGAGTAGTGTTAACTTTTCAAAGTTTCTTCCGACGATATGCGGCGCGACCTGATTTTCTACAATTTGTTGAAACATCTCATCGTTAGAGAAAAATTCCCTAAATTTCTTGTGGTCTTCTACTGTTATTTTTAAATTTACAAATTCGTCTTCAAGGGGAGTTAAATTATATGCAACGAATTCAATTTCGCTTGTTTGTCTGTTTCTTGTAGCATAACCCTCAATTTCAACTCTTTTCGCGTCCTTTGGAATTCCGAGGTAAAAAACACGCCAAACTTTACTGGCTAAGCTTTGAAACTCCTTTTCGTTTAATGCTTCGATTTGTTCGGGCAATTCTTTAACAAAAATTATAGAAAAATCTTCAAACTCAGGAGTGTACTCAAAGTCGAGAATATGTTGTCTGTTTTTCGTTTTTGAACATTTAGATGTTATAAATTTCATTAATTTGTTTTGGTTAACTCTACCTGTGCTCAGTTTTTCATAGAGTAAAATGAAATTGTCTTCATGAGCCAAATCAATTTCAGCCAAAAATTTTCCACACGCTTTACATGATACAATCATTTTTCTTTCGAACGCCTTCCCAACACTTTCACCTACTACAACGGCTTTAAATCTAATTTTCTTTCCAATTAGGTCAGCTGAAATCTTGCTTAACTTTGTTTCGATGCAGTTTTTCTCCAAAAGCTCTTTTACTATCTCACCTTGTTTTAAAAGCCTTTCTAGTTCGGCGTTCCTAGCGGCCATCATCTATCCCTCTGCTTGATTACTTTCGATAGAAAGAAAATTCCTGTAGGAGTTAGAAAGTATCTTCTGCGACTCGTTAGGAGAAAACCTTTATATCTAAGAGTTTTTATGAATCTTCTAACTTCTCTTTCCGGCAGGGAAGTTTTCCTGCAGATTAACTCTATGACATCATTCAAAGAAGCAGCACTTTCATGTAATAGGAGCTCGCTAACCACCAAATTTAAAAATTTGCTTTTCTTACTCCATATAGAGAACCCCTGAAACCTGCCCATTCTTTCACCTCTTTAGTCTTCAACACTTTTTACCAAATCCCACCTGATAAGCTTTAGCCATAGATCAACTTTCGAAACAAAATCTTTACAATCTAGCGCGTCTTTTTCGTTCTCAATAATATATCGAGTAACAAAAGAGTGTGGAAAATTTTCCTTCACAAATTTTTTGAGTTGTAAAAGATTTATTTTACCACAAACTTCCATAATTAAATATGCGAGGAATGTTGTTGCAAAATATCGCCACTTCCGGGACAAGGCTGATGGAGAGAGTAAGTAAAATAAAAAAACTGTTCAGAGCAAAGCACTTGAAGTACAAAATGGAAAAGGCTTCGAGAAAGGAACTAGAGATTCTAAAAAAGAGGGTAATGCTAACCTTTCCTATCTTTTATGGCATAGTTTATTCTATAACTGGCGAGAATGCTTACCTTTTACCAAGTACAATAAAAGAGATAATAGGCCTTAGAAAAAGAAAGGATGGACGCTGGCGTGACGTTCGAGATGATACATTTTTATATCGATTTTTGAACGAACTAACAGAGATAGGGTGGATCGAGAAAACAAAAATTACAAAAAATTTAAGAAATCGTCTTGAAAGATATGAGCTGGTAGGTGATTCATTTTTGAAAAGAAAGATTCGAGACAAAGTAGCTTATAGGTTTTTAAACATAAAAAAATATGAAGGATATGCAATCAAACTTTCAAAAAATGAAAAGTTTGAAAGGGCTGCTAAAAAAGTAGTTGCACTTATTTTGAGACAGTCTGCGCCACTTTTGGACATTCTAACAGATAAAAGATCTTTAAGAGAATTTACTTTTGTCTCAAAGAATGTAGTAAGAATTGTTACTGAAAGAGTATGTTCTCATCTTAGAATGGAGTCCGAAAGAGAAGCATTTAGGAAATATATGAGTGAAATTCTAAAGAGAATTGAAATGATAGAAAAATTCCATACACGGGAAATAAGGAAAAAGCTACCAAGTATGAAGAAAAGGTTTTACAGAGCTGCTGAGAGATTGCTTCGTGAAGCAAACAGTATTACCTAAGCTTCTGGCAACCTTACTATTGCCTTGTTGCGTGGTAAAATTGAGATAAACTCCCAGCCTTCTTCCAAATACTTTTCTATTTCATTAACTTTGATTACTTTCTGTCTTGCACCATTATTTTTCATTTCCATGAGCAATTTTTCTCTAATCTTTTTTTGGAATTCCTCATCTGGAAGCTCTAAGTCTTCATCCTTTATTTCTTCTGGCTTAAACCCGGCTACAAGCAAAAGTTGTTTTTTGAAAAGTTTCTCCAAATCTTCTTTACTTTCTTCAAAACTTGTTGTTTGCAAATATTTTTGTGCTTTTTGATAACTTTCTCTCATTTCTTCAATCAAGTTTGGAGGTAATTTTCCTTTGTTCAAAGTGTATGTATGCTCAATATCACCCTTATGCCCCATCCAATATTGTCTGTAATCTCTCAATATCAAACCTTTAGATTCGGCAAGCATCATCTGAGTATCAAAAAAGCTCCTCAATACATAAGGTCTCCAAGGAAATCCCGCTTTTCTTATAGCCTTTCTTATCGTATCTCCTATGTTAGTAGACGTTATGAACTTTTTCTCCCCAACTTTTGGCACAATGATTGGAGAATCTTTTGTTAGCTTTTCTCCCTTCCTCATTCTGCTTTCAAGATACTCTTTTAAATACTCGCATCCTTCTTGGCTCAAAAACGTGAAATATTCATGCCCAGCTTTGCTTAATGATTTTCTAACTTTTATCAACGTTGGAATTTTTTCGAATTCAACTTTTTTCTCTTTTTCATCTATTCTTATTTCTGGAAAATCTCCAATTTTCAACCCATCATTTCCCTTATAATTTCCAAGACATTCTATTCTTAAGCCAGCATGTGCAATAAGTATGCAACAAACTCTTCCTTTAAGGTCTGCAGCAAGCAAAATTTTTCTTAACTCTTCTTGTGTTGGAACCCTTTCATCTCTTATGCGCGGCGTATCTTGTGCCCCTCTAATTTTGATTTTCCTTTTTAGTTCAATACCATTAAAAGAAAGCCAAGATTTTACAGCTTTCATCACGCTTGCAATATAGCTTCCAGCCTTTCCTCTCTTTTCTAAATCACTTACAACATCTAATAGTAAATTGTACAGCCGTTTCTCATCCAACTTTAACATTTGCTGCGGCGAGATTTTGTAAGTTTTGCAAAAATTTCCCAACCTCCTCAAATAAACTTCAGCAGTAACAACGGAGCCTCTTGCAACATTCTCAAACCATCTTCTAACTTGAATGTCTTCCAAGAGTTTACTATAGGTTGCTTTTTTATTCATAAAATANAATTAAAGCTCTAAATATTTAAAGGTTCCGAACCCANNTGGGTTCGGACCCGGCGGGATTTGAACCCGCGACCCCCTGCTTAGGAGGCAGGTGCTCTATCCAAGCTGAGCTACGGGTCCTTATTTTTAAATTTCTTACCG
>Ga0065719_106719_pt1 | contig 14872 bp, 13 predicted proteins | sample GBSCel85sediment_FD_59106 | JGI IMG/M metagenome (GOLD analysis project Ga0065719, IMG submission 59106) | Hot spring sediment microbial communities from Great Boiling Spring, Nevada - Cellulolytic enrichment CS 85C v3 (version 3) | ecosystem: Environmental > Aquatic > Thermal springs > Hot... | reverse complement strand
AATGGAGTAAAATTGGCATATAATAGGAGATGGGTTGCGGATATGGAATCTGCTAAAGTGCTTTTTAAATCCTACTCTTTAATGGAAGATCCTGATAGTATAGCAGCGGCCCAAGAAAGGCTTGAGACTGGCAATTGTGTATCTATTTTACCGTTAACAAATGCAGCTAAGAAAACGTTAGAAAGAATCTTAAATCTAAAAAGATTCTATGTTAGGGTGATATATCCAACTTTTTACACAGATGTTAGAACTATTTTTTCGGAAAGGCGCGATCTAATAGTCTTCATTGGTGGATCTTATTTAAATAAGTCTTTCGAGGCAAAAGGTGGACGAGAGGTTTTCTCAGCTTGGTTAAGTCTCTATAAAACTTATCCAGACTATAAACTCCTAATGATTACCAATCCTCCGCAAGACTGTCTGAAGATTGCTAAAGATGTTCCCAATTTGCAAATAGTTAATTTCATGCCCAGAGAAAAGCTTCTATCAGAGATTTATCCTCGTTCTAAGATCATCATTTTACCCTCTATGATGGATACTGTGGGTTATAGTGTGATAGAGGCCATGAATTATGGTGTAGTCCCGATAGTTAGTGATCACTTTGCTTTTCCAGAGATAGTTGGAGACTCAGGTTTTATCGTGAAAGCTCCGGTGAAGCTTTGGAGGGATGATGGAGCACCTAACCTTAATTTTTATGAAGAGTTGGCAAGTGGCCCCTTTAGCGAGATAATCGAGAAGATTGCGGACGCGATACATATCTTGCTTTCTAATGAGGCTCTTTGGGAAAGATATTCACATAAATCGTATGAAAGAATGATTAATCCCCCATTTAATATTGACTTCAGAAATGAGCAATTAAAGGAGGTATATGAGATCGCTGTTAGTCGTTAAAGAGTCTCAATATTGCTATCGTCGGCAGTCAGTGAATTGGGTGTATTATGGAGGATAAGTGCCTCTTTCTAGTTTTTATTCATGCTTGGATTCAAGGTCCTTTTTAATCCACTTATATTCTTCCTTAAGTCCTTCGTCTAGGCTTTTCTCAGGTCGCCAGCCGAGTATCTCCTGTGCTTTCTTGAAACTTCCAACGAATCGTTGTATGTCGCCTTTTCTTGGGGGATGGTATTCGATTCCCGATCTGCCTCCCGTAATTTCGAGTACCTTTTTGGCGAGTTCATTGAGTGTTGTGCCTATACCTGTTGGCAGTAGGAATGCTTGTCCTATTGCATTCTCATTCTCTATTGCGAGGAGGTAGGCTTTGGCGGTATCCTCCACGTATGTGTAGTCTCTTATTTGTTCTCCTGTGCCGTATATTGGTATTGGTTTTCCTTTTATGGCTAACTCAAACCAGTATGCTATGAAGTTGTACCAGCCTCCGACCCAATATGGCTGTCTTGGCCCGTAAACATTGCTTGGGCGTAGGATTATGTACTTTAGTCCGTATAGCTGGTTATAGATCTTGCATAGCATCTCTCCATAAATCTTGTGGACGTTATAGAATGTGGATGGATTATATGGCCAGTTTTCGTCTGCTATATGGGGTGGAGGTATGTCTCCATGCACGCTTCTGCTGCTTGTGAATATGAATAGTGCTTTGGGGTTCCATTTCCTTAGAGCTTCTAGTAGTTTGAAGGTTGCCTCGGCATTCCTAGCAAAGTCCTCGCTTGGATAATCAACTGATTTGAATGTTGAGACTTGCGCGGCGCAATGTATTACGATATCCGCTTCTTTAAAATCTTCTTCAGTGACCTCCCTCACATCTTTTTTGACGAACTCCGCATCCTCTCTTATGTTTGATCTTCTTCCAGTTGATAGATCGTCTATCACTTTTACAGTATATCCTTTTTTGAGTAGTAGATCCACTACATGGCTTCCAATAAATCCCGCACCACCGGTTACTACTACATGACCTTTCATAGGGAGTCACCTACAATTGGGCGTGGTTAGGATTTAATTTTTCCCAGTTTTATATTTTTCTATTGCCGGCTGATTGCATATCGACGTGTGGATTAAGTATTTTAAGCGCGAGTTAGGTTCTCTCTTAATGTTGATGAAAACCTTGGTAACAGCGATAATTACAGCGTTTAATGAGGAGAATGATATTGGAAGATGCGTAGATTCTCTCTTGAATCAGGATTTTGATAATATGGAGATACTTGTTGTTGATGATGGCTCAGGGGATAGAACTCCTAATATCGTTGAATCATATATTCAAAGTAATCCTGATAAAGTTCGATTAATTAGACTTCCTAGAAATCTTGGTTTAGGAAACGCGCGGAATATCGGTGCTTTAAGTGCTAATGGAGAGATCCTAGTCTTTCTAGACGCGGACATAGCCTTTTCCGCGGGATTTTATTCGCAGGCTGGTATCGCCTATTTCTGACGGCTCATGCATAGCGACATGTTATGAATATGAGGTTATCGTGAATACTGATAATCCATGGGTTAAGGTTCAGGGGCAGACTATCAAAGGTTTTCTAAATGCGAGTTCCACATGGACTATAAGGGCGATTAGAAGGGACGTTTTTCTTCGGCATGGTGGATATGAGGCAAGATACGGCTATTTTGATGATGTATCATTTCATGAGAAAAAGGGCATAAGTAGTGTTGTAGTGAGGGGGTTATATGTTTATCATTATAATCCATCGAATGTAAGAGAGATTTTCAGGAAAAGCTATTGGATCGGGCTATCTTTGCGGGCGAGATATTCTCGGGATAGGGTGGAGTTGTTCAAGGTTTTGCTGAAGGGGTTGTTTGACATCTCGCTTATTATTGGTGCTTGTTTAACCGTGTCCGGTGCCTTTTTCGTAATCGCCGAGTCATTGCTCTTAGGCTCTTTTATGGTTGTTAGCTGTAGGATGAGGATCTTAAAAGCGAGTAGTCTCAAAGAGAAAATCTTGTTGAGAGTGTTTTACGCACCCGCATATAGGTGGATTAAATCTCTGGGAATCCGGCTTGGATTTCTGAGATCCTTGACCGGGAAGAAATATATGAATATGCCACTTAATTCCAGCTCAAGTATATCTGGGATGGTTTAATGATGGAAGATGCTTCTTTTCCGAAGTCTTTTGATGAGCATCCATTCTATGAGCCAGATTATCCTACGGGCGAATTCTATCGGATTCTTTCTAAATAATACCCTCCTGAGCGGATACGTGCCATATTCTATGTAAGTCCATGTTAAACACTTATTTGTTGTAAGTCTATGTTTTTCGTCCCAAGCATCTCTTAGATGTTTTAAGCGAATATTTAGCATTTTAAGTTCCAGACCTGTTTTCTTTAGCCTTTCTCTAATCTCTACAGCCTCAGCACCGCGGGGTGGATATCTCTCATCATATCCACCTATGTTGAAAAAGATGTCGCGTTTAACGACTAATATGTGTGGGGCGTCAGCCCAATAAAATGCTTTCTCACCCTCTTTCAATGCTTCATGAATTATTGTTCGAAGCGCGTCAAAATCGAATTCGGCATCATCGTCTATAAAGCATAGAATTTCTCCCCTTGCTACTGCGGCGCCGATGTTCCGTGTTCTTGAAGCATTCTTCCAACCTCTATCTTTTACGACTATTAGCTCAATATTATCCTCTTCTAGTTTCTTAAAATCAATATACTGGAGGGTCATGGGATCATCATCTATTGTCGGAATAATTATGGATGCTTTAACTTTGCTTGGAAGTTGTGTCATCATAATCGTCCCAACACTCTTAATTGTCATTTTTACGATTTTTAAGTTTTATTGTGATTTAATAGCATAATATATCTGACCCTAAGAATAGATAAAGTTAGAAGCCTTTGCCGCCCTTAAAAAAGAGCTGGTAGGACTAGGGTTGGCGATGAGATGGTTTTAAACAGAATACTTCGTGTGCTCATCACAAGCTGTAGGTGGATGGGAATGCTCAAACGCTGGGGCATTACTTTACTGCTTTCAAGAAAGCTCAAATCACTGGGCAAAGGAGGGAGTATTATCTAAGATGCTCGAGGTCCTTGTGTCCAAAGAGTATTCCGTGTGCAAGTCTTATGCGTAGGCTTAAGCGTGGAAGGAGCACGCAGATTTGATATGGAAGGCTATAGGTTTGTAAGAAGCTCTGTTGAGAGGTTCTTTGTATGGCCGAAGTTCTTCAAGAGTATAACAAGCTATGAGGGACTCGTTTCGATATTCTAGTATTCGTATAGGTAGAATACATACTCATCTACCTAAGGGTTTTACAACGAGCTCAATAAATACAAGATACAGGCATTACCGAAAGGGCCTGTCTTTAATATTAATCTAAGCGGGGTCTCTTTTCAGATCTTTCAAATACATGAACACGCCGAGCACCCCTTAACATAGGGCTAAGCCCTAAGGGGCAGGCTCACGTATTCTGTGTGTATGAAAATTTATCTATCTTGTGATGAGCTAAGTATGGGATAGGGAAATGGGCGGATATGACGTGGTAATTGCATATAGAATATGTCCGAAGTTAAGCCATGGTGCATTCAAATTGAGTGGCTGGGATAAGCTTAAGCTTAGTGAGATCTGTTTAAAATCCTTTTTGGATTCTCTATCCAATATAGACTTCAAGATATATGCTATACTTGATGGGTGCCCCCCACAGTACGATGCCCTCTTCAGAGATTTAATACCAAGTGATAATTTAGAAATTCTTCACTTCCCAGGCATTGGAAATCATGCTACGTTTATCGAGCAAATTAGGATACTGCTGAACCAGAATGAGTCAGATATCGTATATTTTGCTGAAGATGATTATTTTTATGATAAAGGATTTGATGAAATGATAGAATTGATTAGGAATAGGAAGGACGTGGATTTTGTAACACCATATGACCATCCGGATTACTACCAAGATAAACCAGACCCTAAGAAACCAAGTTTTTTGGTAAATCTCCATAACTACAAGTCAAAGATTATTTTTGAAAAAAGACATTGGAGGACTGTATCATCTACCTGTTGTACGTTTCTGACAACTAAGATTACACTCAAAAAAACGGCGCAATATTTTATGTTGTATCCCAAACTAGGAGACTACGGTATGTGGCTTACCTTAACCAAGATGGGTCTTAGAGCTACATTGGTTAGAAAGCCGTTGCTAACCGCTAAAATATATACTTGCGCGTTAAAGCGGATGCTAGTAGGGAGACCCTATAAACTCTGGGCTCCTATTCCTTCCATCGCAACCCATATGGTAGAACTATACTTAGCCCCTAGAATTGATTGGCTATCATTAATTAAACGGTATGACCGTTAACGGTAAATATGGTGGGATAAGATTTAGGATTAAATTAAAGAATATAATTTGGCGCAGAGCATGAAACTGTGCCCTCATAATTAACTCAATCATTAATTGTCATTTTATGATTTTTAAGTTTATCGGGTTTAATGGCGTATAAATGATAGCGTAGCTTGTCTGGTCCTAGAAATGGATAGAGTTGGAAGCCTTTACTCTTTAGGGATGATATTATGGCCTTGTTTTGAGGCGAGGTAAATGGATAATGAACCTCGATGATCATGGCTTTAACCGGTGCTAAATCTAGGTCTGGATCCGTTAATATGTGATACTCAGCCCCCTCAATATCCATCTTCACTAAGTCTACACTGTTTAGGCCAAATTGTCTAATTAAGGTATCAAGTCTAATACCATCCACGGTTATATATTCATCTAATAAGAGCNTCNTTTCTTCATGTAATGGTGTTGAAACTAGGCTACCTNCATCTGAAATTCTACTAGAAATTTTATGTTTGGTGGAGTAATGGGGGNGCCCCAGCCTGAACTTTAAAGCCTTATTCTCAGTCCAAATTGCTACATTAACTATTTTAACGTCCTTGGGAATCTGTTCACGTAAAACGGCGTAGTTATAGGGGTCCGGCTCTATAGCGATTATAAGTCCTCCTTTCTTGCGAACCAGCTTATGGGCGTATTTTGAGAAGAAGCCGATGTACGCGCCAACATCTATGAATACTCCACCATTTTTCAAATGACGTTTAATTATCTTTTGGACATGTGGCTCATAAGTATGAAAGACTCCCAGATCACCATACAATATATTGAAACCTCTACTGTAGTGTAGTCCTAATAGATCTTGCACGTATTGTCTTCTCTTCTTCCCGAGTAACAAACGAAGAATAATTCTGAGGGAGATGTAGAAAACATACCATAAGAAAACATATGCTTTAAACGCAGGTCTACGAATATTATTCATGTTCATAATCATCTCATCTCCATGTTACGGAGGCCATGTTGTTTAATGTATTTCCAACGCCCCAAATAAGCTTTTCACCTAACAAAGATGCTTCTCCTCCTCCATCTCTGATAAAACATCCACTCGAGTAGCCACTTTATCCTCCTAGCCACCTCCAGCGGATTCTTCCTAAATATCACCTTATACAGCGGTATGCCACCATACCGTATATAGTTCCATATCAAATGCTTCTGATTCAAGAGATACCGCTTACTCCTATCCCTCGGATAAGATAGATGGACCAAATCTAAAGTATCACGTGTAATGTCTATTTTTTTCAATCCAACCTGAATTAATTTAGTCATTAATTCAACATCTTCGCACATAGTCGGCTTATATCTTTCATCATATCCCCCCGCCTTAATAATATCGACGGATCTCACTATTATAACATGCGGATCCAAAGATATGTAAAACAGCCCATCATTTTCCAAAACATCCTTCATTAATTTTAGAAGCTTCTCTTGAGATAGCTTAACATCATCATCAATCACGCAGACGACTTGGCCTCGAGACGCAGCTATCCCAATATTCCTAGCTCTACTTGCATTCTTCCACCTATCTCTTACAACTATTACTTCAACACCCATGCATCTTAGCTCACACTCTGAAAGATAATATAGGGTAGGTGGGCATTGATCACTTATTATAGTCGGAATTACTATTGAACCCCAAACATCTACCATATCCTTACCGCTCAAGAAACTTAAAATATCATCATTTATAACCCTTTACTAAACAGTATGCCTGTAAGCATTATTATACCAGCTCATAATGAGGAGAGGCATATCGCAGCATGCATTGAAAGCCTCTTAAAGCAAGAATGCTCAGACGAGCTTGAAATAATAGTTGTCAATAATGCATCAAGGAATGGAACAGCCAAGATATTATCCAGTTACGCCGCCAAATATCCAGAGAAGATACGAGTAATTAACCTAGATAGAAATCTTGGGCCTGGAGGGGCTCGAAATCTAGCAGCAAAGATCGCGAGAGGAGAGATTTTGATATTCCTCGACGCCGACATGACCTTCCCACCAGACTTCGTCGAAAAATTAACAAGGCCGATAAAAGAAGGATTAGCAAGGGAAACGACACATGCTGAAGAATACGTGGCAAACCTCGAGAACCCGTGGGTAAAAGTCCAAGGACAATATAAACGCGCATCCAACATTAGTGGAGGTGGAGAAATCTTTAGGGCAATAATCAAAGAATACTTCCTCAAGCATGGGGGATTTGATCCATCTTTAAAATATCATGACGACAGAACCTTCTATTACAAAACTGGCACCAAGGCATTAATTGTGGAAAACGCATATTGCTATCACAATAATCCTGATAACCCACGCGAGATCTTCAGACGCAATTTCTGGATCGGAAGAACGTTGATTGCCGTATCACTCATTGAAAAAGGCTGGAGAGGCTTGATTGAATCCTTTAAGATAATAATACTTAGAATTATTGATTTAGCGGCGATTCCGCTCTTCATATATGGAGTCATAAGGCTGCTTAGAGAGCCTGATGTTATTGGAATAATCTCGGTATTGCCTATGATGGCGTTTATCGTTGCGATTATCCGATCACGAGTAGTGAACGTTAAATCAAGCTTGGAAAAGATAATGCTAAAGATAATATATGCTCCTGCATACCGGATAATAAGAGCTGCAGGCTTAATTGCGGGAGTAACATTTTACTCTAGAGCCAAGATTGAGAAGAGAATATAGTAAAATAAATCGTACATTATTTGATATATTCCACCTCCCAATCTTCGGAATTTAACACTGTGACTTTCTCGGTCGAGTAACCGCCTCTGATAAGCCAGTATAGTATAGCCAGCCCTAAGGCCAGCGACTTAGCGATATTGAGGGGCGTTAAAATTGGATAGAGCAATAATCGCCCCCAGCCCCTAGATCTCATAGCATAAGCTCCCCAGCCAATTCCCAGAAGAATTAAAAACGGTATAGGGGTTATGGGGATCATAAGCATGCTGAAGAAAAATCCATTCCAGTAGCTGATTCTCCTTAAGGCAGCTTTCATAAGCCTATTTTTCAAGAAAAGCTTAGCCTCCGACAAAGCTCCTCTGAAGAAATACTTCCTTAGATCTTTAACAGAATACTTTTTCATGTGAAGAAGTTGAACGCGCCCATCAAATAGGCATACAAAACCCCTCCTAATAGCTCTCCGCCCCCAATCTAAATCCTCTATGAAAACAATATCCTCATCAAACCATCCCACCTCCGGCACTTTACCCAAATCAATAAGACAATTTCCAGAATTAAATGCCTCGCCCTCGAAGACACCAGCATTTGCCACATCCCCCTTTCTCAACCACCTAGTAATGCACTTTTCGAAGAAATCAAGATACTCGTATGGAGAATATCTAACAGCACTAACAGAAATAACATTCCTTTGATGATACTCCTCCATAAGCTCAAATTCGCGGACTAAGAAGTCCTCATCAACTATGACATCCGACTCAATGAAGGAGAGATACTTGGCGCCAGTTTCATATCCAAGTTTAAGAGCTATATTTCTAAGCCTGACAGGATTTCCCTTAGCCCTTATATGAATAATGCCTTTGTACCCCTGCCCGTACCTCTCTATCCATGAATTTACCAGATCACGAGCACCATCTCTCGAATAATTATCGATAAAAAGTAGTATAATGCTATCATGCGGCTTCACATTAGCAAGAGATTCAAGCATTTTAGAGAAGTCTCCCCCCAACTTACTGTGATAAAGGACAGCAACCAAAACGTCCGGAATTTTATCCCTCATATAATAACATGAAGCAACCGCGAATATTAACTTTTAAGCAAATATAGTGCTTGAGTATTAGCGCTGGATAATAGGGATAAGGATATATGGTATTCTTAATCTGAAAATCATGTCAATTATGATGCCAAAGGTCACATTGATAATTCTCAACCATAACTCACTAGACAAATTAGGGAAAGAAGCCTGCAAGTACCTAGAAAGCATAGTGGACACAGATTATGATAGCCTTGAAATAGTGATCGTGGACAATGGCTCAACAGATGGTAGCATAGATGAAATAGAGAAGAGATTCAAGCATCTAAGCAATGTGAGAATCGTAAGATCACACGCCAATTTAGGATATGCAGGAGGAAATAATTTAGGCTTCAAACTGTATGGCCGTGAATCAAAATACGTGGCTTTTATTAACAATGACGTTGAGGTTGAAAGAGACTGGTTAAAGAAGATCATCGAAGTTATGGAGAATGATCCAAGAATAGCTGCCGCCCAGCCGAAAATACTCCAATTAAGAAGGAAAGAACTAATAGATTCTCTGGGAGGGATAATAGATAGGCTCGGAAGAGCATACGACTTGTTCCACAATTTAGGTGACAAGAAAAACATAACAAAACCCTTTGAAGTATTCTATGCTAGGGGTGCAGCGATCATAATTCGCTCAGAAGTATTCAATAAGCTAGGAGGCTTTGATCCAGACTACTTTATCTATTATGAGGAAACAGATCTATGTTGGAGAATGAGACTCTCAGGATACCGTGTTGTAACAGTCCCAACTTCTAGGATATATCATCTGGGAGGGGGAACAACCGGGGGCCCCACTTTAAAAACAATTTATCTCAGAAGAAGAAATCAACTGACTACCCTTTTGAAAAATTATTCTCTCAAGAATATTTTCACATATGTGCCAATCCTTTGCATACTATATGTTGGCTACGCGTTGAAGAGGCTCATAATTAAGAAAGACATAGCAATGTTCAGGGCATATGCCTCAGCTATTTTATGGAATTTAAAAAATCTTAAGAAGTTAATCATCAAACGCAAAATAGTACAAAGTTCTAGAAGAGTTTCCGATGAGGAGATAATGAGACATATGATAACTACTCGAAAATACGATATGATTTCAGCCGTAATGACGAAGGAATATTAAACTTAGACCTTGCAAAGTTACAGCCTCTTACCCCCTGTAACTTTGAGCGATAAAGGAGTAAACTTCTCTGAGAAAAGACCTAAAATCTCGGTTTATCACATATAATACCACTCCGTAAATCAAGGCTCCAATAACTATCAAAGGAAGTATATATAAGGCTGCCTCAATAGCTTTTGAAGGAAGCTCGCCAATGCTCATCCGAAGAATATAAACAAAAATAGCCATTATCGTTGAAGCGATCAAATAATGAATAATGTTCCCTTGATTTAGGCGTAATGATGTGTATTTTTTCATCAGTTTCAGACCTATTACTGATTTTAAAATCGCGATCATTAGATTGGTGCTTGCGATCAGAATCATTAATTCAGCGATTCCTAGTATTGAAATAGATTTAGCAACTATTAGTATTATTGCAAGACATGTAATGTAAACTGATTTTAAAATAAGCTCTAGCTTATTTAAAAGGAACACCTTGCTCTTTAAATAATGTCTTACAGATAACGAATCTTCCACATCGAACTTATCAGTTCCATAAACAGCCGTAAATCCAAACTCTCCCAACGTTATCATAACACCTCCAACGGCCAAGATACAGGAAGCCACCCAGACAAGCGAATATGTTGGGCGTAACACCCATAGTATGTCCTTTGAAAGAAGGAAAAATCCGCAAAGCAAGGGAATCATGAACATCATAGTGAAATCAAATGCTTTATCTAAATCCCGCTGAGTTCCGCCGGAAATGAGCCGAGGACCCAGGCCGGACATCAGCGAAGAAGAATAAAACACTAAAGCTGAGGCAGTTATTGCAGCCTGCCAATAGCCAGCTATTTCTGCGTGACCTATGATCCATGCCATTAAAATTATATCTGTCGCAGCTATAACATTCGTAATAACTTGAACGGTACTTATTGATATACCTTTCACCCATTTGATTATCAAGTCTTTCCCAATATCTTTTTCAAATAATGGCCTTGAACAATACATTAGTATACTTGTTTGCAAGAAATAAGCAACGGATAGTGTGATAAGCGCGCCGACAAGTCTCATGTTTAGAGCAATCACAATGCAAAAGCCCAACATTATTTTTGAGATTTCGAAGATTATCTTGGCGAGGCCTAGATTCTGTGGAGCGTATCCAGATTGTATAGCATTCCCTAAAGTTAAAAATATGTAAGGTATGAGGACTATTATTCCAAAGATGATTATCGTCGGGTCACATCCTATTGTGATAGCATATTGTGAAGCTATTACAAAATACGTTATAAGCGAAATTGGCATCAGGGATAGAAAAAGTGCTAAGGCCGGTCCTAACACCTTCTTACCACGGGCAGCATCTCTCGATATCCAAGGGCTGACTAAATAAAAAGGAACCAAGCCATAATTAATGAGAGATCCTATAAGTGCCCATACTCCGAATTCTTCTTCAGTAAGTCTTCTAGTAATGAATATGCTGAAAATGAAGCCTGTTAAATAGCTAAGAGTATTGGCTGCAAATGCTAGTCCGCCACTTAACCTGAGCTTAACCTTGCTCACGTCAAACGCACCCTAGCTGTGTTGCGCCGTACCTGTCTTCAAGGATCAGCCAAACCCTAAGATTAAAACCCTTCCTAAGGGAAATTATTGTTAATTCCTTTAGGCCCTTGCACAATGCTTGGTTGTCAAATTGATCTATAAAGCAAAAACTATAATATAGGCTATGTTTTTCTCATTAACTGATCATTCATGTTAAGGGTCAGGAAAGCTGTTATAACTGCTGCTGGACTTGGGACTAGACTTTTACCAACGACAAAAGAAATTCCTAAGGAAATGCTTCCAATATTCGTCATTGGCTCTCATGGTGAGAGATTTCTTAAACCACTTGTTCAAGTGATTTTTGAACAGCTCTATTCCATCGGCATCAGGGAATACTTTTTCATAGTCGGTAGAGGGAAAAGAGCAATCGAGGATCATTTTACCCCCGATATGGGGTTTATTAATTTCCTAAGAGAACGTGGAAAAGATGAGCACGCCAAGGAAATTGAGAAATTCTATAACATGATTCTAAACAGTATAATCGTTTTCTTGAATCAGCCTGAGCCTAAGGGTTTTGGTGATGCTGTTCTAAGAGCCAAGGGGATTATAGATGAAACATTTTTAGTACATGCTGGGGACACTTACATAGCATCAAGTAATTGTGAGCATCTTGATAGGCTTTTGGAGATTCATTTTAATTATGGAGCCTCTGCAACACTGTTGGTCATGGAAGTTAGTGATCCTAGACCTTATGGTGTAATCGGTGGAAAAAGAGTAGAAGAAGACGTTTGGGTTGTCGAGAAGGTGGAGGAAAAACCCGAGAAACCTTGGTCCAACATAGCGATATTGCCGGTTTATATCTTTGAGCCGGTGATCTTTGATTGTCTTTCAAAAATTACCCCCGGGAAAGGGGGAGAATTACAGCTTACGGATGGCATAGAATACTTACTGCGAAAAGATAATAGGGTGATGGCTGTAAAACTTCCAGATCATATACCAAGACTCGATGTTGGAAGCCCTCAGACTTTTTGGGAGGCCCTAGAGATATCCTATAAACTTTCCAAAATAGATAGGGAGCTTTAGATGCTGGGCAAAGTTTATCAATCTGATGAATGACAGCTTATAGACCTCTTCGGAGGTGCTTATAGAAATGATTGAGAAAATAGGTGTAATTGGATTAGGGTATGTTGGTCTTCCGCTGGCATGTGCGCTAGCCTCAAGAGATTTCGAAGTAGTTGGGTTGGATACCGATTTAGAGAAACTTAAGATGATTGAAAATGGGATAACTCCAATCTATGAAGAGGGGTTAGGCGAGCTACTACAAAGTGTATTAAAACATAAAAAACTTACCTTGACTTCCGATTACAGCGAGCTTGTGAGAATGTGTAATGCCTGTTTTATATGTGTCGGTACACCCTCGAATCCGGATGGTTCTGCAAACCTGAAACATATTGAAGAGACAGCAATAATGATCGCGGACTCTCTGCGCCATGAGACTAAGTATTTTCTCGTAGTTATTAGAAGCACAATCCCACCTGGAACCACTCTGAACCTCGTCAAGAAGATTATTGAGGAAAGGTCCGGGAAAAAGATTGGGGAATATGGTTTATGTTTTAACCCTGAGTTCCTGCGTGAGGGCAAAGCTTTACAAGATATCTTTAATCCAGATAGGATTGTTATAGGCGCCGTTGATGAAAGATCCGGAAAAACGTTACTCAAAATATACAGAAAGTTTCACGGAGAATTTATGCCGCCGGTCCTTCTTACAACACCTACAAATGCTGAGATCATAAAATATGCGAGCAATGTTTTTCTCGCAACAAAGATAAGCTTCATAAATATGATTTCACAAATTTGTCAACGCTTACCTGATGCAGATGTAAAAGTTGTTGCTGAGGGTATGGGAATGGATAAAAGAATTGGAAAAGAGTTCTTAAACGCTGGACTCGGATGGGGTGGATCATGTTTCCCAAAGGATGTCAAAGCCTTTCTAAGATTCGGTGAAACGCTTGGGGTTAAAATGAAGCTGGTAGAGTCAGTTATAGAGATAAATGAATCGCAAATAGAAAATGCTTTAAGGCTTGCTGAAGATCTTTTGGACGGATTTGATGGAAAAAGGGTGTCGGTGCTCGGTTTAGCATTTAAGCCGGGGACCGATGATGTTAGGGAATCTAGGTCGATTAAGCTGATTGAAAAAATCATAGAACGAAGGGCGAAGGTCAAGGTCCATGACCCTAGGGCACTCGAAAATGCTCGCAAGGTCCTTGGAGATAAGGTTGAATATTGCTCAAGTATAGAAGAATGTTTGCAAGGATCTGATCTTTGCATACTCGCGACAGAGTGGCCTGAGTATAAGGAGTTGGATCCCAGTACCTTACAAAAATTCATGAGATCACCTGCTCTTCTTGATTGCAGAAGAATTTATGACCCCGGGAGATTCAAGGGAATAAAATTCGCGGCAATAGGCCTTGGCCCCCAGACTCGCCCGTAACAAGTTCTAAAACACGATATGAAAAACAATTATCATATTCGTGGAACTTTCTCAACCACGAGCTGTAAAGTAACGTGTTTTGATTTATGTGGGATTAATTTAAAACCTAGTTAAATAGTGACTTCTAGAAGTTGCTTATATAAGTCTAGGTATTTCTTCTGTACAGCGTTCCAATCATAGTTACTGATCAGTCTTTGATAGGCGTTTATGGTCAATGTCTTAGCGAGTTCTGCTTGTGTCAGAAGCCTCATAATAGCTTCTTTAATTTCATGTGGATCAGGATTAACTAATAACGCGTCTTTGTTATCCCTAAGGATCTCAGTAGTTCCTCCGACTCTTGTCGCGACTATTGGCACCTTTAGGGCCATGGCCTCGAGTAGTACTGTGCTGACGCCCTCTTCTCTCGATGGTAGGACGACCACATCTGAACCTGCCAGTATCTTTAATGCCTTGGTTCGTGGTAATGGGCCGAGGAATTTTAGGAGACCTTTCTGAGCGGCTCTCTCGATAAGCGGCCTCATGGGCCCATCACCCGCAATAACTATTCCTCTTAACCCCATTAAAGCTGCTTTAACAAGTATGTCGACGCCCTTCTCCTTAGATAATCTCCCTAGATAGGTTATCTGGGGCTCCGAGACCCTCTCAGCCTCGGTTGGCAACTCAGATAAATCGATCGCGTTCGGAATGTGTACTGCTTTGAGCCCTAGGCCGCGATAATA
>Ga0065719_105536_pt1 | contig 14949 bp, 10 predicted proteins | sample GBSCel85sediment_FD_59106 | JGI IMG/M metagenome (GOLD analysis project Ga0065719, IMG submission 59106) | Hot spring sediment microbial communities from Great Boiling Spring, Nevada - Cellulolytic enrichment CS 85C v3 (version 3) | ecosystem: Environmental > Aquatic > Thermal springs > Hot... | reverse complement strand
CACACCATAGTTGCATTGCCCGCAAATTTAAACTTATTACACTACTTCATACCATAAATAAACTTATAGAATTTTGATGCAAAGCCNGCTGGAGTTCTGACCTCCTCCCCGCCCTAAAGGGGCGAGGCTTCCAGTTGTAAAGCTATATAAAACTTTATTTCCGCCTATACAGCAATTTTAGCGGATGCTAAGCAATGGGCTTTACAACTGCTGACGGTTATGTTAAGAGGTGTGTAAGGTATCTACTACTTGGTGAGGAGAGTCGAGCCGCTAAGCACAGCTGGCTTTTAACAGCATTTATACTGGCTCAGCTTCTCAACTACATAGATGAGATTAGGAGCGGTGTTTGTCCTTTTTGCAAAAAGCGCCCTCGAAACCTCTTTAACCACTTGACGCGCGATGATTTCTGTAGGACTGCGTTCAACTCTCTCGTTATGAGAGGAGTAGAGCTGCACAGAAACTACGGCCTTATCAATAGGCGTAATATTCGCGCAGGTGTAGCTAGGGTAATATTTGATCATGGGTGTTACATAGATTTGAGAAAAAGTGAATCCGTAGAGGAGTTGGCTAAGAAGATTAGGGAGGCCATGGAGAGGTGCCTTGGACAGCAGTAGAAGAGTGTTGAACTAGGCATGACCAGGGCTGTTTCGTAGTTGGTTTTTATGTGAAGAAGCTTATCGATAGATCAGACCTAGTGCTTGTCGATGGAAGCGCTGTAGCTATGGTGACTAAACTACATAAAGCATCTTTAGACACAGGACTAGAAGTTCTAGATAAATAAGAGGCATCCCATTGACAGTATTGTTATATATGCTATTACGATAACTTAGATAAAGATAAAGACCACTATTAACAAACCTATTATTGTAAATTTTTGCACTGCTTGAAATTCGCAGAAGTATTCCCACCTTACTATTTTCTATATAACATCCATGAATTATTGAATTGTGGGTATACAGAAGATCAATGCCTACTTCGTAGCCATATATTTTTATATTCTTTATAGTTATATTTTCTCTACCAATAACGCTAATTCCGCCTCCACTAACCCCTCCAATAAGGGTATAACCATTTCCATCTAGTACAACATTCGATGATGCTATGCTTACACAATAGTATTTGCCAGGCATCGTACCATACAGATCTCTTGCAAGGATGTCGTATCCAGGGGTATTAATTTCAGTACAAGAACTTACATATATTTTAGGTTGATTTATCTGCCATATTTGATATTCTTCCTCTCTATAATTTAAATCTTCGGTATTCGATGTTTTTATAAATCTAACACTATTTACTTTTATAAGGTAGTTAGCTAATGTAAACAAAATCAATATTGTGAATACAAAGACCAATATTCTCTTCAATTTTGTATACAAAACTTCATATCGAACCCTTATCAAATAATAAACTACTTAGGGTCACTATATATATTCCTTATTATTCATAACGTAAGAAAATTTTATTTTAATATACTGAAGATTTACATTAGGTTATGACAATATCTAACCCAAAACTTCAATTGTAAAATTTACTAAAAGTAGCGTTAAATACTTGAATAACCTAGATTTATAATAGTGTAAATCAGACTGATTGCTGTTGCGGGGACGATATAAATGTTAGGACTAGATATGGACCTAATTTTACATCATAACCTAAGCTTATGATAGCTCTCGAGCTCAGCTTATATAGTTCTGAAGGAATTTTGTATTGCTTATGGATAATTTTCCATTCTCCTCCTTCTAAAACAGCTGTTTTATTTAATGATCCCAAGTCTCTTAAGTACCAATCATTTTCTTTTCTAATTAATTCTACATGTAGACGGCTTATATAAGATTTCTCATCGTTTATATATATGTAAAGGTTGTTTCCTTCAATTCTTGTAACTACTTTATCAATTGATTTTGATGACGTTTCAATAATTGTTTGAGTTAATCTACCTATTACTACTCTATCAACTTCGATTTCAATCTCTTTATCCAAGATCATTATTTTTGGTTTAGTGGTTTTCTCAAATAGATCTGTTTCTCCTATAAGATCTTTTATCATATCCCTTGCTCTCAGATATCTATTAATAGGGTTGGGATCTAGTGCTTTCTTGATAACTTTTGCAATATTTTGATTGATATCTTTGAATTGCTTTATATTTTCAATATTAGGTGGGGTTGTTACATTTGGATAACCTGGTAAAATTGATATTGGGTGTAAACCTGTTAAAATATAGAAAAGTATCCCACCTAGAGACCATATATCGCTTTGAGGACTATACATAAATCTTAGTTGTTCAGGAGCTGTATATCCCCCGGGTGAATAAATTCCTTCACCATATTCGATTTGCGAATGATAGAACTTTGCTGTACCAAAGTCTATAACTTTAATGTTTAATGAAGAATCATTAATTATAAAAATATTTTTTGGTTTAAGATCTCTATGAACAACATTTTTACTATGCATATAATCTACAGCATCTACAAGGGTTTTCATCAACTTTATTGTTTCTCTCTCATCAAAAGCATCCTTTGGCGTTTTAATTTTTTTCTCTAAATGTTCTCCATCAATATACTCCATAACAAGATGGGGTTTCTGGAATTCTACAAAATAATCTATATATTTAACAATATTAGGGTGATCAAGATTCTTGAGAACTTCTGCTTCAACCATAATCTTCTTTATGTTTAAATCGTCTTTAATAGGATTGCCAGTTATTTTAGGAACTTTAATAGCAACTAAGTTATTTGTGTGTATATCTTTGGCTAACCATACAGCTCCCATACCTCCTTCTCCAATCAGTTTCTGAATTTCGTATCTACCTGTACAAAGATTTGATGGAGTTTTTTGTTCTAATGCTATATACCTTTGCTGGGGTATCGAAACTGCTGGAGCTGTTGTTTGGATACCGCAATCTCTATGTAGAATCTCTACAAGTATATGTGTATAGTTATTCAACTTCTTTATCCTAGGGTCTTTTCTAAGAGCTTTATCTATTATGTCAATTCTACATGAACTTAATCTTGCTAGTTGACTAGACAAAATATCTATTGATCTTAGAGCAGTTTCGATATCAGATTGTTTTAATCCCTTATTTTCGAGATTTTCTATACCATGTTCTAAAACTATAAGTAGCTGGAAAATCGATACACTTTTCTTAATATCCTCTCTTAACTTTTTCACCATTTCTTCTATTTCATTAGATAACATGTCAATAACCTTAAAACAATTTTTTAATTATACCTATGGAAGCATCATCAGATACCTTACGATCCGATGCAATTTTTAAAACAGTTTTAACTACATCATAAGGGTTTCTAATCTTTAAAAGTAATTTCGTTAACTCATCCTCTCCTATCACGCTATAAATACCATCACTAATTAACAGTATTGTATCACCTGGTTTAAAATTTATTACTCTATACATAGGTTCAACAATTTCAACACCAATAGCCTTAGTTAATACATTTGTACCAGGTATTTTATGATCTTCTGTTAACAACATCAACTTGCTACGTGAGAATATGTATGCCCTTGTATCTCCCACATGAACAATACATGCTTTTCCTTGAACAGGGTATACAAAAGCTGTAAATGTAGTTGCTGTCGCTTTGTTATTTGCTAGGTTTAATTCATAGATATGTTTAGCAGTTTCTCTAAATGTTCTAGACAAATCTTCTAGTGTTAAACCTTGTTCTAGATAAACATGTTGAAGTACTTTAGCTACAAATATTTTTATAGCTTCAGAACTTGCAAAAAAACCTTTACCAAGGCTACTTACACCATCAGCTACAACGCCTAGGATAATCTTTTTAACATTATCTCCATAGCAATAGTCCATACCCAACACAAGTATTGAATCATCATTTACTTCTTTATTTGCTCTAAACCCTTTTAAACTATCAGCATAGCCTATTATAGAAGATATAATATTATTGATGCCAAGGTATATACCTCCAACATATGTTGTTGATCCAGTTAGATAAATATTTAATATAGATCCTTTCCTCGATATGACTTTGTCAACAGATAAATCTTCTCCTAATATTAGAAATTTGTTATTTAATTGACAAACCATGGAGAAATCATTTACATTACTTAATTTTCCTTGGAGAAAATCAAATAATGATTCTATGACAAATCCAAAATTTCTTGGTAATTTCGGAAATACAATTCCATTAAATATATAATTTCTATCATCAACAAAGCCAGCGAAGTTTAACGCTATCGAACCTGAATCTGATTCACAACAAAGAGATGATGTTGAAAATTTTATACGGAACATCAGCTCTATTCCTTGGGGGTACCTTACTTAGATTCCTCTTTTGCTTGAGTATATAGTCTTGTACCTTCATCGGTTTCTAGATAAGCTCCACAATGGGGACAGAATCTTGCTCCAGTAGGTATTCCCATACCACAGAATGGACATTTCAGTATTGTTTTCGTTTCAATTACAGTAGTAGCTTCTTGTTGAATTGATGGGGTTGCACCTAGTTGTTGGGGTATTGCTGGTGTAGCTGGGGTTGTCTCCTTTGGAAGTTCTGTCGATAGTTCTCGGCTCTTAATTGCAGTTGTACTTGTAGGTATTATATTCAAAATAGGGAGGATGCTTTGAATATCAACAATTCCTGCTTTAACTTGGAGGATGTACATAATTCCTCTTATACCTTGTTCTGAAGGTAGAAACGTAAATCCTCCAATAATTCCTAGAGATAAACCTACTGACATTACTATTAATGACACCATCATGAGCATTTGGAATGCTTCAAAGATATTAGTTAAAGTCCATCTATACCTAAGCATTTCTATGATAGTATTTGTATTGAAATATAAAGCTATTGAAGCACCTATGATACATAGTGTTGCAATAACTATTCTTCTTAGTATAATACTCCATATTGTTATACGGCTATATGATCCTAAAAGTTTGTTCAAACCATTTTCAATACTTAACCATGTGAATATAACTAGAGTTATGAACACTATTAATGGTATCAATGTACTGTATAATGATTGTTTAAACAAATTTGTTAAGATATTGTTTAAATAGATTAAGCCTATACCAACACATACAACATCCATTATTAAACCAACTATAAAAACACCTTTTTCTTCAGCTTCTACATCACCTTTTCGTACTAATCTAGAGGAAATAATTAAAATGATCAATATAAATAAGTATATAGCAATATAACCTGGAATATAGTTACTTATCCTAGGCTCTATAAATGGAGTAACGGTACTTACTATAATTAAGTATAGATATAGACCTATTATGTTAATTCTAATATTGTTTATGAAATGCATTGAATTTAGGCTACTGCTGACAGATAGAGATCTACTCATAGCTATTAATGTTATTATCACAAGTAGGAATATGGCCTCAAATATTATTAAATTTATTAAAAGGCTGTATGAAGGAATCCCTCTTTGCAGTATGTCTACTATCTCTAAGATATTTATAGCAAATAAAGCTACTATAATAAGTCCCAATGCAATAGATGTGATTCTAAGTGAGGTTTTAATTAGACCTAGATATTTTATTTGCATAAATTCTCACATCGTTACTTCTTATAAGTTTAAAATTTAAAAATTATATTGATAATAATATACTCATATTTTAGCCTGCGGTTCTGAACCTAAGTTTAACTACACCTCCTACCCCTATAACATCACCTGGTTTTAGCAACACTTTGCCTTTTCCTCTTATATCAGTATCATTAACTGTTGTACCGTTTGCACTACCAAGATCTTCTATAAAGAATCCACCTGGTTCAAGTGTAATCATGAAATGCCTCCTCGAGATATAGCTCAACACCTCTGGGCTTAGGTATCGCTCGAAATCAGCTCTTCCAAATATTTGTCTAGGCGATGTAATAGCTATAACTCTTCCATCTGGTAACTCAAGTGATGCAAACATTATTTCTGTTTCCTTACCTACGATTGAAGGTCTTCCTTCAAGTAAAACTGTTTCACCACTTGTTGCTGGTGTAGCTGGCGCTGTAGGTGTTGGTCGAGCTTGACTTGGGGCTGGGGGTGTTGTTGGTGGTGCTGGCTTCTTTCTCAATATAAATACTCCGACCATAGCGACTGCAAGAACAACTGCACCACCGATAATAGCTACGATGTATTCTAATGGAAATGCTGGTGGTGGGGGAGGCATATATGCTGTAGATGCTTGAGTTACCGCGCTTATCTCTATGTATACAATTTGGTCTGCTAAAGATGTAAATTCAAAGACCCATCTCCCCTTAAGATCTATATTAAGCTGTATAGATCTTTTCTCATTAAACGTGATACTTTTAACAATTTTGTTTTCAGGATCCCTAATAGTTACATCAACAGGAGCTTTGGTTGGGGCAATCGATATTTGGACAATGTTGTACTGTCTTATCGATACATAAAAGTATGTTGTTCTCCCCACTACAACTTCAACCCATCCGGAGTAGTAACCATTCCTACTGTCTAGATCAACCTCACTTACTTGAGTTATTACTGGAAACAGCGGAGCTACTGCCAAAATTATAAGCAATGTAAGGAATGCAATCTGTTTAAATATCTTAAACATACTCCCACCTATCAGTCTTGAAAATATACACTGTAGAGATATATAAATTTATCGTCTTTAACCAAATCTCCTAAAATAAGATTTATATTAGGAACACCAAAAATCTTCAAATATAGAGGTGGGGAATACGAAGTTTAACTCTATACAACGATTATCAATGGTTACAATAATATTTATACTAAGTGTATCCATATTAATTCCAATATTAATGTCTCAAGAAATTGAAAATACTGTACATATTGAGCAAGTAATTATTCAAAATATCTTCACAGAAAACAGCAATGGTATCATTATTCTAGTTATAAATAAACCGCAAGATCTTAAAGAGTACCATATAGATATACGAAGTATTTCAATAAAAGAGTTTAAATCTAATTACACATTTAGCTTTAGGAGAACCACGCTTATAGAAGAAAAAGACAAAGTATATGAATTAATAATTATAAATATAACTAGAATAGAAAGTTCATATCCAAAATCAGGGGAGCTCATATGTGAACCACTAATACTAAACATATCTATTAGGGTAGAAGAGGTGACATCAGATCAAAAAATTGTATTATTAACTATATGTTCAACTAAATTCTCAGAAATTCTATATAATATAAATAAAAACATAGAAGAAATTAATAAAAGCATTTCTAAAATCATAGAAAATACGGATACGAGAGCTAAAGAGCAACAATTATTAAAGCAAATAAACTTAGTCCTAAGTAATATTACTTACGTGAAGACTTTGCTGATTAATAATTTTAATGATTTGAAAGCTGATGTAGATTCTCAAAAATATTTGATCTTATTATCTCTAGTGATATCTCTAGTATCTACGGTATTGATAATATTGATACTTTTATTATTTAGGAAAAGTCAAAAAGAGTTATTAGTTTTCGGATTGTAGAGCTAATATCTTCTTTTTCTTATGTATAGCAGTATTATTATCGAGATCTCTATAGTTAGAATTGTAATGATTGTTGCTATAATAGTGGATAGTTTAATTGGTAATACATGTGTTTCAGTTATACTTATTGCACTTGGTGAAGGTATTCCACCACCTCCGATAATTAGTGGCGATGCTGATGTAGGGCTAGTTGTTAATATGGGTGATATTGTTGTAATTGTTAATGTTGTTGTAATTACTAATGTAGGTAATGTTGTTGTCGATGTTGGGCTTGTTGTAGTTGTATAGATCGGTGTAGGTGTCTGTGTTGGTGACGGAGCAGTCTTTGGCTCAATCCATACCCTGTACACATGATTGGACTCTATATCTATCAGGACGACATCTAGCTGCTTTGATAATGTGATAATATCTACAATTTTATTTTCACTCTCTATGAATACAACATAGTCTTGAGCTCTAAACTTCTGCGGAATGAATAATGTTAGCAACGGTTTTGCTCTCCCATCTACACTATATGCATAGACAATATAATCGAAATCTGACTTTGGATTTATTGGAGTAGATATTATCCCAGCTACATAAGATACCCAGTCTATCTTTAGCTGAACCTCTATGTTTTTGATAGGTTCTGGTCCAAGGGTAAGGCTATTGTAACTGTAAGCCCAAATTGTTTTATTGGCATCGGAATTCTTTGGGATAACAACAAGTGTTTGAAGTATATTGTTGACATTTGTTCCATTTATTGATAATCTTATTAACCCAGTGTATACACCTATTTCACTTGTGTTATACTTAACCGGTATTGTTAGAGTTGTATTTGTATAGATAATTGTTCTATATTTATCTAAAGACCCTTCTACAGAAGCTTTTTTATTAATGAATTGAGGTGATAGCTCGAGCTCTACTAAGTACTTATCATCACTAAATATATTTAACTTTACTTTGTTTTCTACGTAATCTCCTTGGTATGCATAGACGGTGTTCACAACATTTTCAAGGTTGATGTTTATCCCTGGCACGTATACTTCTATGGCATTCTTCTCTATCACTACTGAGTGACCTTCTATGTAGAACAGGAGAGATATATTGTATACCCCTGGTTTAGCATTAGGTGGAACATTAACATATACGTAATTCTCTTCTACAGGTTTCGTTATCTTTATTAATCCTTGCTGTACTGAAACATAAGGTGTGTATGGGTTTTCTGGCTCAAGTTTTGTTTGAATTATTAATGTTCTACCTATGATACTTCTGTCATGAACTGATATATTTACAGGGATTTTTAGTAATCCAAACCCTTTGACTTTATTTACATAGCTTACAGTGATTGATTTTTGATAAGGAGAATCAGTGATAGTTATAGGTATGACTCTTGTTTTCAGCTGAAATACGTCAATAAGTGTAGCCTTTAAATAGTATGTACCTGGCTCTTCCGGAAGTTTTATGAAGTGATTCATAGTACCGCTAAAAACTCCAGCAACATCACTAATAGTTAATATATTGAAGTAGAGGATATCGCCTTTACTATCCATAAGTGTTACTTGTACTTTCTTATCTTTTTCAGCGATTACTCTATAGAATAGGTATTGACCTCTTGAATAACGTGCAGTAGGATTATCTATTATTATTTCGAGAAGCTCTTCTTTTCCTCCAAATATATTTGTTTGAATAACTTGTTCATGAGGATTAGTATTCAATATACTAATATTTATTGGTAGAATTCGCGGAACAAAGCTATACCCTATACTAAAGACCGTGAAATTGAATTGACTTGGAATCCTAATCCTAAGCATATTTGCAGTGGGATAACTAACATCTATCCCTATTAGCGAAGCATTTCTCTGATCGACTGTTAAACCAGGTAAGTGCAGTTTTACAATAGGTTCTGAACCTCTATCCCAACTAACTTCTACAATAAAATCACTATAACGAAGGTCTAGTGGGTAGATACCCCAAATCTCTTGAGAAGGTGAAAGTTTTGCCAAGCTTACATCAATTAAGTTTAATGATGCAACTCCACCTCTTATACTATCAAATATCTCTTTAAGTTTATCTGGTGTTGGGGCATAGAAGTACATCCCACCGGTTTCATAAGCAATTTTATTTAAGATATCCTCATCTATATCACCAGGTTCTCCCAAGCCTATGGTATAAACATTAATACTAGCTTCTTTAACATAGTTAAGAACATTAAGTGGATGCGTTCCAGTGTTATGGATACCATCAGTAAGAAGTATTACGGCTTTTCTATAACCTGGAATACCGTATTCATTTAGTAGGTCTACAGCAAGCTTTAGCGAATCACCGATATTCGTGTTTCCACCAGGTCTAAGGCTTTCTATAGTTTGTATAATATTATATCTAGTAGAGTTGTTAACTATAGTCAAATTCTGAATCACTGAAGGATAGGAACTGAAGGCTATCAACCCAAGATAATCACCATCAAATATTAGATTAACTAAATTAATAGCAGCTTCTTTAGCCCAATCAAGTTTAGTTCTTCCTCTGAACATATCACCCATACTTCCTGAAACATCTATTACTAAAACTATTGAAACATGTTTAACCTTCAAATCTTTGCTAAAAACTTTAGCAGTAAACGACTTACTCACATCAGGTGAGTAAACGTATACAATTTCATTAGAACGATATCGAATCCCTAGCTTTGGAACAATAGTAAATACATACAAACACTCAGATTTATTACTAATATTACAAGATGGAACATAAACATCTGATCTAACAATCCACACAATATTCTTCTCATTCTCTACAACTCTCTCTATACATGTGGTAGATCTTGTCTCACTACCATTTATATAGATAGACGACGAAATTGTGAACATATTCAAATCATCTATGAAAATCTTAGGCATCGATATGCCGTATCGAATAAAGGTATAACTATCACCAACAATATTCACAGGCATAGAGAGATTTAAAATGGATACAATCAAAGGATTAACTATTTTTGTAGTTACCACATCAACATAATTACCAAGACCATCTCTAATACCTAGAAACACAGGTATTATCTGATTACCAGAGACGTTAACCTTGGTTTCAACGATATCTCGTAAACTATCCCCTAAATCTATCTTAAACGTCTCCCTATCTATATCAACAAGGAGTTCGTATTTACCAGTAGTGGGCTTGGTAATTTCGTAGCCTATGAAAAACTTACCAGTACCATTTGCATTAAATATAACTTCTTTAAATTCAATACTTCCAGTTTTATAAATTCCACTCGATGGAAGTCTAAGAATTTCACGAATTCTCTGAGTGAAAAATGTAATGTTTAATAAGAACACTAAATCACCCTCAATATCGATAAAGTTTTGGTTTACAGGAACCTCTATTCGACATACATAATAATAACCACCTCTTTCAGAATCCGGTTGCGGTTTATCTAGTGTATATAAGCATGGCCTCTTTAAATTAAACCAAGTTAACTTAGTGAATAGCATAGTAGGCCTAAAAGCTACGTATAAATCAACGATATTCTTATCTTGGAAACTTTGATATAGAACCCCTCCCACAATAGTTATTTTAGATCCCATCCTCTCTATACTTAAATAAGATACATCATCATATACATAAACATTTACAGGACCCCATTTATAAACAAGTTTTGCAGAATTTTTATCTATAAGCATTAGCTCCACTTGGGTGATTCCCGTAGACCAAGGTTTAAAAATAAGGTATGTTCTCATCCCTGATTGTTCATATAATTGTCCATATGTAAGACGTGTTTTCATAGGTATAGATACTTCTGCATATGAATAGTTATATATTTTAACACTTAACTCATCTACAATATTTGAAACAAACCCCTGTAAATCACTATGAGTCAAATTGATACGCAGATAAAACTCCTCTTGGTCTAGAGTATTAGGATATATAAATATGTTAAAGTTAACAATATCTTGAGGTTTTGTGACAGGTATTGGAAGCCAAAGAGATTTTTCTAAGTAATTATTATGGTAAAACCATGTTGAGTTGGAAGTGTATGTAGCACCCATAGAGTTATATGCATTAACAATTGCATAAGGTCTTATCGTAAATGCGTAGACTACAGCCTTTGGTGGATTAGGTTTTACAGAAGAATATTCAACAGTGACTACGTAAACTTCGCTCAAGGTCTCAAATACCTTATCTATATTAACTAGAACCCCATAGGCATCGCCGTACCCGTATGAAAATGAACCGTCGAATCTCTTAAAACTACGCCAAAGATCATGGGTAAAATAGCCACTAGGGTCATTAACGATTATATAAAATCCTGAATTATTTACATAGTACCCAATTATAACAACAACATGACCTGCAGAGAAGATAGATCTCCTACCCAAGAGTAATAACGGTCTTGCATTAGAAATCTCATTAATAATAAGGTTTATTAAACTATTTTTATTAACTGAGCGAAGCTCAGATAACCTTATCCCATACAGACTCTCTATGGTTTCCCTAAATCTTCTGTATTCAGGTGGCCAAAGATAATATAGACCGACATCATAACCTTTTTCAAGTTTATTAAGAACTATATCAGGATAAAATCCACCTGTATAGTATGCAACAACCATTCCTGTCGAATATAGCCAGCAATGACCTACACCATCTTGGTTAAGATATGGAACTCTTAAAACCTTCATATCGTCTCTATTAATCAGATATAGATCGCTATTACTACTAGAATTAATTAACGTTGACTTTTCTGAAGCATATGTAAATAACGTTTTTGTGTATAGCTCATTGCCATTTTTAGATATGTATGCATTCACATAGTTTGAAAATGTTTGTAGAAATATGCTTAGTATGATAACACTAATAACTATATATGCAACATAATTATGCTTGACATAATTATGTTTAGCAATACTCATAATATACCCCGAAACTATCTCATATTAGGGGTTATATAAATCTTAATTATTTAATTCAATATTAATTGAGAATACTTTGATTATGTTTATCAACAATATTAAGTATTTCATCATATTAGCGATTATCAATAGAATATAGATTCATAATGATTAAGATTTTAATAATATTCATCTATAAAAGAAAGAAAGGAATAACTAAACATCCCTCATTTCTAGTAGATAAAAAGATTGTGTAAAGCAATCGCTGATTGCATAGAAAGGTTTTGATATATTTAACTATTTTTGATTATATTTCTTCTACTCTTATGAAATAGGATTTTTACACTATGTAGGTTTCTATATATAGTAAGTTATGGCTTTTCTTTTTAACGCAAGTAAAAATATTATCGGTATTCTAATGATAAGTATAAAGCTTAGTAGTTGCAAAGGGTTCATTTTTCGAGTTTCTCGTACTATTTTTTACAATCCTATGATTTTGAAATCTTCTAGCTCTCTAGGTATTTAAGTCTTTTGGTATTGAGAGTAATTGGAATGTATTGTGTTCATGCAAAATCTTTTTCTTTAAGGAATATCTCTGGATGTTCAGCTAGTTTACAGGTATTCACTTTAATTTTTGTAATTTTTCTTCATTAGTATTAAACAAACCTCTTCCTGGGATCATCTTCATGAAGAGATGTGTGAAACTTTCGTTACTTAAAAGCAGTACTCTATAATAAATTAATTCCTAATACACAAAATATCTCAGGTATCTATACCTAGTGTTAAATAACACTAGTGTTATTTTTTAACAATATGTTGATGTTCATTTATACCTACTAACTTAGTTGAATTCGGTTAAAAATTGCTAGCAGAAGATTTGTAGGGGTATTCATGAGAGTATTTGATGCGATTAAGAGGGAGCTTATCGATAGAGAAGTGCTCATTGAAAAAGAATCTCGAGCTTAAGCTCATCACATCAGCTCTTCTTTCGAAAGGTCATGTTCTTATGGAGGGGGTTCCTGGTGTTGCTAAGACTTATACGTGTAAAGCTTTAGCTAAACTCCTCGGTCTTTCTTTTAAACGTATTCAAATGACTCCCGATTTACTGCCTTCTGATATTATCAGTTTCTACGTTTACGATCAAAGAGTTAGAGATTTTGTTTTAAGGAAAGGACCGATATTTACCAATATCCTTCTAGTCGACGAGATTAACAGAGCTTCACCTAGAACTCAAAGCGCTTTGCTAGAAGCTATGCAGGAGAGGCAAGTTACTATTGAAGGTGAGGTTTACAAGCTCGATGAACCTTTCATGGTTATAGCTACTCAGAACCCTATAGAGATGGAAGGTGTTTTCCCTCTTCCAGAAGCTCAACTGGATAGATTCTTGATAAAGATTGTCACAGGTTATACATCTACACAAGGATTGATTAAGATTACGAAACGCGCTGACGAGATTGAGGAAGCTATAGAGAGTTTAAAACCTGTTGTTACAAGGGAAGAGGTTTTAGAAAGCATCACTGTTGTTAAGAATATCAAGGTTGAAGACTCTATATATAGCTATATAGCTTCTATAGTTGAGGAGACTAGGAGACATATAGCTGTTAAACTAGGTGCATCACCTAGAGCTTCAATAGCTTTAATTAAAATGGCTAAAGCATGGGCATATATAAACAGTAGAAACTACGTAATACCTGATGATGTTAAAGCAGTTGCAAAACCTGTTCTAGTTCATAAAATTATCTTGAAACCAGAGTTCGAGATACAGGGAGTAACGGCTGAGAGAGTTGTAGATGATGTTCTAATAAAGGTACCGGTGCCAAAACCTTGAAGATGGGGTCTCTATACCTAGCGATAGCTATATCCATTCTTTTACTAAACTTCGTAATAGCAGTAGTATCTGGGGAAGAGGATAGACATACACCTGGTTTCCCACAGATTGTGGGAAGCAATTTTACACAGATATTGATACCTCTGAATATATCCGGTATAGAGGAAGCTATTTCAGAGCTATACAGTAGAGGTATACTGAGTAGAGAAGAGTTTGAGAAACTAAAGAATTTCAACAACCTTAGCTTCCAAGAAGCGGTATCTAGAATAAGCAACGATGATGTCCGCAACCAGCTCTTAAACCTCTACAACAAAAACATGAGTATACCTAGAGATATAGAGGATTTCCTCAAATACCTAGACACCCTAAACACCTCAGGTATTTTAAACCCTATCGATGAACTTCTAGCGCTTAAAGCATTGGAAATTCTATCGAATGCTATCCAGAATCCCTATGCATCAGAAATAATTTCTAGAATCTACAAGAGATAGAGTCCTAGCTATGGCTAGAGAAACCAACGATGAAAAAGTTCATAAAAAGTTGTTGAAGTTGTGGAGGATATAAACGAAGTTTTAAATAAAATTAGGCAAAAGATTGAAGGTAGATAGGTTAGACAATGCCAGGGGTTCTAAAAACATTGATTATCAAGATCCTGTTGTAAGGTATAGAGGTCAAAAGATTCTAGAGACTGCTCCTCTAAATCCTTTCCACTAGGCATTATACCAGCGTTGTTTATGAGGACATCTATAGAGCCAAACCTGCTGTACACAATTGCCATGAGGTTCTCTACATCTCTCTCACTAGCCAC